>X368_European_Ground_Squirrel__coassemble_16_pt1 | contig 39858 bp, 44 predicted proteins | sample X368_European_Ground_Squirrel__metabat2_low_PE_002 | metagenome-assembled genome bin X368_European_Ground_Squirrel
AATCATGTATAAATTACTGATATTTTAAAAATCAGCTTATTTTCTAAAAAATCCTTTTTTAAAAAAAGTGATTGACAAAACAGCTTTTGTCGTGTATAATAAAAGTAGGAAGAGCTTTGCAATATTTTAAACGGAAAGGATATGGTTTTAATGAATACCGTTTGTGAAATTCAAGGTAAAATTCAAAGCCTTAAAAAGGAAAAGGACATTTGCATTTTAGCTCACAGCTATCAAGGTCGTGAAATAATCGAAGCCGCCGACTTTACGGGGGATTCCTACAAGCTTTCGGTTGACGCTTCTAAGGTTACAAATAAAAATATCGTTTTCTGCGGAGTGCATTTTATGGCTGAAACCGCAAAAATGCTTTCTCCTCAAAAGCACGTTTATCTTGCCAATATGGAGGCGGGCTGTCCGATGGCGGAGCAGATGGAGCCTGAAATGATTGAAATGATAAAGGCTCAGGATCCCGAACGTAAGGTTGTAGCCTACATAAACACCACCGCCGCTCTTAAAACTCTCAGCGATGTTTGCGTCACCTCCTCATCCGCTGTGAAAATCGTGAGCGCAATGGAGGATAAGAAAATCCTCTTTATTCCAGACTGCAATCTAGGAGCCTACGTGCAAAAGGCCTGTCCTGACAAGGATATTCGCCTGCTTCAGGGCGGCTGTCCAGTTCATGCGGCAGTCGATACTAACGACCTTAAACAGGCTAAAGCTAAACACCCCGATGCTCTTGTACTTGTCCATCCTGAATGTCAGCCTGCTGTTTCTGAAATGGCGGACTATGTAGGCTCAACCTCAGGAATTATGAATTTTGCCAAACGTTCAAACGCAAAGGAATTTATAATCGGTACTGAAATGAGCATAGCGGAGCATTTGCAGTATGAATGTCCCGACAAGGATTTTTATATACTTTCCAAAAAGATTCTCTGCCCTAACATGAAGCTCACTACACTTATGGACGTCTACAGAATTTGCAAAGCAATCGGAAGCGAACAGGCTAAGGCAAATGAAATTATTATGAGCGATGAGCTTATCAGTCAAGCGGGAAAATGTATTGACGAAATGCTTCGTCTTGGATAAATGAAACGGAGGGAAGACTAAATGCTAACTCCTGAAGAAAACAAACAGAAATTTATAGAAATATACAATAGCAGCATCGGCAGAAGCGGAGCTGATAAGCTTCTTGAATGGCTCTCGTCAGGCAAAAGCGATTTCTTTACTGCTCCTGCCTCTACTCGCTATCACAGCGCTTACGAGGGCGGACTTTGCGAGCATTCGCTTAACGTCTACTACTGCCTGAAAGAATACTTAAAGCGTGAAAGGGTAAAGGACGAGTACGGACTTGAATACAGCGATGAAACTATAGCTATCGTCGCACTTTTGCACGACGTCTGCAAGGTGAATATTTACAAGACAAGCTTTCGCAACAAGAAAAATGAGCAGGGTGTCTGGGAGCAGGTTCCATTCTACGAATATAACGACACTCTGCCGTACGGTCACGGCGAAAAGAGCGTTTACATAGTCAGCGGCTTTATGCGTCTCAGCCGCGATGAAGCAATGGCTATACGTTGGCATATGGGCTTTTCGGGAGAGGAAAACAAAAACACTGTCGGCAACGCTTTAGATCTGTACCCGCTTGCTCTGGCAGCACATATAGCCGATATGGAGGCTACCTTTTACATTGAGGGGAAGCAACAATGATTTTTGAAAGGAAATTTTAATTATGGATATTGACGCTATTTTAAAGGAGCTTACGCTTGAAGAAAAGGCTTCGCTTTGTTCGGGAGAGGACTTTTGGCACACTAAAGCCATAGAGCGGCTGGGAATACCCTCTATTATGGTTTCTGACGGTCCTCATGGGCTTAGAAAGAATGTGGAGAATGCAGAGAATCCAAATACAGCGATTAAAGCCGTCTGCTTTCCGTCAGCCTGTGCGCTTGCTTGCTCGTTTGACAGAGAGCTTGTCGGCGAAATGGGTAAGGCTTTAGGCGAGCAGTGTCAGGCGGAGGAAGTTTCTGTAATTTTAGGTCCAGGCTGCAACATCAAGCGTTCGCCGCTCTGCGGACGAAACTTTGAATACTTTTCAGAAGACCCGTATCTTGCTTCACAGATGGCGATTGCTCATATTAAGGGAGTTCAGAGCAAGGGCGTCGGCACATCGCTCAAGCATTTTGCCGCCAACAATCAGGAAAGCCGCAGAATGAGCATTGAAGAAATTATTGACGAGCGGACTTTGCATGAAATTTATCTTGCTGCTTTTGAGCAGACTATCAAGCAGGCAAAGCCATGGACGGTTATGTGTTCGTACAACAAGATTAACGGAGTTTATTCCTCGCAAAACAAGCACCTGCTCACCGACATTCTCCGCTCCGACTGGGGCTTTGAGGGGCTTGTTGTAAGCGACTGGGGCGCAGTTGACGACAGAGTTAAAGGTATCAAAGCAGGACTTGACCTTGAAATGCCGTCAAGCATGGGAAAGAACGACAAATACATAGTCAAAGCTGTCAACAGCGGAGAGCTTGACGAAAACGAGCTTGACAAGTGCGTCCGCAAAATTCTGGAGCTTATTCAAAAAAGCGTTCAGAGCAAAACCGAGATGACTTGGAACAAGGAGCGCCACCACGCTCTTGCTGAAAAACTTTCTCTGAGATCCGCCGTGCTGCTTAAAAATGACGACAAGCTTCTGCCACTTGACAAGAGCGCAAAAATTGCCTTTATCGGAGCGTTTGCCGAGCAGCCAAGATACCAAGGAGGCGGAAGCTCTCACATAAATTCATTTAAAACCGTTTCCGCTCTTGAAGCTGTAGAAGGCAATGAAAATATTACCTATGCCAGAGGCTTTAATCTTGAAAAGGACGAGTCAGACCTAGTACTTGAAGAGGAAGCAGTCAAAGCGGCGAAAAATGCCGACTGTGTTGTAATATTTGCTGGACTGCCAGAATCCTTTGAATCGGAAGGGTATGACAGAACGCATATGTGTCTGCCGAGCTGTCAGCTTGAGCTTATCGACAAGCTTTGTGAGGTTAATGAAAATATCGCTGTGGTGCTTCACAACGGCTCGCCTGTTGAGCTGCCGTTTGACGACAAGGTTAAGGCTATTCTTGAAATGTATCTCGGCGGTCAGGCTGTAGGAAGTGCGGAGGTTAAGCTGCTTTTCGGCGAAGAAAATCCAAGCGGCAAGCTTGCGGAAACATTCCCAGAAAAGCTAGAGGACAATCCCTCGTATCTCAATTTCCCCGGCGATGACAACACTGTCAGATATGCAGAGGGCATCTTTGTCGGTTACCGCTATTATGAAAAGAAAAAAATGGCGGTGCGCTATGCGTTCGGACACGGGCTTAGCTACACCGACTTTGAATATTCGGATATGAAGGTTTCAGACTATGAAATAGGCGAAACGGACACTGTTACCGTTCAGGTAACTGTTACCAACACAGGAAGCCGTGACGGCGCAGAGGTCGTTCAGCTTTACATTGCGCCAAAGCAGGCTTCTGTTATGCGTCCGATCAAGGAACTTAAGGGCTTCGAGAGAGTTTATCTTAAGGCAGGAGAGAGCCGCAGAATTGTATTCAGGCTTGACAAGTCGGCATTTGCCTACTACAGTGAAAAAATCCATGATTTTTATTCCGAAAGCGGCGAATACACCATTTCGCTAAGCTCCTCGTCAGCAGACGAGCGTTTAAGTGCAGACGTGCATTTTAACGCCTCAAAGCCGCTGCCGATACGCTTTACACTTGACAGCTTAGGCGGAGATGTTCAGGCTATTCCTGAGGGAAAAGCTATGCTTGAGGAGCTGCTCAAGTCTATCGGAGTCAACATGACTGGCAACGATGAAAGGCTTGACGGAGATGAAATCGAAATTGCGCTTAAGATGTTGCTTGATATGCCGCTTCACACGATGGTGAGCTTTTCTAAAACGAAAGAAATCACCCGTGAAAAAATGCAGCAGTTTGTTGACAAGCTAAACGAAAAATTCGGATAATTTTGAGCAATAAAAAAGCCGTGTGGAAATTTCACACGGCTCTTAAATTTTAAGAATTACTTATCCTTGCGCGATACCAAATAAAGTCCTGTAGCCAAAACTAACAAGCCTGCGCCTGCTGCAGCTGCGCCTGTAGATGGGTTAGAGGTTGTATCTGTTGTGGTAGTTGATGTTGACGATGTGCTGCTTGTAGATGATGTACTTGAAGATGAGTCTGAAGAATCGCTTGAATCATCTGAATCGTCTGAAGCTGCGTCCGCATCTGCATCGTCAGTGTCGTCTGTGTCGTCTGTATCATCAGTATCGTCTGTGTCATCAGTATCGTCTGTGTCGTCTGTATCAGCTGTGTTGTCTGTGTTGTTAGTATCATCAGTATCGTCTGTATCGTCTGTATTTTGGGTAGCAGACGGGTCTTCTTCATTACTGCTGGCAGTAGAACCGTCTGCAATTAAAGCTTCGCATGAAGTGTAGCCGAACTCAGTATAACCCTTAAACGATTGAGCAATGAGAGATCCTGATACATGACCCCAATCACCCTCAACATCAGCATTCGGCGCAAGGATAGTGCCTAAAAAACTATTGGAAATATAAACATCTTCTGCTTCATAGAAGTTTCCAATTATTAACGCCGCTTCGTCAGAATTATTTTCAAGCTGTTTATCATTGTAATAGAAGCATGGTTTTTCACCATTGTATGAAGCACTGTTTTCAAAATCAAGATTATAAGTTGTAATTGAAGAACCTGCAACGTTTAATACTACATAATAGCCTTCTGGAGCAGTAACATCTACACTTTTTGCTGATTCAAATTCAGAAGCGTCAATATCAAAGAATATATAGTAGCATTCTCCAATTTGATAAGCATCAGTAGCTTCAGCTGATAATGTCAAAGTGTTTGTAGTTGAATCATACTCTGCATCTATACCATCATAAGATGCTAATTCAGTACTTGTTTCAGAAAGCTTTTCAAATTCATCATCAAAATCAATAATCGGATCGTTAGATGTGCTATAGTAAAGCTTAGAACCATTTTCACTATTCAGATCAAGCTCATTGCCCTCTCCATTTGTAACATTTGTATTCTCTGAAACTACGAAATATCTTGAGGTTGTATACTCTTTTGCACTACTTCCGCTGTCGGCAGATTCATATGATTGATAACCATAACTAAAAGCAACTTTGTTGAAAGTGCTTCCGAGTACAATAGCTTCCGCAGTTTCAGTAGTCTTTGAACCATAACCATTTAAACCATTTCCGATTTGATAATTATTATTACCTGTCTGATTGTCAATACTTCCTCCGATTGCCAATCTGCCCTCGCAGTCAGAACCCAACGGCGTAAAATCACCGCTTAAAAATACGCTGAAATAGCTTGCAATACCTAAAAGATATTCATCGTCTGCGTCCTCAATTGTTGCGCCAAGCAGAGCTGTAGCTGTGTCAGAATCGCTTGCTACCTCTGAAGCTCCAGTGATAGTCGAAGCAGTTGCTGCTGAAGCCGCAAGGCTTAAGGTAGTTGAAGCAGCAACAAGTGCCGCAACAGTTGAAGCAACTATTTTCTTACTTTTAATCATTTTTTCTTCCTCCTAAAAAATTTCATTTAAGTATATTAGTGTCTATATATGTGAATATTATATCACATATCTTTTTTGTTGTCAAGAAAAAGTCAAAAAAATTTTCAAAAAAGGCAATTTATACAAAAAAGCTGCTGATTTCTTGTTCAATTTGTAGTAAATTTATATTTTAAATTTAGTTCCTTTACTTTAGTCAATGAATTTTCGTACTTTTCACTCACCACCTGTACAAATCTCTGTCAATGTATCTTAGAGTATTTAACAAATATTCTGGCGGAATCTTCTTATAATAGTAATTTTCAAGGCATGGATCCTGACTAATCATTTGGCAGTATATGTCCATATCGCTTAAAACCAGTCCCAAATCCTGAATCGCTGACGGAAGTCCTACTGTGTTAAAGAATTTTTTCAGCGTTTCAGCCTCTCTTGCCTGTCCGTCATAGTACAATGTAATTAAAATACCTATCGCAAGGAAATCTCCCCTGCAATATCCGTCAATATTAGCCTCCAGCACGTCCGCAACAGCGTTTGACATTCCTAACACCAAGCTCGCATTATCGCTATGCTCTAACAAAAGCGTCTGAACGTTACCCGCAGAGGCTGTAACTGTTTTTACACACTCGCCAAATACCTCGCTGTCACGCTTATGAGAATTGTCATAGCAGGCGTCCGCACCTGTCCTGAGCAGCGGTCCAACGCAGTTCTGAGCTGCCGCAAGACCCGTCATATAATCGCTTGACATATTTTTTTGCAGCCTGGAGCGTATCTGCGCTTCTATATCAAGTGCCAAAGCTCTCGCTATACCTGTCCTCAGATACTCAACAGGTGTCTGCGCCAAAACAGAAGTATCAATAAAAGCATGAATCGGAGAGCTAAGCGCAAGATATTTAACCTCGCCATCTGCAACAAGGCTTACCGCCAACCCAGTTGAACAAGCACAGCACGAAGCAACTGTAGGAAAGCTGTAGAGCGGCTTTTCCGTTATGCTGCTGACTATCTTGCAAATATCTATAATTTTGCCGCCGCCTAAAGCAAAAATCATATCCGCAAATTTAACAGGCTCAAGCTGCGAAAGCTCCTCCGCATTTTTTTCGGTTACAGCCCCGCTGAAATTGATTTTTCCTGAAATAACTATCGGCTCGCATTGCGCCGCAAGCTTATCAGCCGCCGCCTCAAGCGAGGATGACGAGCCGATAATAACGGCGTTTATTCCAGCAGTCGAGCATATTTTCCCTACATCTCTATAAGCGTTTGCTCCAACGCTAAAGCCTGTAAATGTTAATCCTTCCATACCCTTCTCTCCTCTTTGTTTGTCAAATCATGTCCAAAACTGTCTGCTTTCCAACCGCTCCAACTCTGCGTCCTCTTTCCTCGCCGTCTTTAAAAACTATAAGCGTCGGAATACTTGAAACTCCGTACCTTTCGGCAAGCTCCATCTCCTCGTCAACGTTTACCTTTGCAACCTTAAGACTGTCTGCGTACTCATTGGCGATCTCGTCCACAAGCGGCGAAAGCATTTTGCACGGACCGCACCATGACGCCCAGAAGTCTACAAGCACTTCCCTTTCGCTGTTCAAAACCTCTTCATCAAAATTCTGACAAGTTAAATTTACTACAGACATAAAAAATCTCCTGTAATTTGTATTATGCTTTTCGCATAAAAATATTCTGCCCTTTTTCACTTATTTTATCATCTAAATCGACTGAGCCTCTTTCAAAAGCTCCTCTGCGTTTTTCAGCGTAAGCTCTGTAATTGAGCTGCCGCCGATAATTCTTGCAATCTCACGCTTGCGCTGCTCAAAGTCAAGGCTTGTTATCTCTGTCAAGGTGCGATTTCCCTCAACTCTCTTTTCAATCAGCAAATGATTATCCGCCATAACCGCCATCTGTGAAAGATGAGTAACGCACAGCACCTGCCGATACTTTGAAATGCTCTTAAGCTTCATACCGATTTTTTGCGCAGCACGTCCGCTCACGCCGGTGTCTATTTCGTCAAAAATGAGCGTGTCAACGCTGTCCTTGTCGGCTATAACACTCTTGAGCGCAAGCATGATCCTTGAAAGCTCGCCGCCCGAAGCGATTTTCGCAATAGGCTTAGGCTCCTCTCCGACATTCGCCGATATTAAAAATTCCACGCTGTCCATGCCGTTTTGAGTGAGCTTTCCCTGCGTTATCTTTACGACAATTTTCACCTTCGGCATATTTAGAAATTCAAGCTCTTTAGCCACCTGATTTTCAAATCTCTCTGCCGCTTCTCCTCTAAATTTTGAAAGCTTCGCCGCCTCGAGAGAAACCTGTTTAAGCAGCTCTGCTTGCTGCGAAATCATTTGTGAAATACTTTCCTCACCGCCGTCAAGCTCTGAATATTCTTCCCTAGCGCTTTCAAGAGTCTTAATTACATCGTCAAGCGTCGGTCCGTATTTCATCTTTGCATTTTCAAGCTCCTTTGAGCGAACGTTAAGCTGCTCAAAACGTTTAGGGTCGGCATCAAGCTTGTCTATAAGCGATGACAAATCGCCTGCTATATCCTCTATTTCAATCTGTACAGAGGAAAGCCTGTCGTACAAAACGGCAAGGTCTTTCATTATATCCGTTGAAGCTTCAAGCTTTTTCATAGCGTTAGCTACAATCTCATCCGCACCGCCTGAGTCCTCGTCTCCTCGCAGAATTACCATGCTTTCATAAGCCGCCTGAGAAAGAAAAACCGCATTCTTTATAACCGAAAGCTCCTCGTCAATTTTCTCGTCCTCATCAGGCTTTGCGTCAAGCTTTTCAAGCTCCTCGATAATCAGAGAAAGCTGCTCTAACCTTTGCTGTCTGCCCTGCATTTCCTTTTTTCTTGCGCTTATTTTCCTTGAAAGTGCCTGAAGCTGATGAAAAAGCGCACGGTACTGCTCAACCATATTTTCTGCGTCCGCATAGCTGTCAAGGATGTCAATATGCTTTTCGGGAGAAAGAAGTATCTGATTGTCATGCTGCCCGTGAATAGTGACAAGAAGCTCGCCGATTTCACGCATAGCAGATATGTTCACAGGTCGGGAATTTATACGTGCGCTGCTGCCGCCGTCCGAGCGTATTTCCCTTGTAAAATAAAGCTTACCATCGTCAGGCTCAATCCCTAACTCGTCAAGCTTTTCAAGGCACTGTGAATTAAGAGCCGAAAAACAGCCTGAAATTACTGCTTTCTTAGCACCTGTACGCACTAAATCCTTTGTAACACGCTGACCCAGAAGCGAATTTATTCCGTTTATAAGAATTGATTTTCCAGCTCCAGTTTCACCTGTAAAAACATTCAGATTGTCTGTAAACGAAACGCATACCTTTTCAATAACCGCCAGATTCTCAATATAAATTTCCTCAAGCATTATTTCACCGCCCCGCTTGTGCCTTTGATTATAGTTTCAAGCTCCTTTACTAGACGCTGCGCATCCCTTTCGGTTCGCATAAGAACAAATATAGTGTCGTCGCCTGCAATAGTTCCTACTGCATTGTGAATGTTGAGAGAATCCAACTTTGTGCAGACCGCCTGCGCCATTCCCGCCGTACATTTTACCACAACGGTGTTTTGTGCGCAATCAACATCGTTTACGCTGTCTGAAATTATCGTGAGCCTTTGCGCTCCGTCCTCGCCTATAGCCTCACGCTTAAGCTGCGGTACTGAATATTTCGTCTTATCCGAAGCGTCCTTTACCTTTATAAGCGCAAGCTCCTTTATATCTCTTGAAACAGTAGCCTGCGTGACTTCAAAGCCTGCGGCGGCAAGCTTAGAGCAAAGCTCCTCCTGAGTCTGAATATCTTCATTCAGGCAAAGCTGAATTATCTTTTCCTGACGCTTGTTTTTCATTTCACTGCTCCTTGGTTCATCTATTCATTCCGTATCCTTAAGCGGAATCATAAGCTTCCTGTTTACCGTAGGGAAAAAGCTTCCTGCGGTAAGGTCTATTATCTTTGTAGTGATTTTTGAACGCTCTATCTTCACTATATCCCTATCGGTAATTTTCGCAGTCTGTATTCCGTCCGCCGAAAGCAAAGCGTATGCGTCATGCTTAAACCGACACCGCACCGAAATATGCGAATCGGGCGAAAATACTATCGTCCTTGCGAAAAGCGAATGAGCGCAAATCTGTGAAAACTCTATACACTCCATGTCAGGCTCAATAATAGGGCCTCCTGCCGAAAGCGAATATGCCGTAGCTCCTGTCGCCGTTGAAAAGATAACTCCGTCCGCTCTAAGAGAGGAAACTATGCTCCCTGATTTTGAAACCTCAAAATCCGCTATCCTGCAATTTTCACCCTTTATCAAAACCACATCGTTAAGTGCGTCAGCACAAATCTCTTCTCCACTTTCACACTTAACCTTAACCGAAAGCCTCATTCTTTCGGTGACGGTATACTCGCCTCTGCGCAAAAGTCTGAGCTTGTCCAGATCGTCAGCCTCAAGCGACGCCATGAAGCCCAGAGTGCCGCAGTTTATTCCTAAAATCGGCTTGCTGTATCTCGCTGCCGCCGACGAACAGCGCAAGATAGTTCCGTCGCCGCCTGTAACTATAATTACGTCACAGCCTTCAACGCACTCTTCAAGAGTGAAATACTTTATCGAAAACATCTCGCCGAAGCTTTCCTTGTAGCTTTCCTCCATATAAATTTCGCAGTCCTCTTCCAGAAGAATCCCGCAAGCCTGCTCGGCACAGCGAAGACTGTTAGTTTTTAAAAGATTAGGATAAATAAAGACCCTCATACCAATTCCCTCACTTTTACAAATGTTGCTTTTACTGTTCAAACGCTCTGTTTACTACGCTTTTGAAATCAATCTGCGCTGATGATACGCCTGATTTTTTCAAATAAGCTAAATACTCCCTGTTGCCGTCTCCGCCTAATATGGGAGAGGGTGCAAGTCCTTTCAGAGCAAGCCCTGACGATAAAAAAAATTCAGCCATATCCTCAACAATTCTGACGTGAATATTTTTGTCCTTTACAATGCCGTTTTTGTTGCGCGCAGGCTTTGACTGCTCAAACTGCGGCTTTATCAGCGTCACAAGCTCTGCGTTCTCCTCAGCCGCTGAAGCTACCGCGGGCAAAACGCTTTTGAGCGAAATAAACGAAACGTCACAACAAACAAATTCAGGCTTTATCTCAAAAAAATCCTTGCTGATATTTCTGGCGTTTATTCCCTCGCAGTTTATGACCCTATTATCCTTCAAAAGCTCCTCTGCAAGCTGTCCGTGACCGACGTCAACTGCGTATACCATTTTTGCGCCCTTTTCCAGAAGAACCTGCGTAAAGCCGCCTGTAGACGCTCCTATATCCGCACAAATCCTGCCGCTTACATCAATATTAAAGGCGTCAAACGCTCCTAAAAGCTTGTAGGCTCCCCTGCCGACATATTTTTCATTTTCAAGAGCAATATTTTCACTGCCGCTCACCAAAAGCGACGGCTTGACTTTGCTGTTTCCGTCAACCGAAACCTTACCCTCGTTTATAAGCCGCCTTGCTCTTTCACGGCTTGAAGCAAGTCCGCTTTGCGTTAAAAAGACATCAAGTCTTGTCGTTTTCAAAATAATTCAAAATCCTCTCAGCCATTTTCTGTGAGCTAAGTCCGTACTCATCAAGCAGATTATCCATCCTGCCGTGTCTGACAAAGCCGTCAATCGAAACGCACTCACAATTTTGCGTCAATGAGGAATATTTTTCTCCCATACTTCCGTATTTATAACATTCCTCAAACACAAAAACCCTGTCATAGCTTTTCATTATCTCAATTATTTTTTCATCTATCGGAAAAATCTTTACAGGGCTTAAAATATCAAAATCCTCTCCATGCTCTTCAACACTTTTTTCAGCTTCCAAAAGATTTCCATATAGCCGTCCATAGGTCACAGCCAAAACTCTTGAGCCGTTTTTTTGATATTTAAAATCCACATATTTTTCGTCATCTCTTATCTTGTCAGAGCCTCTCGGATAGCGAACTGCGCATATTCCCTCGCCGTTAATTGCTCTCTCAAGGCATTCCTCAAGCTCCGAATAGCTTGACGGCGAATATATATTCACATTAGGAATGGTAGTTAAAAAAGGTATATCGAAAATTCCCTGATGGGTTTCTCCGTCCTCTCCGACAATTCCTGCTCTATCAACGCCTATCACTGCATGAGTGTTCATAATCGCTAAATCATGCAGAAGCTGATCATAGCCTCTTTGCAAAAATGTAGAGTAAACTGCGAAGACAGGTATCATTCCCATAGACGAAAGCCCTGCGCAGAATGTAACTGCGTGTTCCTCCGCAATTCCCACATCAAAGAAGCGTTCGGGAAGAGCGGCATGAAAATGCTGCAAGCCCGTACCAAACTCCATAGCCGCAGTAACGGCGCAGATTTTTTCATTGTCATAAGACATATCAAGCAGCTTTTTTCCAAACACGCTTGAAAAGCTGTCGGCAGCCACTACGTCAGGATTCCCCGTTGAAATTTCAAAGGAGCCTACCCCATGATATTTATCAGGATTAGCCTCCGCAGGGGGATAGCCATGTCCTTTAATTGTGTTTACAACTACAATTGTCGGAGCGTCCATCGACTTTGCCGCTTTTAGTCCCGCCTCAAGCTCGCCGATATTGTGTCCGTCAAGAGGACCTACAAACTCAAAGCCTAAATCCTCAAACATAGTACTGTGAAGCAGCATTTCCTTGAACGCATTCTTTGACGAGCGCACAACGTTTTTTATAGGCTTTCCGACAACGGGAGTTTTATCGAGAACCTTTTCCACCGCCGTCTTGGTTTTCATATAGGATTCCTTAGTGCGCATGGTGGAAAGATACTTCGCTACCGCTCCCACATTTTCCGAAATGCTCATCTCGTTATAATTTATAATGATAACAAGCCTCACGTTGCTCTTTCCCGCATTATTAAGCCCCTCGTAAATTTCTCCGCCTGTAAATGCGCCGTCACCTAACACCGCCACAGCATGGTGAGGGTCGTTCTTAAGCCGCATTGCAGTCGCTATTCCAAGTGCCGCTGAAACAGATGTTGAACTGTGACCGCTTATAAATGCGTCATGCTCCGACTCGTCAGGTCTTAAAAAGCCGCTTATGCCGCCATCAGTTCTGATAGTTGAAAAGCGTTCGGCTCTGTCGGTAAGAAGCTTGTGCGTGTAAGCCTGATGTCCTACGTCCCATACTATTTTATCCTCTGGGGATTTAAAAACTCTGTGTATTGCTATAGTAAGTTCAACCGTACCCAGATTTGAAGCTAAATGTCCGCCGTTTTTTGAAACGGTTTTTATAAGCCTTCTCCTTATCTGCTCCGCAAGCAAATTGCAGTCGCTTAACGAAAGCTTTCTCAAATCATCAGGCAGGTTCATTTTTGCTAAATTAAATTTTTTGTTACCCATTTATAAAGACTCCTGATATATTTTTATCCTAGCTGCGCCTGTGCAAAAGGCTCTGCGTCAAATCGGTCAAAAAATCGCAGTCGTCAAACTGCTTAAGCGTCAGCAGCGCCTGCTCTGTAAGCCTGTCCGCCTCGCACTGTGCGCCCTCAAGCCCCAGAGCCGTGACAAATGTGCATTTACTCTGCTCACTGTCGCTGCCTATCGGCTTTCCAAGCTCCTCAAAAGAGCCCGTGACGTCAAGAATATCATCGACTATCTGAAAAGCTCTGCCTAAAGCCTGCGCATATTCAGCCGCCGCTGTGATTTTTTGATATTTTTCAGCAATAATAACGCCCATCACGCAAGCCGCCTCAATCAAAGCTCCCGTTTTAAAACTCTGCAAAAGCTCAAGCTGTTCAAGAGAAATATCCTTTCCCTCAGACTCAATATCTATAATCTGTCCACCTATCATTCCATCAGCACCGATCGCCTTTGACAGCACAGAGCTTATCATCACTGCGTTTTTTGCAGAAATTACCTCGTTCATAGCCGCATCTGAAATAACCTCAAACGCAAGCGTGTTGAGCGCATCTCCTGCCAAAAGTGCAGTTGCTTCGCCGAATTTCTTGTGGCAGCTGGGTCTGCCCCTACGGTAATCATCATCGTCCATGCAGGGCAAATCATCATGTATAAGCGAAAATGTGTGAACAAGCTCAATTGAGCAGGCGACCTCCAGAATCTGAGCGGCATTACCTCCGCACATTCTGCAAAATTCCATCATTAAAATCGGTCTGAGCCTTTTTCCGCCTGCCATGAGCGAATACTCCATAGCCTCGCATACGCTTTCTCTCAAAGGCAGCTTGTTGCGCACAAGCCTTTTCAAAGCGTCGTTTATATTTTTGCAGTAAACCTCAAGCGTCATCTGTGAATTTTCATTCATTTACTTTTTTCTCCTGCTCCTGCTCATAATACTTCACAGTAAGCTGAGCCTCCTCAAGCGCACGTTTGCAGTCCGCCGAAAGCTTCTTTCCCTCTTTGTAAAGCTCAATCGACTCATCAAGCGGCAGTTTTCCGCTCTCAAGCTTCTGTGCTATCTCTTCAAGCCGTTCCATCGACTTTTCATAATTTACAACCTTGTTTGATTCTTCACTCATTTATCCCTCTCCTTTATTTTCGTCAAATATTTCTTCAACCCTTACTCTTATATCAAATCTGTTAAATCTAATCGTCAGCCTGTCGTCTGTCTTAATCCTGTCAGAGCTGTATACTGCCGAGCCGTCCTTAAGCGCAATCGCATATCCCCGTTCCAAAACCTTGTACGGATTCATAGCTTCAATCTGAGCCGAAGCCCTTTCAAGCTGCACCAGTCTGCTTTCAGCCGCCGTCTTTGCCGCTCCATAAATTATACCGTCAAGCCTTTTAATCTCCGCAAATTCCCTTGAAATATTCGCAGCATATGCTAAGTCAAGCCTTTTTGAAATCGCCGTCAAAGCGTCCTGTGAACGCTTGATGCCCGAATCGGGAGAGCAAAGCTTAACCCTTGCGTCAAGCTTGAAAAGCCGCTCTTTGCTCCTTGAAATTCCATTTTCAAAAGCTCTGCATATCCTAGCGTCTATATCCTCCGCCGCATTTATCAGCGATTCAATTTCAACAGCGCAGCACTGAGCCGCCGCTGATGGAGTAGGCTGCCGCTCGTCCGCAGCATAATCTACAAGGGTAGTGTCCGTTTCATGTCCTACCGCACTTATTATCGGCGTTTTGCAATTTGCCACCGCAAGCACTGCCTGCTCTGTGTTAAACGGCGCAAGATCTATATACGAGCCTCCGCCTCTGGTTAAAATTATAACGTCCGCACCGCTTTTGTCCGCTTCTTCAAGAGCCTGCGCAATTGTGATGTGCGCCCTTTCGCCCTGAACCTGCGCCGCAAAAACCTCAACCTCTCCTATAGGATAACGCTGCTTTAAAATCTTGATTACGTCCTGCAAGGCGGCTGCTCCTAAGGAGGTTACAACAGCTATTTTTCTCGGCAGCTTCGGCAAAGCTTTTTTTCGCTCCTGCGCAAAAACACCCTGAGCCGCAAGCCTTTCCTTTAAAGCGTTAAGCTGTGCAAGCTGCGCCCCAAGACCTGTAGGGATAAGCTCTGTCGCAATTATCTGATAAGCTCCGTTCGGCTCGTAAACCTCAATGCTTCCCGAACAAAGCACACTCATCCCAGATTTAGGAGTGAAATTCAAACGTGACGCCTGACGTGAAAACATAACACCCTTTATAACAGAGCTTTCGTCCTTAAGCTCAAAGTATGCGTGACCCGATTTGTAGTGAAGCTTAAAATCCGAAAGCTCGCCTCTTACCGTAATGCTCTTAAGCTTGAGATCTCCGCCAAGCTTTAACGCTATGTACCTGTTAAGTTGTGAAACGCTGATTATCGCCGACATTTAATCTGTACCCTTCCTATTCGCTTTCTGTATCATCACCATCGCCCTTTTCAGACCGTGAATATGAACCTAAAACTCCATTTATAAAACCAACATCGCTGTCATAGGTATACTTCTGCGCAAGCGCTACAGCCTCGCTTATCGCTACATTTTCAGGAACGCTTTCTACATAAACTGCTTCATAAAGCGACAGCCTGAGCAGAGCAAGGTTAATTTTTGGAATTCGGCTTATAGCTCTCTTCTTTGAAAAGCGTGAAATAATCTCGTCAAGCTCGCTCTCGCAGCTCTCTACAGCTTTTGCAAGCGCAACAGATTCCTGCGTTATTTCAAGCTCTCCGTCTGAGCTGTCCGCTTCAACAAACGCACTGTATATTTCATCTATACCGTCATCACGAAAAAGCTTTTCAAAATACAAAAGAAAAGCTCCCTCTCTTATGCTACGCTTTTTTGATTTAAATGAACCATCTTTGATGTTTTTATCCGACAAATCTCTCACTTCCCTGAATTTTACTGAACATTTTCTCCCTTATAAAATTATAGCATATTTTAACGCATTATACAATGTATTTTGTGTTTATTTTCTTTTTCTTAATAATTTGCACACAAAAAAATCGCCGTGCAAGGAGCTATCCCCACACAGCGATTTTTTATTACTGTACATCATAAATTCTGATATTTTCCGCCTCAACGCTCACCTCGCTTAAAAGAATCTCCTTAATCTGCGCCGCTTCTGTCGCTATCATCTCCTCCTCTGTCTTAACTACAATGTTTGCATTCTCTCCGTCAAGGTAAACAACACAGTCCGAAAAGCCTGCCCGCCTTGATGAGGTTTTCAATCTTGCTTTCCTTTTCTATCAGACTTGTCATAACCGCCGCTTCTTCAGCAGCCGCTTCCTGCTCTTCAGCAGTAGAATCTCCGCCTGTCATTATCGTTTCAAGCGTTTCAACAGCCTCCTCCCGTGAGGTAGACCTGTCAATCCTCGCCTGTGCGAAATATTCATCCGTATCGCTTTCCTGAGCCGACACAAGCTGTGCGTCACCATAGCTTATGCTTTGAGTGTCAACCTTTTCGGTAGCCTTAATGCTGCCTGAAGAATTCATCGCATAGTTTACATAAACAGCAGTTCCCAGCACCAACGTCATTCCCGCGAGCATAATCTGACGCTTTCCGATAATAAAGCTTAGCTTTTTAAAATCTGGCTTCTTCATAAAAATACCTCCATGAAAATTTAGTATATTGTTTTTAGCTTTTTGCAGCTTCAACACTGATTTTTCTAGTTTCAATTCCCAAAGCCGCTGAAACGGCATTAAGCACACGCTCCTTTGTCAAAGCGTTGTCCGCACCAGAGCAAACCACAACTGCGCCTGATATCTGAGGAGCGACAATTTTTCTGATTATCGGCTGCTGTGCAGAACCATCGTCAGCAAGTGCAATTTCACTTTTGTTTGTACTTGACTGCTGATCGCTCTGCGAATTTATCTCCTCGTCAGTCTGCTCAACATAGATATATTCTCTTGTCGAGCCTATAGTAATCATAACACTGACATTCCCCACTCCCTGAATCTGTGAAACAATATCACAAAGCTCCTTTTCAAGCTCCTCCTTATACTCCTGAGCCTCGTCAAAAGCCTCATCCGTGCTTTGAACGCTCTCTGTTTCAGCTTCCTCCTCATCAGGAATAATTTCCGACAATCCAATTAAAAAAATCCCAACAATCCCGATAATGAAAATCAGCCTGGTTTTTGCGTCCTTACTGAAAAAAAGCTTTTTTAAAGCGTTAATCACTGCAAATCACCTCTGTTTCACTTTCAGGAAGCAATTCGTCAAGCACGACCTGCACCTTTTCAGCCTTTTCCTCGTAATCGTCCTTGGAAAGATAAACATACGCTTTGTCCGTCTTAACATAATTATATTCGTCAAGCGTACAAACTATGATGATTTTTTCAGGATAAATTTCCTCATCAGCAAGCGCATCTGACACACCGCTCTCTATGCTGCTTTCAGACTGCTCTAAAATCATCTGATTATATTCTTCGCTTAGCTCCTGATAATCTGAATTATCCTCTATCGAAAAGCTTTTGTTTATGTTAATCTTCGTGCCTGCAATTTGCGCCGCTATGCAGATTATGAGTACAAGAGAACAGATAAGACCCAGCTCCTTTTTCATTCTTTCAGGCGAAATCATTTGCACCATTGCGCTAATAACCGCACAAAGACAGGCGGTAAAAATTATATTCCTTACAGCGTCCATTTTTCTCATCTCACTTTCTATTCTCCGATATTTGAGGACACAGCCATAACTATCGCAGTTGAAACTATAAACATCATAGCAAAGCAAAGCGTTGTGCTTATTGCCGCACTCATAGCATAGCCTACGCTTTTTAAAAGCTCGCTCGTTTCACTTAACCCCAGCAAATCCGAGATAACCTTTGCGGCTTCAATAATAATTTTCACACATATAAGCGTCACAAGCGGGCTTAAAAGCATAGCCGCCACTGCAACAATTCCTATACCTCCTACGCTTGAGCGGATTATCCCTATTCCGGCATAAACTGTTGAATATGCTTCTGAAACCGAGCTCCCTATTATCGGCACAAAGCTTGAAGCTGAAAATTTCACCGCTCTTGACGCCGCATTGTCAGATGCAGATGAAGCGAAGCTCTGAACGGTTATTATGCCTGTGAAAATTGTCATAAGCGCCCCTAAAATCACCCTTACAGCATTTTTAACCGACTCTGCGGCGGAGGAAAATTTCATGCTTGGATTTATTGCCGCAGTAAACGAAAGAGCAAGAAAAAGGCTTAAAAACGACATTATTACTTTATCTGCACAAAAGCTTACAATCTCGTACACCGCAAGCACAGAAGCATAATAGCTCCCCGCTGTGACGTATCCGCCCGAAGCGGCGGTTAAAGCTGTGAAAATCGGTATGTAGGAAAGCATAAATTCGCTTAGCGAATCAAGAAAGCTGCATACTCCTGAAAAAGCTTCGTATACCACCTGATAAATTATAATCATACACCCCAACAGGCTTACAGTAGTAAAGGTCTGCGATAATGAGCCGTTTGCGCAGAAGCTCCTTGCCAGAGAGGTGAGAATAAGCACTGCCGTCAGCTGTCCTAAAATCCTCAGTGGTTCTGTAATTGACTCGGTGAACTTATCAAGTATTGCAAAAAAACTCCGCCTAAGGTAAGCTGCGATACATCTTTTTCCTCAATGCCTAACGCTTCAATCTGTTCATGTGTTTCATCGTCTACAGCCACGTCAAGCTCTTCATCAACCATATCCGAATACTCGTCCAGCGCACTATAATCCTCTTCAAGCGTCTGTCCTGACGCAGAGCTGACAATGGGAAACGCAAAAAACAAAATCATCGCAAAAAAACATAAACCGTCCTTTTCATAGCAAGTCCTCATATCAGCAAAAGTGATTTAATAATTTCCACAGCTGCCGTAAAAAGCGGAAATGCAGTGATTATCAGAGCTGCTTTTCCCGCAAGTTCAAGCTGTGAGGCAAGCGCATTTTCTCCGCAGTCCCGACAGCAGTCGCAGCCTAGCTGTGTGACATAGCATATACCAAGGCTTTTAAAAATAATTTTCAGATAGTCGTCATCCAAATCCGTTTGTTCAAAAAGCTCGGTAAAGGTTTGAGAAATCACGCTAAAGCTCTCCAAAAATTTCGCTGCCACCAAAGCCGCCGCCAAAACAGCACAGAATATTTTTATCTCACCATTTACAGAGCCTAAGGTTTTAAGAACAAAGCAAACCGCAATACAAAAAATCACAATCGTAACAATATCCATCGCCTAAAAACCAAACAGCGTCTGTATAGTGTCAAAAAGCTCCGCTATCTTTTCTATAATCATCATCAGCACCACAATAAGCCCTGCAAGCGTAGTCATCATCGCCTGCTCGTCACGCTCTGCGCGCTTAAGCAGCTGGACTAAAACCGCAACTATTATTCCCACCGCCGCAATTTTAAATATCAGATCAAGCTCCATTTTTTGCGCTCCTTAAATTAGAATTACCGCAAGAAAAGCTCCTCCCAAAAGACCGAGATTTTTTGCAAGCCGACACCTGCGCTGAGTTTCCTGACGAAGCTGTTTCAGACGCTGGGAAAAGTATGCGTGAGCCGAAGCAAGCCGTTGACGCTCGCACTCCTTGTCCGCACTGCCAAGCTGCATAAACAGCTCCTCTAGCCTTAGCCTGTCACATTCATCATATTCATCACCCATTTTTCTTATGCTCTCTACAGCCGCCTGAGCGTCCGAGCCGTCCGAAAGCGCAAAAATAAATTTCGGCAGCCTTAGCGACTGACGTTTAATCTGCCTGAGCATTTCACTCACCGTCGGAGCTTCAAATTCAAGCATCATCTCAAGCTGCTCAATCATATTACAGACAGCTTCAACAGCCTGACAGCGCATACGAAAATACTCCGCCGCCAACATTCCACACGCCGCCGAACAAAAAAACACTGCGCTAAGTCCTACAAGCTTCAACATTCTTCAAGCCTGTAAAAGGCGGTAAGCCTGCCGCACATACTTCCCGTTCCCAGCATAGCCGCATAATTAAACGCATGGCTTTTTATAAGCTTCCCTGCCGCAGGACGCTTCTTAAGCTCCTCAAACGTCGACGCATGAGCGCTGCACACCAGCTTAACTCCCGAATTAAGCGCATATTCAAGCGAGCTAAGATCCTCCTTTGAACCAATCTCATCGCACACAAGTATTTCAGGCGCCATAACCCTTACCGCAATCATCGCCGCCACAGCTTTAGGATAGCCGTTAAAAACATCACACCTTAAGCCTATATCATTTTGAGCAATCCCATCGCAGATACAGGCAAGCTCTCCTCTTTCATCAATCACGCTTACTCTTTTTGTTTCTCCTAAAAGCCTGCATAAATCCCGCAGAATCGTGGTTTTTCCTCCGCACGGCGGCGAAGCAACAATAAGCGAGGAAATCCCATCAGAAAAGCACTTGTCATAAATCAGCTTTGCGCAGCCTATTATCTCTCTTGCAATTCGGATATTTATCGAGGAAACATTCCTGACTGACGTAACCTCCATTGTTTTAGGCTCAATTACCGCCGTACCGCAAAACCCCACTCTGTTTCCGCCTGCACAGGTTATAAACCCCTGCGAAAGCTCTCTTGCGAAGGAATGAACCGAGCCTTGAAACGCTCGTTTAAAGGTGAAATCTATCTCCTCATCACCCACTCTGACGGCATTTAAAGAGGAGTTCATAAGCCTGCCGTCATATGTGATAAAGTATTCCTTTGAAAACAGCACTGCAGAAAAGAACTTGCCCCTGCGAAGCCTTAGCTCCGTGATTTTTTCTCTCTCACTCTGAGAAACGCACATAAGCGCACCCTTAAGCGAATCAGGCAAAAGCTCAAGCGCATATTCAAGCTTTGAAATTTCGTTCATCTTTACCCTCTCCTTTCAGGGTGTGTTGACACTATCCGAAATATTTGGATTGCAATTATTTTTCGTATTTCAAGGCAAAAATTTTCAGGATAACTGGAAGTATGTCAAGAATTTTTAACCTAGCAAATACGGAAAATAGAGCTGTAAGACAAACGTTGAGCGATAGTGTCAACACACCCCTAAATAAATCTATGCAGGCAAGTCCAATGTTATGACGGCTTATTTTTTCGACAAAAAAGGTCTGAAACCACAGCGTGATCTCAGACCAAATTTATTTTTTAATTTTATTCATTCATAGCCTTTGCAGTCTTGACAATGTTGTCTGCGCAAAGTCCGAACTGTTCAAGCAGCTTTGCCGCTGGTCCTGAATGACCGAACTCATCGTTTACGCCAATTTTAACGACCCTTGTCGGGCATTTCTGCGAAAGCACATCGCACACTGCCGAACCAAGTCCGCCGATTATGCTATGCTCCTCAACCGTCAGAACCTTGCCCGTTTTAGCGGCACTTTCAACAATAAGCTCCTCGTCAATAGGCTTAATCGTGTGAATATTTATAACCTCAGCGTCAACTCCGTTTGCAGCTAAAATATCCGCCGCCTTAAGCGCCTGCGAAACCATAAGTCCTGTTGCGACTATCGAAATATCCTTACCCTCACGAAGCCTTATTCCCTTTCCGATTTCAAATTTGTAGCTATCCTTGTCGTTAAACACCTCAGCTGCAAGTCTGCCGAATCGCATATAAACAGGACCCTGATATTCCACTGCGGCAGCTACCGCCGCCTTTGCTTCAACATCATCGGCAGGATTTATAACCGTCATTCCAGGAATGGTTCTCATAAGCGCAATATCCTCATTGCACTGGTGAGTTGCACCGTCCTCTCCTACGCTTATTCCTGCATGAGTTGCGCCTATCTTAACATTAAGATGAGGATAGCCGATTGAATTTCTCACTATCTCATACGCTCTTCCTGACGCAAACATCGCAAATGTAGAAGCAAATGGAATCTTTCCCGTAGCCGCAAGACCTGCCGCAACTCCCATCATGTTCGCCTCTGCAATTCCGCAGTCGAAAAATCTTTCAGGAAACTTCTTTTTGAAAATCCCAGTCTTTGTAGCCGCCGCCAGATCAGCGTCTAGCACATACAAATCAGGATACTTATCTCCAAGCTCCGCTAAAGCCTCGCCATAGCTTTCTCTTGTAGCTTTCTTTATTACATCAGCCATTGTCTTAAGCCTCCTTACTCATTTCAGCGTCAAGCTCTTCTAATTGCTTGTTAAGCTCGTCCATTGCCTGTGAATACTGCTCATCGTTCGGAGCTGCGCCGTGCCACGAAACGTTGTTTTCCATAAACGAAACACCCTTGCCCTTGACGCTCTTTTGAATAATCGCCACAGGCTTACCCTTTATTTCGTCCGTCTCTTCAAATGCTTTTTCAATAGAATCAAAGTCGTGTGCGTCCATCTCAATAACGTGCCATCCAAAAGCCCTGAACTTGTCAACAATCGGATAAGGCGACATAACGTCCTCGATTTTTCCATCAATCTGAAGTCCGTTGTTGTCAACAATCGCAGTTAAATTGTCAAGCTTGTAATGAGCCGCAAACATTGCCGCCTCCCAGACCTGACCCTCTTCAATTTCTCCATCGCCCAGCACGGAATATACCTTATATTCATGCTTGCCGTTTTTGGCGTCAAGCTTTGAAGAAAGTGCCATTCCGCAAGCCGCTGAAATTCCCTGCCCCAGAGAACCTGACGACATATCCACTCCTGGGATCGTAATGCACGGATGTCCCTGCAAAAGCGCGCCTATGTGACGCAGACTTTTTAGCTCGTCAACGCTGAAATATCCTCTCTGAGCCAGCGTTGAATAAAGCGCAGGAGCAGTGTGCCCCTTTGAAAGCACAAAGCGATCTCTCTCCTCATTGTCAGGACAGTCAGGATCTACATTCATCTTTTCAAAGTAAAGATAAGTAAGCGTGTCCGCTATCGAAAGCGAGCCGCCTGGATGTCCCGACTTTGCCGAATGAACTCCTTCGATTATCCCCATTCTGACCTTGCAAGCCGTTAGCTTTAATTCCTGTTTTCTTAGCTTGTCCATATATTTCTACCTCCGCTGAATTTAATTTATATTAGGGTTTTTAGATATGCACTTTATCAAAAATATACTCTACAACCTTAGCTATCGCATCCTGCTCGCAGGAAACGTCAAGCACAATATCCGCCGCCGCCTTTACATCTCTTACGGCGTTTGAGGGACAAAAGCCTATGTCGGCAGTCTCCAGCATTTCTATATCATTGTTGTAATCTCCGACCGCTATAACAGTATAGTCCTCCATACCGCAGGCTCTTTTCAGCTCATTAAGCGCAGAGCCCTTAGAAATCCCCTTAGGCAGCATTTCATAATACATCGGTGCGGAAATTACAAAATCAATATCTTTGTAAGCGTCCTTTACTTTCTCAACATATTCTACAATCACGCCCAATTTTTCAGGCTCACGAGCAAACAGCACCTTGTACCAGTCGGGCGGTATTTCATCAACCGAACAAATCACAGGCTCAACCTGACATATGTCGCAGTGCGCTCTTTCCATTTCAGTCATGTTCGGAACATAAACTGCATCAATCGGCAGCACCTCACAGCCTGCCAACGGAATATCAGTAATTAACCTTTTCACAAGCTCCTTTGCGCTCTCAGGCAGATACACGTCATATATTTGCCTTTGATTAACTATGTCATAAACCATTCCGCCGTTGCACATTATTATCGGACAGTTTACCGACACGCTTTCAAAGTAAAGCTGAGACGCCTGCAAGCTTCTGCCTGTCGCAATTGAGAAGCGTCCTCCACGGCGCATAAGCTCGTTTACAGCTTTTAAATTCCTCTCTGACGGAATCTTGCTCTTCGGTAAAAATGTTCCGTCCATATCGGTTATCAGCAAGACCTTTGTAATATCCTCAAACATAACGGAACAGCTCCTTTTTTTATTTTCTAAGCCCATCAAGCACAGCCGTAAAATACGGCGGCAGCTCGCTGTCAAACTCCATATATTCGCCGTTCGGGTGAACAAACCCTAGCTTTTTTGCATGAAGACACTGCCCGTCAATCCCCTTGTACGCCTTGCCGTAAACGTCATCTCCAAGTATCGGATGCCCTTTATAGGCACAGTGAACTCTTATCTGATGCGTCCTTCCCGTTTCAAGCTTAAAGCTAACAAGCGAATATCCCTTGAATTGCTCTAACGTCTGATAATGCGTCACGGCGTTTTTTGAATTTTGCTGGGTAACCCACATCTTCTTTCTGTCAAATCTGCTTCTGCCAATAGGTGCGTCTATAATTCCGTCAGGCGGCTCAAAAGTGCCTGTAACCACTGCCTGATACTCTCTCAAAAAGCTGTGCTCCTTTATCTGCTGCGCTAAACACCTATGCGCCTCGTCAGTTTTTGCGATCATGAGTAGTCCGCTTGTCATTTTGTCAATTCTATGCACTATCCCGGGACGTATCACACCGTTAATAGACGAAAGCCGCCCATCGCAATGATAAAGCAGCGCATTTACAAGTGTGCCGTCAGCATTTCCTGCCGCTGGGTGAACCACCATTCCTTTAGGCTTGTTCACAACCAAAAGCGAAGAATCCTCATAGACTATATCTATCGGTATATTCTGCGCCTTTACATCAAGCGGCTGAGGCTGCTCAATAACGCACTGCACTCTGTCGTTTTCATTAAGTCTAAAATTTTTACGGCTCTCTTTGCCGTTCACCAAAACCGCTCCGCGTTCAAAAAGCTTCTCTAAATGAGAACGCGAAACGCTTTCAAGCTTCATAGAAAGCCATTTGTCAACCCTTTGACCCTCTCCATCGCCTGATACTGTAAACTCAAACCTCTGCTCGTCCATCGTTTTCGTCCTGCGAATTTCCACCGTCGTTTAATTCATGCGCTTGCGCTTTGGTATCAGTCACTTTGTCGTCGCTATTTTCACTCTCTTTATTTCTGTCCACTTTTTTGGACTCGTCAAAAACAGCAAGACAAACACAGAACAAAATCGCTCCGACAACCACGCACATATCCGCAAAATTAAAGATAGGAAAACCAATAAAATCAAGCTTGATATAATCTACAACCTCGCCTAGTTTGATTCTGTCGATAAGATTTCCTATACCGCCGCCCATTACAAGAGCAAGAGAAAAAAGCGGCAGTTTTTTTCCCTTCCTGTTTAAAAAAATATAAGCAAGCGCCAGAGCAACAATGAGAACAGGCAGCGCAATCAGAAACCACGTCTGCCCCTCCATGATGCTCCAAGCGGCGCCTGTGTTGCGAATCTGCGTCAGACTTAAAATATTTGGTACAAGCTCTATGGTTTGATACATAGCAATTTTTTCAACAACGACAAGCTTAATAAGCTGGTCTGCCGCAGCCGCAAAAGCTGCTATAAGTAGACAAGCAATAAACATATTTACTAATTTCCTCTAAGCGATTTTCATATCAATTACTTTGTATTTTTTCCAAACTGCAAATCAGATGAATCTGGCTTCGGTATAATCGGCTCAAAGGAAGCTGTGTTCAAAACCTTTTCTATATGCTCCTGCTCGGCAATTCTTTCCTGCTCGGCAAGCTTTTGAACCTCCTGCTCCTCATCAATTTCGTCCTCATATTCTTTCTCGCCGTACTTTTCCTCATACTCGTCAAGCTCCTCATTCGTCATCTGCGGCAGCTGAACTATAAGCGCAAGCTGCTGTGAATACAATTCTGTCAGCTGCGCCTTGAAATATGTCACCTCAGCCTTTAGCTTCTCAAGCGAAGCCTTTTCAGCCTCATAATTTTCCTGAATCGCAAGTATGTCCTCCTGAGTCTGCTCAGTCTGCTGTTTGATTATTTCAGCGCAGTTAGCCTTATGCTCCTCAATAATCTGTTCGCACTCCGCCGCACTCTGCTCAGAAAGGCGTACCTGTTCAGTCTTTGCCGACTCTATCATATCGCGAGCCTTAGCTTTTGCGTTGTTAATAAGCTTGTTGGATTCCTTTTGAGCATAGATCATCGCCGCCTTGATAGCGTCTTCGTCCTCTCTGTACTCGTTTATCTTCTCAACAAGCTTAACGATTTTTTCCTCGTTTTCGGCATTTGATACACTAAGAGATTCAATTTCATCCGCAAGCTCCGCCAAAAAGGAGGATACCTCGGCAGGATTGCACCCGTTCTTAACAGTGCTGAATCTCTTGTTTCTAATCTTATCCGCTTCCAACATAATAAAATGCCTCCTATATGAATTTTTTCAACCCTATAAAGGTTCTTTCCTTTTTCGTCGTTTTTCCTATTTCGTCAAGTATAAATTTTCCGTGTCCTCGCACAGAAAAGCTGTCCGATTCGTTTACTTTGGCACTGACTTTGCAAACCACTCTGCCGTTAATCGAAACAAGCCCGGCTTCAACAAGCTCCTGCGCTTTCTTACGCGAGCATTTTAAAGCAAGTGAAACCACACTGTCAATTCTAAACGAAGAAAGCGTGCCGCTTATGCTTTCAAACCTGCGTCCAGGCATCTGTTCAAGGGCAAAATCCTCGCTTACCGAAACGCTTTCTCTTCCCACACGATTAAGCTCAAGCAAAATCTGACGAGCCGCCGTTTCATGAGCAAAGACATATGCACAGTCATCGCCGACATTTATATCGCCGATAGTATCTCTTTCAATCCCAAGCGATAAAATAGCGCCTAAAAAATCTCTGTGCGTCAATCCGCCGCCCTTGCGAAAGCTAAGCTTAAGAGCCTTTATCGGAAAATCAGCCTTGTCAGGCTTGTCCCCACTCGGAAATATTCCCATGATAACCCGCTGAGCCTCATCATATCCGCCGTAAAGCATAAAGCTCTCAAAGCTCATAGCCGCAGCAGTCTGTTCGGCAAGCCTAAGCTTTTCTTCTCCGAGAAAAAAGGTGTATCCCGATTTAAAATTCTCCTGCGCCGCAATGATTCTGTCGTAAATCATTGAAACGAATATTTTTTCATCATAAGACAAGCTTCCCATAAAAGCAAGCCGCTTGCTTTTCATCAGAAATTATATCCGTTATTTTCAAGCTCTGTCGCAAGATCAACATTTGAGAAATAATGCACCTTCTGCGGAATTATCGCATAGGTTTTTTGCGCAAGCATCTTTATTTCATCGTTGTTTGCAAACGCAACTCCCCACAGAAAGTCCAGAATCCTAGTCGAATCCTCCTGCTTTACAAGCTCCAGATTAAGCACTACAGTCTTTCCCTCGTTGACGTCAGTGCCTATTTTTTCAACCTCCTTGAAGCCGTTTGGTCTTGCCAAAACCAAATCAAAGGAAGACTGATCCATCGTATCCATATGCACTCCACTCCCTCTTTCTGCACCTGAATTAAGCGTACTGTACGAATTTGTTTTCGTACTCTGCTGCGATTGTCTGCGAGTCTGAGATTTTTCCGTTGTTTTCTGAACAGGCTGCTCTGCTGCAACAAATTCCGCTCTTGGAACTGCCGCCTGCGTCGGCTGTTGCTGAGGACGATACTGTGCGTATTCCTCCGCCTCAATTTCCTCCTCGCCAAAAAACAAACTCTTAAACCCGTTCATAACGCCCATATCTATTACCCCTCCGTAATATTATAGTTTCTGGCTCCGAAAAGCCCTGTTCCTATTCTCACAAGATTAGAGCCGTGCTTTATCGCAAGCTCATAATCTCCTGACATTCCCATTGATAAAATATCCATATCTATTCCGTCAATATTTGATTCATCAAGCTTGTGATACAGCTCGTTCATCTCAGCATACAGCGACTCGTCCGCTCCTATGGGAGGTATCGCCATAAGCCCTCTGACGTGAACATTTTTATACTCCGCCGCCTGAAGTGCAAGCTCCTTAAGCTTTTGAGCCGACACACCGCTTTTGCTCTGCTCTAAGCCTATGTTGACCTCAAGCAGTACATCCATGATCCTGCCGTTTTTTTCAGCCTGCCTATTAATTTCCGAGATAAGTCTTACGCTGTCAACCGACTGAATCATCGTCACCTCGTTAATTATGTACTTTACCTTATTGGTCTGAAGATGCCCGATAAAATGCACCTGTGCCTCCAGGAGATACTCGTCCTTTTTCGACAAAAACTCCTGCACTCGGTTCTCTCCTAAAAGCGTTATCCCACTTTCCACAGCAAAATTAATTTTCTCGGTGTCCACCGTTTTCGTCACAGCCATAATGTCAATTTTTTCATTGACGCTTCGGTACTTTGTCCTCGCATTTTCAACGTTGTACCTAATCCTCTCCAGATTCTGACAAACCTGACTCATCATCGGATTTGCTGCCTGACTGCACATCGTCCTCGCTCACCACCTCAAGTAATATCTGATCATAAAGTAAAAGATAGCTTTCATCTGACGTGTTGTCAGAAAGCACAAAATCCTCTCCCTCGTCAGAATCTCCTTCATAAATAACGTCTATCTTCTTAAAGGTAATATCCTCGCCTAAAATCACATAAACGCCCTTTTGCTCTCCTTGAAATCTTATAGCACTTCTCGGCACCTTAAGTCCCGTGTACTCTCCAAAGATAAGCTGCATCGATTGCACGCGCTGTGCTACAAGCGCTTCGTCAAGCGTTTCGCAGGACATAACCACTACCGATTTGCCCTCTTCATCGCCACTGCTTACACTTACTACATCAACATCATATACAGTGTCCGACAGTGCTACCGAAAGTTCAAGTGAAGCATCCTCCGCTATTCTTGAATCCGTGTCAACAACTCCGACAATGTAGCAGCTGTAGCTTTCAAACATTTTGCCTATCGCAGTGCTGGAAACCGACTCCGCCTTTTCGTCCTGAGAGGCTATTATATCCTCAACATCAGACTGCGAAAGTGTAAGTGCTGACTCCTTGTCAAGCGTCTGCTCGTATCCGTCACAGTAGGAAACAAAATATCCTACAGCTTCTGCCGTAACAGAACCCACAGCGCTAGGATACTGTGATCCAAGCTGCAAAGCTTCCGCACTAAGCTGGGAAATCTTATCATTGTAGTCGCTTGAAATTCCCGATATGATATTGTATATGTTCATAACAAGCAGCATATTGTCCTTTGTATCTGTGACCGTCTTATAGTCGCCCTCGTTCACAGCCGATATAACCTGCCTGTAATAATCGTCTATTTTGCTGCTTATCGATTCTGGCTGTACATAATCTGTAGTTCCTGGACTCTGCGCACGTTCAAGATACTCAATCTCATCGTTAATCTGCTCTATCCGCTGCTGCGCAATCGCCGCCTCCTGCGATGAATAAATCTGCGCAATAGTATCGCCTTCAGAAACCTTAGAGCCGTCCGAATAGGTGTAGCTTATGACATTTTCACCGACATCATAGCTTACAACCGTTTCATCACGAATTATAACTCCCTCAAAGCTTATATAATCGTCAATAGTGCATAGAACCGCATCCTGCGTGTCATGGCTATCGGTCACATAGCTGTAAAGCTGACTGCCGATCATCGCAAAAACAAGCAATACAATAAGCAAGGAAAGTACAGATGTTGTAATCTTGTTAAAAAGACTGGATTTCATAGCCTAAGCTCTTTCCTTTCCATTCCTTTGTCAATTATATTTCCTCAGCTGCCGCATCAAAAATGCTTATCGGATGTAACGGAATAAATGTTGAAATTGCGTGCTTATACACTACATTCTGCTTTCCGTCACATTCTATGATAACAACATAATTGTCAAATCCCTTTATTATTCCCTTGAATTGGTATCCGTTTACCAGTATCATTGTCACTAGAATCTTTTCCTTTCTAGCCTGATTAAGAAATACGTCCTGCAAATTTAAACTTTTGTTCATTTTTTAGCACTCCTGTTTTTTACATTTTGTTGTTTTTTCCAATTTGAGGACATCACTCGTCCTCATTCCTTTCTATTATAGCATAAAATTTTCGATTTGGCTATAGCTTTTTGAACATTTTCAAAAAAAATTTTTTTATCATTTTCATTTTCTGCATATATTGTCACAGCATTTTCCATTCTGCGAAACCATGTGAGCTGTCTTTTTGCGTAGTGCCTGGTTTCTTTCTTAATAATTTCGACACATTCGTCAAGCTCAGCCTCGCCCTTTAAGTACGGAATAAGCTCCTTGTACCCTATCGCCTGACAAGCCGTGGCGGAATATTCGCTCTCGAAAATCCTCTGCGCCTCTTCTACCATGCCATTTTCAAGCATTTCATCTACTCTTTCATCAATTCTCCTGTAAAGCTCGTCCCTGTCACGAAAATCAATTTTCAGAATAAGGCTCTCATACGGAGATTCCTCACGCATATTAAGCTTTTTGACCTGTGAAAACGGCATACCCATGCGCTCACAAACCTCAATCGCTCTGACCACTCTGACAACATTGTTCTCGTGAATATTCTCAGCCGATTCAGGATCGAGCGTATTCAGCCTTTCCCACAAAGCGTGCCTGCCGTTAAGCCTCGCATACTCCTCAAGCTCACGCCGCCGTTTCACGTCCGCACCGTTATCGTCAAAAAGCACATTGTTGACTACAGAGCTTATATAAAGCCCCGTTCCTCCGCACATTATAGGCAGCCTACCTCTTGAATAAATATCTGCGATTTTCTCTCTTGCCAGCACTGCGTATTCAGCCACAGAAAAGCTCTCAGACGGTGAAAGAAATCCCATGAGCCAATGCGGCACACCCTGCATCTGCGCTTCAGTCGTCCTTGCGGTAATCACCGAAAACTCACTGTAAATCTGCATAGAATCGGCTGAAATCACCTCGCCGTTATAGAGCTTAGCCAGCTCCACCGCAAGTGAGCTTTTTCCTGAAGCCGTAGGACCGCACACAACAAGAAGCGGTATTTTTTTCAGCTCACTCACAGACTTTCCTCCTTAAACTATCCGCTTGAACTGCTTTTCAATCTCCCTTTTCGGCATAACAATCTTAACAGGTCTGCCGTGAGGACAGTATCTTATGTCCTCCTTGTACACCGAATCGACCAGCTTCTGAAGCTCCAACGGATCAGAATCGTCGTGCGCCTTGATCGCCGCCTTGCACGCCATAGTGTGGTATAAATCATCGTAAAGCTCCGGCGCAGGGTCACGCTCATTCATCGCAAGCTTTTGTGAAATTTCAGTTAAAATATCCGTAGGATTTTCATCCTTTAAAAGCATCGGCAATCCCAAAACCGCAATATTAGGCGCTACATCAGGCTCAATGATAAAGCCAAGCTTTTCCGCCTTGTCAAGATTTGCGGCTATCGCATCGTACTCATCATACGAAAGCATAACCATTATCGGCTCAAGTAGCAGCTGTGATGATAAATTCCTGCTGTCATTCTTTATCTGTTCAAATATATATCGCTCATGTGCAGCGTGCTTGTCAACAAGTATCATATCATCGCCGCACTGCGCCACGATATACGTCTTGAAAAGCTCTCCTATCACAATCGGCACAGAAGCCTCATCTTCAAGCTCCGATTCTGCAACTATAGGCAAGTCCGATCTTTTCTCAAAATCCTCTTCCTTTATATAACGTAACTGTGACATATCGCCGTAATCAGGATTTTCATTTTCGCCTTCAAAATATTCCTCATCGTCTGAAGCTTCATCGTCCTGAATAGACTCGGCGGGCACAGACATTTCTCCCTCGATCGGCATACCTTCCTCAAAAATCCTCTTGCGAGCCTCCTCATATAGGTCGCAAAATTCCATAAAGGATTTTTCCTTAGATTTATCTGAATCTGCTTCAAAATTTTCCGATTCCTTTTGAGCAGCTTCCTTTTCTTTCAAGGCTTTTTCATTATTCTTTCTTCTATAAATCGCCTCTAAAATTTCATGATCCTCAATTTTCTGCGCCTCTTTAGCTTTCCTTTGAGCGGTTCTGTATCTTCCGGCAACGCTGTCGTCCTCAACATCGTCATCCATGCTTATAAAAGGCTGAAGCACACCATCCCAGGGTGCTTTTTTCTGATCGCTAGCGTCAGGCTCGAGAGATTTCAAAAACAAATCCTCGCTTTTATCCTCTTCCCTTTTAACAGGCTGCAAAACCGAGGTGTTAAAAGCCATCTGCTCCGCCTTTGGTTCAATCAGCTTTTGATAAAGCTCCTCATCAGTAAAATGCCTGACAGGCTCAAACCTAAGCTCTGTAGGAGCGTCCTTTTTTTCAAGTGCCTGCTTCACCGCAAAATATAAAGCATCATAAATATATTGATTGTCACTGAAACGTATCTCTGTTTTTGCAGGGTGAACATTAACGTCCATCATCTTCGGAGAAATAGCAATATTTATAACGCACTGAGGAAATCTCCCTGTCATAATGCTGTTGTGGTAAGCCTCCTCAAGCGCGCGGGAGCATATCTGCGAACGAACATAGCGCCCATTTACAAAGAAAAGCTGATTCTTTCTGTTAGGTCTTGATGTCAAGGGCTTTGAAATATATCCGTCAATATGCCCGTTTTCAAAATAGTACTCAACAGGTATAAGCGAATTTGCAAAATCTCTGCCCAAGACTGAATATGCAGCCGAATAAAGCTTTCCATCGCCTGCCGTCACAAACACCTGCTTGTTGTCCCTTATAAGCTTTATACTTATTTCAGGGTGAGAAACCGCAAGCCTGCTCATCATTTCCTGTATGCGGTTGCTTTCGCTCGAATCGCTTTTCAAAAATTTAAGCCGTGCAGGAACATTGTAAAACAAATCCCTTACAATAACGCTAGTCCCGTCAGGACAGCCTACCGCCTCAAGACTTTTCTCCTCTCCCGCCGCTATTTCATACCTTGTGCCAAGCTCATCCCCGTGTGTCTTTGTAAACACCTCAACCCTCGAAACAGCGCAGACAGATGCCAGAGCCTCTCCTCTGAATCCGAGCGTCTGTATATTGTCCAAATCTCTTTTTTGCGACACCTTGCTTGTAGCATGGCGCAAAAATGCAGTGGGAACATAGTCACGCTCTATTCCGCTTCCATTGTCAGCAACTCGCATAAGCGTTTTTCCGCCGTTTTTTATTTCAACAGTTATAGCTGAAGCCTTAGCGTCAATTGAGTTTTCAATAAGCTCCTTTATAACCGAAGCAGGGCTTTCTATAACCTCTCCTGCCGCAATAAGCTCGTACACCGACTTGTCAAGCACATTTATAGCAGCCATGTTTGTCACCACCTTACGAATTAAAGATATTTCATCAGATCCTCAACAAATTCCCTAAGCTCCGTATCGTCCATTTCATCAACGTTTGTTTCTCTAAGCTTGTCCTTTATAACAGCATCATTTATCGCCGAAAAGGAAATCTGATCCGAAGCCGCCTTAACCGCAGCTTTGTCACGGCAGCTCTCTTTCTCCATCTCCGTGAGAAGCTCCCTTGCCCTGACTATTATCCTGTTAGGCAGCCCTGCAAGCTTCGCAACCTCTATTCCAAAGCTGTCGTCTGCACCGCCCTCAACTATCTTTCTTAAAAACCTTATGTCGCTTCCCTTGCGTTTAACTGCAATAGAATAGTTCTTAACTCCTCTGATCTGTCCCTCAAGGTCTATAAGCTCATGATAGTGTGTGGCAAACAACGTCTTGCAGCCTAAGCCTTTTGACGAGCATATGTATTCGCACACTGAACGCGCAATACTTATTCCGTCATAGGTAGAAGTTCCTCTTCCCACCTCGTCGAGAATGACAAGGCTCTGTCTTGTGGCGTGCTTAACTATATCCGCAACCTCACTCATCTCCACCATAAAGGTAGACTGCCCCGACGTCAGATCGTCTGACGCTCCTATCCTCGTAAAAATCTGATCCACAACTGAAATTTTAGCATAATCGGCAGGCACAAAGCAGCCTATCTGAGCCATCAGCGTAATCAGTGCAGTCTGCCGCATATAGGTGCTCTTTCCCAACATATTAGGTCCTGTGATTATTATCATGCGGTTGTCGGTAAGGTCAAGATATGTGTCGTTCGGAACAAATACCTCCTCCGTCTGCATAAGCTCCACAACCGGGTGGCGTCCGTTCCTTATATCTATTATCCCATCAATCGCAATTTCAGGCTTGCTGTAGCCGTTCGCTACAGAAATTGACGCAAATGAGCAAAGCACGTCAAGTGCCGCCACAGACTGTGCCGTAGCCTGTACAAGCTCCAGCCATGCCGATACAGCGTTTCTTATCTCGTTAAATATGTCTGCCTCAAGATTAACCACCTTTTCACTTGCGCCAAGAATCGTGTTCTTCGCCACTTTAAGCTCCTCAGTGATATATCTCTCGCAGTTTTTCAGCGTCTGCTTTTTTATGTATCTGTCAGGAACTAAACCAAGGTTTGAACGCGTCACCTCAATATAGTAGCCAAACACACGGTTATAGCCGACCTTGAGCGTCTTTATCCCCGTCTTTTCACGCTCACGCTTTTCAATATCTTCAATTATATCCTTGCCGCCCGAAATTATATTTCTCAGCCCGTCAAGCTCTTCGTTGTATCCGTCACGTATAACTCCGCCATCCTTTAAAAGCGCAGGCGGATCGTCAACCAGTGAATTTTCCACCAGATTAGATATAGGCTCAAGCGTTGACATTTTGCGGTTTAGCTGCTGTATAAGTCTGCAAGGAACGTCCTCCATCAGACGCTTCAGCTCAGGCAGCTTAAGTGCCGTAAGAGAAAGCGATTTTAAATCTCTAGGTCCTGCCGTTTTATACATAACCCTTGTCATAAGTCGCTCTAAATCATAAACTGATGAAAGCTGAGCTGTAATCTCACCAAGCGTCACTGGATTATTAGTCAACGCTTCAACTGCGTCAAGCCTGTCTATAATCGCAGATGGATTTGTCAGCGGCTGTTCAAGATATTTTTTCAAAAGTCTCCTGCCCATAGAGGTTTTCGTCTTGTCAAGCACCCACAAAAGCGAGCCCTTTTTCTCCTTGCCTCTTAACGTTTCGGTAAGCTCTAAATTCCTCCTTGCGGTAAAGCCTATCGTCATCATAGACTCACCGTCATCCTTAATAAGCGATGTAAATCTGTTCACCAGCGCAAGCTGCGTCTGATGAATATATCCAAAAAGTCTGCAAAGCGCATATGCGTCAACCGAAAGAGCGTTTACTCCTAAATCCTCAATCGACTCGGCGGAAAACTGCTTCGCCGTCTCATCAGCGTGAATCTCAGGCAGGAAATTCGCTTCGTCCATAAGCTGAACCGTTGTTTTAAGCGTCGACCTGACAAAGGAATTAACCTGCTTAAGCGTCAAAAATCCCTCGTTAATCAAAAGCTCCGACGGCATATACCTCGAAAGCTCGCTTATCGCACGGTCGCTCATATCCTTTCCCGCAAAGCTGTAAAGCCTTGCCTCGCCTGTTGAAACATCGGCAAAGCAAAGCGCACACTCATCCGCTCTTGCGTAAAAGGAGCATATATAATTGTTAGAACCCTCGTCAAGTAAATTGCCGTCCGTTATCGTGCCAGGCGTAAGCACCCTCACTACCTCACACTTAACAAGCCCTTTAGCCTTTGACGGGTCCTCCGTCTGCTCGCATACAGCTACCATGTAGTTTTTGTCAACAAGCTTCTTTATATAAACCTCCGCCGCATGATGAGGAATACCGCACATAGGTGCTCTCTCATCAAGCCCGCAGTCCTTTCCCGTAAGCACAAGCTGAAGCTCTCTCGATACAATCTGAGCGTCGTCAAAAAACATCTCGTAAAAATCGCCGATACGGTAGAGCAATATGTGCTTAGGATACTGCCTTTTGACCTCCATATATTGCTTCATGCCCGGAGAAAGCCTGCTTTCATCAATCTGAGAAATCAAGATTTTTCACACTCCAACTAATGAAATTTCGTCCGTCAGTGACAACCGCCGCAGGTCGAACAGCTTCCTGAACATTGAGGCGGTTGCTCATCGCAGGTAAACGGGTCTTCTCCGTTTGCCGAGCTTGAAATAATATACTCTATGCTCGCAAGCAGTCTGTCAATCTCTTCCTTAGCCTGATTAAACGCCACCATTGACGGCATAGCCATAATCTCATCGTACAGCTCTCTTATCTCCTTGTCAAGAGTCGTCATAGTGTCGGCGTCCTTGTCCTCCTTCGCAAGCTCGCGGTTGAGCTGCGCTCTTAACAAATTAAATTCGCCAATTTTCTTCTGCACGTTCGGATCAGTGTCGTTAATCCTCGCCGCTTCATGATAATTTTTGTATCTCTCGTCCTGCTGAATTGCCGCTCCAAGCATTCTCGTCTGTTCAATTAAAGTCATATTGTTACTCTCCTTAATAGTATAATCATTCTATAATTTCGCCCCTGACAGCCCAGTTCATAGCGCCTGTGATTTTAACATTCACAAAGCTGCCTATAAGCTCCTCGCCGCCTGCAAAGCTTACAATTACATTCTCATCGCTTCTCCCGACAAGCATTCCCTCCTGCCTGCCCTTTTCAGTCGGAATCACCCTGAAGGTTTTGCCGATAAACCTTGAAAGCCACCTTGTCGAGGTATCCGCCTGTTCAAGCAAAAGCTCGTGAAGCCACAGCCCCTTTTGCCGCTCGCTTATTTCATCAGGCAAAAGTGCCGCCTTAGTACCGCTTCTCGGCGAATAGACAAACGAATATATGTTGTCAAACTTCACCTTTTTCACAAACTCTTTTGTCTGACAAAATTCCTCATAGCTTTCGCCTGGAAACCCTACAATTAAATCTGTAGTAAAGGAAAAGTCAGGCACTCTGCTCCTTGCATAGTCAACAATCGCCATGTAATCGCTTGAGGTGTATTTTCGGTTCATTTCCTTAAGAACCCTGTCACAGCCCGACTGCAAAGCCAAATGCAGATGCGTACATACCTTTTCACAGTCTATAATTGTATCAATAAGCTCATGCGAAGCGTCCTTGGGATGACTGGACATAAAGCGAATGCGAAAATCACCGTCTATTCCGTTTAAGCTTCTTAGAAGCTGCGGGAAACCATAGCTGTAGGAATTTACATTCTGCCCTAGCAGAAAAATCTCCTTGTAGCCCTCGCTGACAAGCTTTGTCACCTCGTCAATAACCGCCTGCGGCTTTCGGCTTCGCTCACGCCCTCTGACATACGGCACTATGCAGTAGGAGCAAAAATTATTGCACCCATACATTATCGGCACATACGCAAGATAGCTGCTTGTTCTGAGCTGATAAAATTCCTCGTCTATTTCGCTGATTTTCTCATCAATGTTAAGTATTCTCCGCCTGCTCTGCAAAATTTGAGCAAGCATGATGTACAGCTCATCATACGCAAATGTTCCGAAAACCAGATCTATCTGCTTGTAAACGTCCATCAGCCGCTTTGCCGCACTCTTATCCTGCGCCATACAGCCGCATATCCCCATTATCACATCGGGATTGTCCTCTTTAAACCTTTTTAATCCTCCGATAATACCGTAAACCCTGTTCTCAGCATTTTCACGCACAGCGCAGGTGTTGAATATTATAAGCTGTGCGCTCTTCAAGGCTTCTGTCGGAACAAAACCAGCTTTCACAAGTGCCCCCGTCAGCTTCTCGCCATCGCTGACATTCTGCTGGCAGCCGAACGAATGAACGTAGCACAAAGGCGGCGCACCGTATCGCAAAGTATAATTCTCAGCAAAGCTTTGTATATATTCCAGCGCAGACTGTTTGTCAAAGCCAGCTTCATTCATAAGTGCCTATCCTCCACATTTGAATTTAAAGACTAATCATAGTTATTATACTACAATTTTTAATTTTTGTCAACATCATATAACTAAGCGTTCGCAAAAAAATGCTGGTTGTAAGAACGTTAATTTTATGCAAAACGAACGTTCTTACAGGTTAGCTTATCATGTTTTGCTCCACTTTAAATAAAATCCCGCATCTCATAATTTTTGATTCTCAATCATCTGAAATATACATACTGAAATTTTCAGGTGCTTTTATAAGCTCTTCATTTTCCTCAAAGCTAAAGCTAACTAATGTATAAACAACGTAATCGCCATGAAAATCAGTTTCAAATGCCTTTATCTCTCCATCCTTAGAATAAACGGTAAAATCGTGAATGCCGACCGTCCACTCCTCGCACTCATATTCAATGCCGTCTACATCAGCATAATAAGCGTCATTAAGCTGCGCTTCATATTCAGAGTCAAGTATCTGATAAATTATCATATCACAATATTCATCGCTGCCATAAGCGGTAAAGCTTCTCTCATCATATTCATCAAGGTCATAATAGGAAGAATAAACAGTATCACCAATCAAAATTTCCTCCGAACCTATTTCTTTTGGATCGTCATAATTAATAATATCCCAGCGAATATAATGATTCTCTCCGTCACACGAAAGAATTTTATGCTCCAGTCTTCCAGCTCCTGTACAGTAAGACTCTGCGGAATATCTCATACTTTGAGCAAAATATTCTCTATATTCTTTAACAGTCTGCGGATCATCAATCGTTTCGCCCTTAATCACTTCTCCAGTAAGGTCAAACAGTCCGTACTCTTCATTATCTGAAGCAATATACCCATCATATTCAGAAAGCTCATCAGTCTGAGAAGCATCTGTATTCTTCGTACTATCCAGATTTTCCTTCGCTTCAGCTATTGTATCGTCTAAGGTTTCGTCAGAAATGCTTTGACAAGAATAACCTGACAAAATTTTCAAGCCGTCATCAGTAATATCCCATGCAGCTTCAAGATTACCATCGCTGTCAAAAAGGACAAACCAATCGCTTTCGTCTGCTCTCCAGATTTCGCATACGTATTCTAATTCATCAATAGTCAATTTAATCTCTTTGGATGCCTCACAATCTAAACTTATCTGCACAGGCAAGCTGTTATAGCGTTCTCCTGTAAAACTGTCTGTAATTTGCCAGTCGCCGTTTTCTTCTGTTTTTTCATATCCAGTATTTTCATCCAGTTCCATAATATACTCATAATAATCATCTGTCTGATAATCTGACGCTTCGCCGTCTTGAGCGTTAGCTTGTTTTGAATAATAGCTGCAATAATAAAAGCTGTTATCTGCCTGCTCTACAACAAAGCATTTTTCTGTATTTTCATCAATATAAAAGCCAACGCTTTCATAAAAATTAAAAATCTTGTCCTCGCCAAAAGCTATAAGCAAATACCCGCTGCTTGAAGCTTTTTTCAGCTGTAATTTGCTTATCAGGATAAATAACGCTCAAAGCCGCATACAAATAAAAATATTCGTCATAAGCTCCGCTTGTCTTAAAAAAATCGAAGCTCCATCCTCCTGAACCCAACCGTATTTTCCATCTCCGTATGCCGACACTATAACCTTTGTTCCGTCTGTATATCTAAAGCAAACTGAAGCATCAAAGCAACCTGACGGCTTCTCTATTTTATCGCCGTCAACCACCTTTTCACAGATAAGCTCATACAGCCATGCGGCTTCATCAGAATCAAGCGTCGCTTCAATTTTCTGAGAATATGTCATCGCATCAGGCACAACAACAGCGGCAGCGTCCACCTCGTCAGCAGAACGAAAGACTACCTTGCTCTGACTGGAATCTGCATCAGAATCTTCATCAAAAGATGAGCCCTCTGTAATTCCCATAATCTCATCAAATGAATCAACCTGCGATGAAAAGTTTTCTTTCTCATTCGAATCTGTACAGGAAACCCCGAAAAGCAAAAGAGATACTAAAATAAAAATCACTTTTACAAAAGCAGTTGTTTTTTTATTCATTTAAATTCCTCCCGCCAGTATTAAAGCGTGTATGATTTAAAACAGCGCAAAGCATAATTCTCAGCAAAGCTTTGTATATATTCCAGCGCAGTCTGCCTGTCAAAATCAGCTTCATTCATAAGCGCCTGTCCTCCCATATTTGAATTTAAAGACTAATCAATATTAATTATACTACAGTTTTTCATTTTTGTCAACGCTATATCAAAAAAATATTTTAAAGCCTTGTTCAAAACTCTTGAATTTATGCTATTTTGTCTTCAAGCGTCAGAGCGGATTTTTTCCTTCTGATTTACATTGGCGGAAGCATTGAACTTTTGCATTAACGGCTGTTCTGATTATTTGTATGCTGCTGTTTGAGTACGGATATTTAGGAAGGATTGGAGTTTCCAGCATAATCAGCGGTATCGCAGGCGGACTGCTTCTGTCATTTATTGTCCTTTTCTTTGCAGCG
>X368_European_Ground_Squirrel__coassemble_17_pt1 | contig 39596 bp, 35 predicted proteins | sample X368_European_Ground_Squirrel__metabat2_low_PE_002 | metagenome-assembled genome bin X368_European_Ground_Squirrel
GTCTAAGGCAGAAAAGTGTGCAGAGCAAATAAATATGCTTATCAGTCAAAGATTAGACGATACAAACACAAGAGTACATACTGAAAATCAAACAAATGAAATTGTAAATGCTATACATTCGATAAAATAATCATTGACAAAAGCCGCTTCTGTGTGTTATAATAAGTGTATCAAAATTTAATGTCAGACTATGACGCTTTATGAGGTGACACATAATAACATAAATGAAAGGAGCGGCTTTGAATGATTTGTCCCGAATGTGGTCAGGAAATCAAAAGCGGCGAGGAAATTTGCTCGCTTTGCGGAGCGAAAATTGAAGAGAATGCTGAATATCATACCGATACGGCAACGGCTGATGATAAGAGGCAGGAAATTAAGCCGCAAGCCGAAGAGCATACAAAGGATGAAAATTATACCGAAGATAAAGATGACAATTCTAAAAAAAGCAGCATAGGGATTGGCTTTTATAAATTCCTGTGTGTTTGTATGGGAATTGTACTTGTGGCGGGAACGATAATCTGGGCTGTGCTTTTTCTGCGTGACCGAATGGATTCAAAGCTTACGGTTTCAAGCAGTGCTTCGGAAAATTCGGCAGTTGAATCGAATAAGTCCGAAGCTACTGCGACAACGACTACAGCTGCCACTACAGCAACTACTACAACCGCAGACCCATATTCGGTTGCGGTAGAGCCTCAGACTACTGATGATTACGGCACACTGTATGTCACTGTGGACGAGCTTGCAATGAGAATAGGTCCGGGATATGATTATGAAAAGCTGGAAACTTCAATTTCTTCAGGAACTGCGCTTGAGGTGACAAGCGAACAGTATGATTCAAAGTCGGCAGAAACATGGTGCTATGTGACCTATGACGATGTGAGCGGCTGGGTGTGCTTAAGCTATCTGAGCGAAACAAATCCGTCTGTTGCTGTGGTTCTTCCAGATGAGCTGTATACAGGCAGTGACAGAGAGTGGATGACGGTAATTCGTTCAGGCGGAGTTAAGCTTTATTCTGGACCTGACGAGGATTATGAGGTTCTCGCAACGATTGACGAGGGCGAAGAAATTCAGAAGGAGGGCTACAATTACCTCAGTGTAAAATGGCTCTACACCTGCTACAACGGGCAGTACGGCTGGATTATCACCTATGACGGCGACTGGCTCAATCCCACAATTGAATAAAAATAAAAGGCAGGAAACAAAACCTGCCTTTTGCAATTTATCAACCTTTTAAAGCTGTTAGATTTTTTTATCCTCGTCCTTTAAATTTCCAAGCGAGAGATATTTTAAATATGCGTTTATAAAGCCGTCAAGTTCGCCGTCCATAACTGCATTGACATTCGCAGTTTCAAAGCTTGTGCGGTGATCCTTAACCATAGTGTACGGCATAAACACGTAAGAACGAATCTGCGCTCCCCATGCAATTTCCTTTTGCACGCCTTTTATGTCGTCAATCTTATCAAGGTGTTCACGCTCTTTAATTTCGACAAGCTTTGCGACAAGCATTTTCATAGCATAATCACGATTCTGGAACTGCGAACGCTGCGTCTGGCAGGATGTGACTATTCCTGTCGGCTTGTGAATCAGACGGACTGCGGAGGATGTTTTGTTGATGTGCTGACCGCCTGCACCTGAAGAACGGTAAACCTGCATTTCAATGTCGGAAGGATTGATTTCAACGTTTATAGAATCGTCCATTTCAGGCATTACGTCAACCGCCGAAAATGAAGTGTGGCGGCTTCCTGATGCGTCAAACGGAGAAATACGCACCAACCTGTGAACTCCCGATTCGCCCTTGAGATAGCCGTATGCGTTTTCTCCCTCAATTATAATCGAAGCGCTTTTCACGCCTGCGTCGCCACCCTCAAGATAGTCGAGCGTTTTGACATTAAAGCCGTGAAGCTCTCCCCAACGTGTATACATTCTAAGTAGCATCTCCGTCCAGTCCTGTGCTTCCGTGCCGCCTGCACCTGCGTGAAAGCTTAAAATGGCGTTTGACTTGTCGTATGTGCCAGTAAGAAGCGAAGTCAGAGTAAGCTCCTCGATTTTTGTGCCTAAGCTCTCGATTTCTTGTTCGATTTCGGCAATGATTTCATCGCTGTCCTCTTCCTCCTGCGCCATTTCAATCATAACTTCAATATCCTCTGACGCAGAAACAAGCTTCTCGTATTTTTCAATATGTCCTTCAAGCGTGCGAATTTCCTTAAGCACAGGCTGACTCTTTTCAACATCGTCCCAAAAGTTGGGCTCAGCAGCTCTTTGCTGAAGCTCCAAAATACGCTCTCGGATATTTTCAATATCAAAAACATCGTGAAGCTCATCTATTTTAGGCTGGAAGCTTTCAAGCCTTGATTTTAAATTTTCAAGAAATACCATATGTTTTCTCCTTTTTTACATTCTTTTTTTATCACTGTTATGTATGAAAATTTGCTTTTAGCATTTTCGGCAAACAAGCGTACATAAACATTTATACATTTATTATATACTATTTTTTTCATCTTGTCAATAGTGCTTTTAAATGTTCGAGTACAAATGTTTGTTTTCAAGCTGAAATTTTTGTAGCATTTACTATCCAAAATATATTTTTGTAATAATTGACGCAAATAAGAGCCCTGCAAAATCTGCTGAAAATGAAGAGATAAATACTCTTATCTGAGGCTTGACACTGACAGCTGCAAAGTATATGGCTATTGTGTAAAGAGTAGTTTCAGTTGCTCCCATCATGACACAGGCTGTCCTCGAAGCAAAAGAATCTGCTGGATTTGATGAAAGTATATTTTCTAAAACGGCAAGAGAGCCGCTGCCTGAAATAGGTCTTACAAGCATCAGCGCTGTACATTCAGATGGAAATCCCAAAAATGAAGTCAATGGTTCAAGCAAGCTTGATAGCCCGTCTGAAGCACCTGAGCTTGTGAACATTCCTATAGCAGTCATGAGCAGAATCAAAGTCGGACAAAGTTCAAAAGCAGTGATTAAATTTTCTCTTGCACCCTCGCAAAATGCGCTTACTATGTCTACTTTTTTTATCAACGCCGTTTTCAGCACCACTAATATTATTAACGGCATTACAATGTTCATTTAAATTTCTCCTCTGAAATTTTTGAATATAACGCATATGTAGTTATACAGCCAATCAAAAGCGCGCAAAATGATGTGATTATCGTTGGAATTGTGCAGTCCCATGGGTTTGACGCTCCATGTTCAGTACGCATTGCACTTACAGTTATTGGAATAAGCTGTATTGAAGCGGTGTTGAGCAGGATAAAAATCGCTGTATTTCTCCCCTGACAATTCTCACAGACTTTTAATTCTTTCATAGCTTTTAGTCCAAGAGGTGTTGCGGCGTTTCCAAGTCCAAGCAGATTGGCTGTGACATTTAAAGCAATCAGCTCAAGAGCTTTATCATCCTTAAGCGTTTTAAAGAGCAGCTTCAACGGCTTTTTTATCACTTTAGTTACTGCTTTTGTGATGCCGCATTTTTCAGCAATGTTCATAATTCCTCCCCAAAGTGCCATGCTTGAAGCAAGTGAAACGCACAAGGATATAGCTCCCTTAGAGCTTTCAAATACAGAGCTTGAAAGCTCTGAAGCGCTGCCGTTTGATAAGCTGAAAATAATTGAAGCGGCAATCATAAGCATTAGCAAAAAACCAAGCATGAAAATTCCTCTTTTTTATAAAATATTAAAGAATTCTAAAATAAAATGATATTTTTGTTAAAAGCTAAAAAAAATATTGACAATCATCACATAATGATGTATAATAGGGTTATCATAAGTCATAAATGAATTGGGTATTTTTATATCCAAAATTTTCGAAAAGGGGATTTTTGAATTATGAAATCTACAGGAATTGTAAGGAACGTTGACGATCTCGGAAGAATCGTTCTCCCTATTGAAATCAGACGTACATTTGACCTTGATACTAAGGATCAGGTTGAGATTTATACAGACGCTGATATGATCATCTTAAAGAAGTTCCAAAGAAACTGCGTGTTCTGCAAAAGCCCAGAGGACATCGTTGAGTACAAGGGCAAGGCAGTATGCTCAGAGTGCATGGAAGATCTCAAGAACAGAGATTGATTTAAAGAAATGCTACATATGGGAAAAAGGAGAGTAGGATTTTTATTCACTACTCTTTTTTTATATGCTTGTATGCTTTAAAATATGCCTAAGACTTACGAATAATAATCGCTCGAATTTGAATGATGTATCACCTTGCCAAGAATGCCTTTTTCATCTCTTAATATTACAGTATTATAGGGCTGAGTCAAAAAGGGAACAATCTCATTATCTATGTTGCAGATAGTATTCAAGCTGCAAGCTCTAACATTTGAGGTGTCGGTGAAAAATTCAATCGTTTCCTCTCCAGACATAAACAACCAGCCACTGTCATTTGAATCGCCAAGCTCCGTGGACCAGCGGCGCATATAGCCTATTTTAGCGCCCTCGTCAATTATTTTTCTGCTTGCAAGGCAGGATTTTCCTATATTAAGCTTGCTTACATAGTCAATTTCTTTACCAAGCAAAACATCATCGGACAAATACAGTAAATCCTTGCAGGAATTTTTCCTGTTTAGGTCTACAATAACAGCATCGTCCTTTATCAAATCCCAAAGCGCTTTGAAGCCCTTTAGATTTTTATACTGTAGCTCCTCGATATAGAGCATAACCACCTGATAAAAAATGACGCTTATATCATCATTTATATGTATGTGGTTAATTTCTCCCTCCGCAGAATTTGCCTGCGTTATAACTGAAGCACAAAGCTTTGACTTGTCTTCAAATGGGTAATTTCCCAAAAATGTATGAGAATAAGAAACCCATGTAGAGCGTTCACAAGGGATTTCAGCAATTCTCAAAAGATAATCCACTGCCAAATCAATAGCTTTCTCGTCCGAATCGGGCGACAGATACATAACATATTCGGCATGAGAAATACCGTAATAATCAAGAGCATCGGGAAGCTTCATTTTATATGCTCCCGCTCCTATTGTAACAAGTGTGATGTAATTCCTGCCAGCCTCTTTATCCGCAGGAATAAAATCGACATAAAGATCAAGCAATAATGAAGATTCAGAATGAAATTCTTTTTCTGTTTTACCATAGGATTTATAGATATGCGCTTTCACTGCCCTGCTTTGATATTCGGTATATCTGACTGCGCTTTTGTCAATTTCTTCCTTGCAAATTTCATAAAGCTCCTTAGCCTGCTCTTCATTTTCAAAAGGGCAAAGCTCCATAGCCTTTTTCAGATTATAATAGGCTTCCGAGATACGTCCTCTCAGATAGCAGGATCTCGCCATTTGTAGCAGCCATTCAGGGTCGTTCTCACCATCAGGAAAGAACTGAAGAACCTTCTCTGCAGCCTGTGCGGCGTCACTGGATTCTCCCTCATTGAGATCATTAAAAATGCGCGCAAGAAAGAGGCTTAATTTATAATCATTTTCTATTCCCCTGTAGGAAAAAAGTTTTTCTAAAATAAGATCATATTGCTGTTTTTCGTAAAGGCTCGTCACCTCGTCAAAAAGCTGTTGATTATAATCATTGTTCAAATCGTTCATCTCCAAAGCTTTTAAGCTTACTTATCTAATATATTTATAAGAACCATTATAGCATATTTAAGAAGTCTTGTCAAATGTAATTTTTGCATCTAAAGCGTACTGCAAAGCTTTGTAATAAATGTAAATAAAATATTAAATCTATTGACATTCATCTGCATTTGTAGTATAATATTTATGTTAGAGTGCCTTGTGCAGCGGTTTACGCTAGTATGGCTCAGTTGGTAGAGCAGCGCATTCGTAATGCGCAGGTCGTCGGTTCGAGTCCGACTACTAGCTTTAAAAAGGCAGTGTCTATTCCAAAAGGAATAGGTGCTACCTTTTGTTGATTATTGTGAGTAACATATATTGATAAAAGCAAGCTTTGCTGAAATTATGAGTCAAGACCGTAAAGACCATTCCTATAAGCCTTGATTTTTTCGTTAAGCTTGTCAATTATCCTCTGATAACCAGCTTCTGAAAATCCCTCAATAAAATTCTCACATTCGCTCATTTCAAAGCACTTTTCGCCATACCAATAATATGCAGCCAACACAGGCGGCTCATCCTTTGAATGAGGTTCAATTTTATAATTGAAGTCGCCAAGCAAGCTCCCCGTCCATACATTGCCAAACTCATAATAGCTAAGAGGAGGCACATCAATAAAACCGTGATACATTTTACACTCTCTTTCTGAAAATATTATTTTCTCTACTCTTATTTAAAGCGGAGCGAAGCGAGATATGCTTGTTGTACGAGCTTGCTCGTACCAATCTCGGTGAGCTGACTACCGCCTTAGCTAACGCACGGCAAGCAATAAATGCAAGGAGCGTCAGCTCCTTCGGATTTCAGTGGGGGATTAGTTTTTAACCCCCACTGAAAGACGAGATGTCACGCCGCCTAAGAGGCGGGGACATCATACATTTATTATATACTGCTTTTTTAGATTTGTCAAGTGCTTGTCTGTATATTTTTGAATAGATAAAAGGTTTGAAAACAGAAGTGAATTTATATTTGACAAATTGAAAAAAAAATGTATAATTGATATGAAATAACAAATTTTTAAAAGGAGAAAACAAAATGTCAAAAAACGGTTCAATTTCAAGCTCAGTTATCAAGCGGCTGCCAAGGTATTACAGATTCTTAGGGGAGCTTAAAAAGCAAGGTGTAGACAGAATTTCCTCACGTGAGCTTTCGCAGCAAATGAAGCTTACCGCCTCACAGATACGACAGGATTTAAACTGCTTTGGCGGCTTTGGACAGCAAGGCTACGGCTATCATGTGGACGAGCTAAGAGAGGAAATCGGGAAAATTCTCGGTGTTGACAGACAATTTGGCACTATTCTTATAGGTGCAGGAAATTTAGGAAATGCAATTGCTACACACATCAATTTTGACACAAGAGGCTGCAAGCTGATTGGAATCTTTGACAACAACGAGCAGCTTATCGGCAGACAGGTGGGAAATCTCACCGTCAGACATACAGATGAAATCCCAGCCTTTTGCAATGAACATCATCCTATAGCCGCTGTGCTTTGTATCCCAAAGCAGGCTACACAGCAGATTGCCGATACGCTTGTCTTAATGGGGATAAAGGCGTTCTGGAACTTTTCGCACTACGGCCTTTCTATAGGCTACGACGATATAATTGTCGAAAATGTCCATTTAGGCGACAGCCTTATGACGCTTTCATATAGACTGAATGTCCTCACTTCCGAAAAGGAAATGGAGAGTGATGAATATGAACAGTAATCTTCCCATGGAAATTGAGCGAAAGTATATAATATTAAAGCCGTCTGAGGAGCTAATACACCAGTTTGAGCAATGCCAAAGAAGCTATATTTTTCAGGCATATCTGAAGCCTGAAAAAAATGCACCGTGCAGGCGGGTAAGAAAGCGCGGGACGGACAATGAGGGTTTCAAATATTACTACACTGAAAAAACTGACGTTTCCTTTGGCGAGCGGATTGAAATTGAAAGGGAGATAAGCGAACAGGAATTTCTTACACTTTTAAACGAAAAGGACGAAAGCCGTGAACCGATTGAAAAGGAGCGTATCTGCTTTAAATATTTTAGTCAGCTTTTTGAGCTTGATATTTACCCATTCAGCGAAAAATATGCCACTCTTGAGATAGAGCTTGACGATATAAATCAGTCTGTTACTCTGCCTGATTTTCTTGAATGTGTAAAGGATGTAACTGGCGACAACAGCTATAGCAACTATCAGCTTGCCAAAAAAAGAAAAATCGAAATTTAAAATGCTGGGCCTTAGTTTCAAAATCCAAGGCTCATTATTTTACAATATTTTATTTTTGAAAAAATGTGTTAAACGCTAAAAACTGCGCAAATTATATATAGATCAATATTGAAGCAAAAAAAGAAAGAGGTGATAGCTTGAGCGTTCGCACAGAGTATTTTAAGCTTCTGACTATTTTTATTGTCGGCGGATTTTCATATGGCTTAATCGAGGTACTCGCAAGAGGCTATACTCATATCTCAATGGGGATTTTAGGCGGAGCTGCAATGTGCCTTATACATCTTCTCAACATCGAAAAGCGTACGCCTGCAAGACTTTTTCTGCTTTTTAGCGTATCCTCGCTGTTTATAACGCTCTGCGAGCTTGTGACAGGCGAAATTGTAAATAAACAGCTAGGTCTTGCAGTCTGGGATTATTCAATGATGCCGCTTAACTATGACGGACAAATCTGTCTGTCATTTTCGCTCATCTGGTTTGCACTTTCAGCAGTTGGAGTATGGCTTGACGACTTTTTAAGGCTAAAAATTTTCAGCGAAAGCAGAAGGGTTATGTGGCTTAACGATAAAAGCAAAGAAAAAGAAAATGAAAAAGCGATTGTTCATTAAAACAATCGCTTTATTTTTTACACCTGCCAGCTGTTGAGATATTTCTCCTGTTCATCAGTAAGCTTGTCTATTTCAATATCCCAGAATTTCAGCTTGCGCATTGCAACCTCGTTGTCGATTTCCTGCGGCACTGTGATAATCTTTTTATCGAGCTTATCCCTGTTATCGGCAAGATATTTAGCAGTCAGAGCTTGAATAGCAAAGGACATATCCATTATTTCAGCAGGATGCCCATCGCCTGCCGCAAGATTTACCAGTCTGCCCTCGCCGATTACATAAATCCAACGTCCGTTTTCAAGCTTGTAGCCCTGAATATTGTTTCTTGCCAGTTTGGATTCCACAGCGATTTCTTCAAGTCCTTTAACGTCAACCTCGCAGTCAAAATGCCCTGCGTTGCAGAGAATTGCGCCGTCTTTTAGTTTTAAAAAGCTGTTTTCGGTTATGACGTCCTTGCAGCCTGTTACCGTTATGAACATATCTCCAATTTCAGCCGCCTGCTCCATCTTCATAACCTTAAATCCATCCATAACCGCTTCCATTGCCTTTATCGGATCAATTTCAGTAACTATAACCGAAGCTCCTAAGCCCTTTGCGCGCATCGCAACGCCTTTGCCGCACCAGCCGTAGCCTGCAACTACAACATTCTTTCCCGCGACTATCAGATTTGTCGTACGGTTAATACCATCCCATACAGACTGACCTGTGCCGTAGCGATTGTCAAAAAGATATTTACATCTAGCGTTATTTACTAGTGCCATCGGGAATTTAAGCTCCCCTGCTTTGTCCATTGCGATAAGGCGGATAATTCCGGTAGTTGTTTCTTCACAGCCGCCAATAACATTATCTATAAGCTCAGGATATTCGCTGTGAATCAAATTTACAAGGTCGCCGCCATCGTCAATTATTATGTTAGGTCCCGCCTTTACAACCTCGCTGATATGGTGATGATATTCTTCATCTGTCGCACCGTGCCATGCAAAAACGTTAAGACCGTCATGCGCCAGTGCCGCCGCTACATCGTCCTGAGTTGAAAGCGGATTACTTCCTGTAACGTACATCTGCGCTCCGCCTGCCGCTAAAACCTTGCAAAGATAAGCTGTCTTTGCTTCTAGGTGAATCGACAAAGCGATTTTAAGTCCGTCAAAAGGCTTGTCTCTTTCAAAATCCTCATGCACACTGCGAAGCAGACACATATTTCTTCTTACCCATTCAATTTTTCTTGCTCCACTTTCCCACAGATTTATATCTCTTATTTCACTCATTTAAAGCTTACTTCCTTTCAGTTAAGAAATAGTTTTAGATTTCTTTTTGCGCCTGGATTCCTTTTCAGGAACAGGCTCTTCTCCGCCCTTGTCCTCAAATACTGCGTCATCGGTTTTGAGATAATCAAATTCGGGATTATCCTCTCCTCTTTCGTCGTAGTACGGCTGAATTACATACTTCCTTATCTCAGGATAGCAGTTAAAAGCGTTGACAAAGCACAAAAACGAAAATGGCCAAAATGGAATTATAAAAAGCGAATACGGTAAAAATCCTATCATCAAAAAGAGAACTATAATCCAGATCAAAAGCGTCCATAAGCTCTTTTTGATTCCAAGGCTCACAAGGAAAAACGAGTTTTTGATTATTTTAAAAAGCGAAAGATTCGTTGACGCTATCATCAAATAAATGTAAAAGTGCATCATAAAAAACACCGTGCAGCAGCTTATGCAGATTATCAGCGGAATATACATAGCCGAGGTTTCACTTGCCCACTCGTAATAGGACAAAATCGCTACATAAAAGCCGACTAAGCATACAAGATCTATCGTTCCCATGACAAATCCCTGTTTGAAGTTCTTTTTGAATGCATCCCAAAAATCCGCCCACACAAAAGCGTTCCTTTCCTGCGACCAGTTTCTGCAAACCTTTGTCATAGCCGCTATTGCAGGCCCTATCGTAACGATAGGTATACAGGCAAGCAGAAAAATCAGATTTAGAGTTATCAGCTGCCAGCAGCGTCTGCCGTAAATCTCACCGAATTTGAAAAGTCCTTTTTTTTCAGCAGGTGCTTTGGGCACGCCCGTTCTGGGCTGTGTTGATCCTAATAATGCCATTTTTACACTCCTTAATTTTGCATACAACTGTGTTTTTATTTTTATCAAGCAGAACCAAGCAAAAGAATCGCCAAAACCGTATCAAGAGCCGCAGCGACAGAAGTTATCGCCAAAAGCCCTAAAAATCTTGTTACATAAAGCTTCAAACGGTTTTGAAGTCCGTTTACAAGCTTGTCCTGCGTACAAACGGCAAAAAGCCTATTTGACATATAAACAGCCTCTCTTGCTGCGAGAACTGTCACAACAATCGATATAAATACCCCAGGGAAAACAGCAGCCGCTTTTAAAGCCGCCAATTTACTGAACTCTCCGCCATAAATTTCGGTAAGTATAACTCCTCCGCTGACTCCCTTTGAAAAAGGTATCAAAAATTCAAACGGCTGGGAAACCAGACATAATCCTAAAACAAAAGCTATCAGCAGATACGCCCCCGTTGTCAAAAGGGAATAGAAAAGTATCTCAGGCAGACTTCCGCTTCTGCGCAAAGCAAGCGTGCTTTCCTCTGCACTTTTCAACGTTTCGGCAAGCTGTGAATCTATGTAAAGACAGCAAAGTGCGCCAAACAACGCTCCAAATAATGCCGATGAGCAAAGTGCGGCAAAAAGTGTCAGCCCATGAGTTGAACTTGTCCTTTTATTTTTTTGCGAATCCTTCAAACGCATATACATCACCTCATTGATATATATGCAGCTGGCTCTTTAAAAATTACTTGTCCTCTCCTGCCAGCTCGTAAGCGCGCTTTGTGCAAGCTTCACAGCAGCTTTGAACCGTCTTGTCAAGACTTCCCTCTCTCAGCTTTTCAAGCCCTGCGATTGTAGTACCGCCCTTTGACGACACCATTTCAATAAGACGTTCGATAGAATTTCCGCTGTCAGTTATCATTTTAGCAGAACCCACCAGCGTCTTTGCGAAAAGCTCCTTAGCCGCCGCTTCATCTATTCCAACGCTTTTAGCATAGTCGATAAAACACTGCGCATAGAGGTAAATAAAAGCAGGAGATGAACCGTTAATCGCTATAATTTCTTTCATTTTTACCTTTGGCACTTCCCTGCATATTCCACAGGAGGAGAAAATTTGTGAAACAAATTCAAATTCCTCATCACTTACCGTTTCAGAGCGTGAAATTGCCGTAGCTCCCTCTCCTAAAAGGAGCGGAGTGTTAGGCATTGCCATTACAACCTTTACAAACGGCTTAGTTTTCTTGGCAATATATTCATCAGAAATTCCTGCGCATATGGAAATCAGCACTATGTTTTCAGTTATACAGTCGGCTATGCTCTCAAGCACCTCGTCAAGCTGCTGCGGTTTTACCGCTAAAAACAGATAATCGCAGCACTGTGCCGCCTGAGCATTTGAGGATAATGCCGTCACGCCAAGCTCAGCCGCCTTTTCAAGCGAGGGAGCAAAGCTGTCATAAGCATACACTGAAACGTCCTTTAGGTCAGAGCCGAGTATACCTTTTATAATAGCGGACCCCATATTGCCGGTACCGATAAATCCCACCTTTTTCATAAGACACTTTCCTTTCTTTTCTATACTTTTATCTCAACAAAAAAGCCATATATACAGTATACAACAAATTGCGCAAAATTGCAAGTGCTTTTTGAGGCTTTTAAATAAAAATTTTTTATGCTTCTGCAAGCATGATTTAACACAAGAAATCTTTACAGTCTAAAGCATATACAAATAATAGATATAAGATTAATATATTAAATGATAAAATTTATATTTGTCGGAAAATAATTGTTGACAAGCGTAAAAGAATATGATATAATGTACATATGAGTATCGTGTAAACGTTTAATACCTATATTTTATTAAGGAGAATGATAGCAATGCTAAAAAGATTTTTATCGGTGCTGACGGCAGGAGTTGTTGCCGCAAGTACAGTAGGCGTTCTTAGTGCAAGCGCTGATGCCGTTGACATCTATAATGTGGAAAATTTAACCGCCACAGAGGTTGTCAAGGACATGGGCGTTGGCATTAACTTAGGCAACACCTTTGAAAACACCTATATTTTTGAAACTGGCTGGGGCAGTCCTAAAATAACTCAGGAAATGATTCAAGGCTATAAGGATTCAGGCTTTGATTCAATCAGAATTCCTGTTGCGTGGTCCATGACCTACAGCGATGCAAGCACCTACACCATTGATGAGGATAAGATGGACAGAATCAAAGAGGTTGTCGAGTGGGCACTCGAAGCTGATATGTACGTCATCATCAACATCCACTGGGACGGCGGCTGGTGGGCGGAAGAGTTCGGAACGGACGAAGAAGCCGCAATGAACCACTACACCACAGTCTGGGAGCAGATTGCCGAAGCATTTAAGGACTACGGCGACCATCTGATTTTTGAATCTCTCAACGAAGAGGGCGGCTCGTGGGCAAGCTATATGACTACGGACGAATCGTATCAGATTCTCAACGACATCAATCAGGAATTTGTTGATTTAGTAAGAGAATCAGGCGGAAACAACGCTTACAGACATCTGCTTATTGCAGGATATGAAACCAACATTTCTGAAACCTGCGATTCAAGATTTGTAATACCAACAGACACAGTTGAGAACAAGCTTATTGTCAGCGTACACTACTATTCACCGCAGGGCTTTGCACTGCTGAACGAAGATGCAAGCTGGGCTAAATTCCGCTCGTCATGGGGCGACGCAAGCGATTATGCAGAGCTTTATGAGGCTCTTGACGAGTTGACGACTACATTTATTGACAACGGAATCCCTGTGATCATGGGCGAATGCGGAATGGGTTCAAGAATAACGCTCAAAGACGATGGTGCGGCAAGAGAATTTATGCTTGCGGAAATTGACGCAATGCTTAAGCTTGGTATCTGCCCGGTACTATGGGATATTTACTACACTGAATCAGATCAGACAAACGACATGGTTTACAACAGAGATACCTGCTCAATGACAGATTCAGAGCTTGAAGCTGGAATCAAGGCTTTGACGGCGGCTCAGGACGATGGAACGCTGTATGATATGGTTTCATTAGAGGTTACAGAAAGCTATTCTGTTGATTATCTGAGCGACACCTTCTCACTTGACATAACCACAGACGGCGAAACAGTTACATATCTGTCTTCCAACGAAGATGTTGTGACTGTTGACGAAAACGGAAACGTTACGCCTGTTTCATCAGGAACGGCTTATATCTACGTTCTTTCTCAGACGGGATATGACAGCGAAGCGGCAACGATCACCGTTACGGTAAACAAGCTTACGGATCCGCCTGTAATTCCTGACGACTATATGATAGTTGATTCTTCCTACTCAACCAACAAGGATATTACGCTTCCTGACGGCTGGTCATGGGTTAAAACTGTAGAGCTTGTTTACGGCGAGGAGGTTACTGCTAAGGCGATTTATGAGGACAAAAATTACACAAACAGAACCATTACCATAACAATCCTCTGCACTGATGAGGAAACTGGTACAGACGACACAGACGAAGACGAAAGTTCAGACACTGACGAAAGCTCAGACACTGACGAGGACTCAGAAGACGATTCTACAACCTCGGCAACAACTTCTTCTACAAGCACATCGTCAACAACAACTACTACAACATCAAGCGATGCTTCACCTGCTACAGGCGTTGGCGCAGGACTTGCAGGAACTTCTGCAATACTTCTTGGAGCCGCAATAGTTGCTATAAGGAAAAAGAAATAATCTGAAAAGATTTAAATCAATCGGAGGCTGTTAATTACAGCTTCCGATTTTTTATTCCGAAAAAAAGAAATTTTCTTGCCACAAACTTTCACGGCTATGAGCTTGGATTTTGATTATAATATTTATAAGACACAAAAAGAGATGGATAAATAAAGGAAGGCGATTTTTATGAACACAATGGCAATGCTTAAAGGCATGGGCGCAGGAATTGCAACAGGAGCGGCAGTTTACGCTTTTTCAAATTCAACCTCATCTAAAAAGCGTAAGCTTAAATCACGCACAGCAAGAGCAATTCATGCTATAAGCGATATCGCCGAAGGTGTGGCAGACTTTATGTCATAGAAAAAGCGCCGAGAAATCGGCGTTTTTTTGCGATTATAGGATATAAAAATATTGTTCTAAGATAATATAAAGTCAATCTGTAGTTTTATTCATAATAAATTTACAAATATGCTTACAGTACAAAAATCATAATATTACAATTCGGTAACAATAAATATAGTGGTCGAATTGAAATTTTTGACCCATATATAGATTTCAACATTCAATGTAGCAAAATAACCAAATTTTCGATTGAAATTTCTACATTTTGTTCAATTGACGCATGGAATTTTTAGTGTTATAATTTTTTTACCGAATGTAATATTTATGTAATCTGTTCGTTTTATTGTACATATATCAGACAGCATATATGGATGTACAATTTATGAACTACATATTTTGGCAAATGACTGCCTTCGGACTTGTGTAAAATTATAATTATTTGAAAGCGAAAAACTAAAATGGATTGAGGGAGCTAGGTATGAATTTAAAATTCCACAAAAGAGCGTTATCGGCTGCTGTTGCGCTGCTGACGCTAACTTCGGCTGTTACAACCGTAAACGCCGCAAAGCAAAATGAGATTAGGATTAAGACAAGCAGTGAAACTGTAAATGCAGGAGATACATTTGATGTGACGGTTGAGTTAAGTCCTGACAGTACAGGCGTATCATGCTTTACACTTGACATTTACTATGACAGCGATTCTCTTACACTGAACACTCAGCAGAGCGAAGAGTATTCTGTTTCAGGGGATTTTGAGGTAGTAACAAATTTTGACTATTCGGACGATTGTGTCAGAATAATTGGCGCAAATCTTTCCGACAGCAATGTGACTGAAAATACTGTTATAGAAACGCTCAGCTTTACTGCGAACGACAATTACAGCGAAAGCGCATATATTGATGCTTCGGTTGTAGCTTTAGTATACACCAGCGGCGACAGTTATATAAACGCAGATTACACAACAAGCTCCCTTACACTTTCAATTTCAGACGAAACAGACCCTGACGAGGATGAAGCAGATCTTGATGAAGAGAAAACGGATTCTGTTGAAGCTTCGGAAGAAGATTTCTCTCAAGAAAGTGAAGATTCATCAGAAAATGAAGATTCTTATTCTTCATCTACAGAAGCTGAAATTAGTTCAGAAGCTGATGAAGAAGATACTTCATACAGTGAAGAAGCGACTGATACAGATGAACAGGCAAATTCAAGCGAAGCATTATTCTCTTACGAGCAAAGCGGCGGCGATTACAACAACGAGGAAGCTTTGCAATACATATTCACTCCTTCTGACTACAGCGATACCGACAGTAGCCTTGTAAATATCAGCGTAAGCGTTTCGGCTAGCTCAACGGCTATTGGCGGAATTGGAATGCAGACTTCAAGCGGTTGGACAATTTACAGTTGCGAGCTTTACGGCGGAGAAACAGTGTGGGCTGCTGAAAACGTTGATCTTTCCGATGTTTACGGTGATATTGCAGTTCAGCTTTATTATCTCAAAGACAATTCTACATTTGAAATAAATTCAATTTCAATAACCTCCGCACTGGAAGCTACTGATACTTCGGCAGATGAGGATGAAAGCACCGACAGCTCTTTAGAAAGTGAAACTGACGAGGATTCGACAGAGGAAGAAACTGAAGTTGAATCAAGCGAGACTTCAAGTGAAACAGAAAGTGCAGCAGAAGCTGAAGAAAGTGAAATTTCAAGCGATTCCACAGAAGAAAGCTCATCTGACGAGATTGACTCAGAAGAACAGCTTGAAAGCAATCAAACAAACAGCCTTGAAGCTACTACAGAGGTTGAAAACACAGTTGCCGAAGCCTCTGAACAGGCAGATTCAAATCCAGGAACAGGCGTAAATGCTCTGACATACGTTTGCGGCGGAATAATGGCTTTATGTGTTTTACAAATTATAAGCTCTGTTCTAGCTTTAATTCGTAAAAAAGTATAGTTTGAACAAAAAAAAGGACGTGCAAAAATTAATTTCGCACGTCCTTTTTTAATTTTCTATTCGTCATCTGATTCAAACGGAGATTCAAAATTATCAGGTTCGATTTCATCGCTTTGATTTTTTCCTTCAAAAGCTTCTTCGTCAGAGCCGCTGTTCTCAAAGAAACTTTCTTCGCTTCCTGGTAAATCCTCATCTGATGAATATTCATCATCAGTATTTTCATCATTCGGCAAGTGATTCATCTCCTCGTCATTATTATCAGAGCTTTGCTGCCTGCGGATTTTCAAAAAAGCTAACGCTTTTGCATATGGATTATCAACTATCATAAAATATTCAACAATAATTGCCGCTACAGCTGCAATTACAAGCAAATAAATGATAAGCTTCTTTACATTTTGAGAGCTTTTGGTTTCTGTCTTGGTTATATCGTTCGATTCTAAAATGACCTCGTCAGCTGAAAGCACCGAGCTTTCAGCTTCCTCAGAAGCTTCATTATTCGGCTCTGAAATTACCAATCTGTAATACGCATAGGTTTCGTCCTCAAATTCCACCGTCATATTGGTTATACCAGATGAAAGCGCAGTGATTCCCTCGTCATCTGCCGTTGCTAAATCTTCGTTTTCAAAAGTCACGCTTGCGACGCCGCTAAAGCCTAGTGATTCATAGGATATAGGCTCATCAGATTTTAATATCTTAATTTCACTGTACATAGATTCATCAGCGGAAGCGTCAACTGCCGCTGCGGATTCAATATTTACAATTGTTCCATCCGAGCGATAGGTAAGCTCATTTGAATTTACGTCCTGCAAGGAATTTATGGTCACATAAATAACAGTTGTTTTTTCATTGGTATCCAAAACCTGAAACTGCATTGACATATACGGCTCTTCAAGTGAAACGCCGCTTGAGGAAAGAAGCTGGTACTGGATTTTTCCGTCCTCAGTTTCAGCAGCTGCCGCTGCAGCATAATCAATTTCAGCAGCTTCACTGCTCAAAAGCGTTAAGACATCGCTGTCATATATAATGGTAAAATCCGCCGAAGCAATTTCTGTTTCAGTTGTAATATTAAGCTCGGCATTAAAAATCTTATCCTCTATTTCTCCTGCGTCAATTTTTATTTCTATAGGGTCGCTGCTTTCTGATTCTGTAGCTTCTGTGTACAGCGAATTTGATGAAAGCGTGTCGGAATCGCTGTTGGAATATGTATCAGAATATTGCGAAGCTGTATAGTCAGAGCTATAGCTTGTATCAGCACTGTAATCAGCAAAAGCAGAGAAAACACCTGATAAAAAAACAAGTGTAGTCAGGCTTAAAGCTGTAATCAATTTCAATTTCATACCATCAATCCTTTAAATCAATAAATTTTAAGCAATACTTACAAATAAAAATACTGCCTCTATAATTATTATACAATATCCGACTAAATCTGTCAAGTGGGAAATATCGTATCATTAAGCTTTTTTGTAAAAATTTATTTCAAAAAAATCAGAGCAGCCTTTAAAGACTGCTCCAAATTTTCAAATCGCATTTACAGTTGTTCCGCTGAGGTCTATCGGTATTCCTTTTGACGCAAGCTCCATGGCTTTATTGTAAGCGTCCATCGTAAGGACTGCATTGCTAAGATCAACTCCGCCTAAGCTCATTTCATTATCAGACGTGTCACAATTGCCGCTTGCGTTTTCATCAGGCTCTTTTAGCTTTCTGTACTTCTCAATCTCAGATGCTGGCATAATATTTATTATCGTTTGCTTAGCGATAAACAAAAACGCAAAAATCTCGCAATCACCGCTGTTAAAGTTAATTTCGTAAACGCCAAGCTGTCCATTCGGTGTGTTCACCTTAACCGCAGGTGCAATTTTATCAAGCGAGTAGTTGTAACGCTCCTCCCAGTCAGATTCTGCAAATTTTTCATCAAGCTCGGTAGCTGATACACGAGGTACAAGTGTAAATCTCATAACCCCGCCCTGTCCTCCACAGGTTTCCATTACCGCAAAGCGAAAGGTGTATTCTGTATTTTTCTCAAGCTTTAGGTTGCGAACAATCTGCGTCCACGTATAGTCCATGTCACCGATTTCAAAGCTCTCAACGTTTTCGCCAAACGAATCTGTCACAAAAGTTCTCTGCCCTGCACGTGTTTCACACGTTTTATCAAATTTAAATTCTCTTGCGTTAAAATTTATAATATTGCTCATTAAAGCTTCCTCCTTAAAAATGTCAGTCGGAGCATGGAGCTTTATCAGACGAATTTTAATCAGCTCATCAGCCGCCTCGTCACAATCGCCGACATACTCTGCCCGACCTTTCTTGACAAGTCCCCTAGCCCTTTTAGGATAGGTGACTGAAATCTGATTATTAAATTCATCCAATACAATTACGTTTTTTTGCATGGGTGTCTTCCCCTTTCGTATTGATAAATTATTGCCGTTTTTTATTATGGGTGCCGTCCCCGATTTTCAAAATCCTTAGATTTCACGCACAAAGCCTTGAAATCTATTTTAAATATATCATAGATAAAAAGCATTGTCAATTAGCATTTTAAACAAAAATAAATCCGAATTTTTATGCAAATCAACCATCAATGAAGCTTGTACTTGCCTGTACATATGGAAAAACATTATCATTTAAATGATGCTATGAAAAGTAACATTGATGAAAAGGATAGTTGCTTGTATAAATAAAATGCTCTATACTTAATTTGTATTTTAAACGAAAGGAATTTAAACATATAGACAAGAAACAAGAACATCTTTTACACCACCGTTTAATATGATAGGATGGGGATTGATTTTGTAGTTTTTTACCTGTCAGCTCATATCGATGATTTTGATTCTGGTTAGTATAAGGTTTAAAAATCAGAAAGGTTATGGTAAATTAAAATGATGGACGAGTCAAGAGTGCTTGACAGCTAATCTCTTGCCCCGACCATCATCAAAAATCTTTATAACGCTATTATTCTATCTCGCCTATTCTCCAGATATTCTCTGCATAATCCTTTATCGTTCTGTCAGACGAGAACTTCCCTGCACTGCACATATTAAGCCAGCATTTTCTTGCGAATAAAAGCTCGTACTTGTAATCCTTATTCGCTCTAAGCTTTGCATCAACATAAGAATTTAAATCGCCTAAAACATAATAGTGATCAGGAACGTGCCAACTTGCACCGTCGGTGAGAGACTTGTAAAGCTCTGCAAACGAGCCCTCCTGATCAGACGGAACGCCACCATCGTCAAAGCTGCCGTCAATCAGCTTGTTTACAACCCTGCGGATTTTTTCGTCCTTGGCTAAAATTTCTCTCGGATCATAATCAGGCATGATTTTTTCAAGCTCTTCGACTCTTGCTCCGAAAATGTAGTTGTTTTCTTCACCAGCCTCCTGCGCAATTTCAATGTTTGCGCCGTCATAGGTTCCTAGGGTAACTGTGCCGTTAAGCATAAGCTTCATATTTCCGGTACCGGAAGCCTCTGTACCCGCAGTGGAAATCTGCTCGGAAATATCAGATCCCGCAACAAGCTTTTGCGCATAGGAAACATTGTAGTTCTGCACGAACACAACCTTGATTAAGTCCTTTGTTTCACTGTCGCTGTTGACAAGCTTTCCAATCTCGCTTATAAGCTTTATAACAGCCTTCGCTCTGCGGTATCCGGGAGCGGACTTTGCTCCGAAAATAAACGTTGTCGGAGTAAAATCAGCAATGCTGCCGTCCTTTATTCCGTAGTAGATGTAGAGAATTGAAAGCGCATTAAGCAGCTGACGCTTGTACTCGTGCAGGCGCTTTATCTGTGTGTCAAAAATGTTGTCAGAATTTATAATAACCCCGTCATGAACGCTTACGAACTGCGCAAGCTGACGCTTTTTCTCCCTTTTTATCGAGATAAATTCTCTAAGAACCTTCTCGTCGTCGGCATATTTTTTTAGCTTGCTAAGCTCATCTAAATTCTTAATCCAAGCTTCGCTCCCTAACAGTCTGGTTATCAGCGCAGAAAGCTCACTGTTGCAAAGCGCAAGCCAACGTCGCTGGGTGATACCGTTCGTTTCGTTGAGAAGACGTTCAGGATAAAGCTTGTACCAGTCCTTAAGCGTATCGCTCTTTAAAATTTCAGTATGAATAGCCGCAACACCGTTTGTGTGCGAGGAAAGGTAGACCGCAATATTTGCCATTCTTAGCTGTGAAGAGCCTATCATCGCCATTTCAGAAATTTTTTCCTTATTCATTTTATCATCGCTTTTTGCATACATTTCAAGCTTAAAATGCTCTGAAATCATTACGCATATCTCATACACTCTCGGCAAAAGCTTCTCCACTAAAGCACAGTCCCACTTTTCAAGCGCCTCCTGCATTACTGTGTGATTGGTATAGTTAAAGGTGCGCTGTGCAATGTCAAGCGCAGTATCAAAATCAAAGCCCTCTTCATCTACAAGCAAACGCAAAAGCTCTGGAATTGCAATTACAGGGTGAGTGTCGTTAAGCTGAATCTGAACCTTATCAGGCAGCGTTTCAAGAGAGCCGAAGCGTTCCTTGTGCTTTTTGACAATATCAGCCGCAGACGCCGCCGAGAAAAAGTATTCCTGCCTTAAACGAAGTACCTTGCCCTCGTAGAAATTGTCGTTCGGATAAAGCACTCGGCTAATATCCTCCGCTTTATTTTTAGCTGCAACAGACTCTGAAAATCTGCCGTCGTTAAATGCCGCAAAATCAAACTCATTGTCCGTTTCAGCCTGCCAAAGCCGCAGTGTTCCTACATTTTCGGTATCATAGCCGATAATCGGCATATCGTAAGGCACAGCTTTAACCGTCATATCTCCGTATTTAACAAAAACTGTGTCCTCATCGCACCGCTTAGACCATGGATCGCCGAATCGCTGCCAGTCGTCCGCATATTCACACTGAAAGCCGTTTTCAATTGTCTGTTTAAAGATGCCGTATTTGTAACGAATCCCATATCCGTCAAGCGGCAGATTGTGCGTCGCCGCCGAATCAAGGAAGCAAGCCGCAAGCCTGCCAAGTCCGCCGTTTCCAAGTGCGGCGTCCTCAATTTCCTCAAGCTCATTAAGGCTTCTGCCGAGTTGTGCAAAAGCGTCCTCCGCCGTATTTAAGAGACCTAAACAAAGCAAATTGTTGTACACCGCTCTGCCCATTAAAAATTCCATCGAAAGATAGCAGGCACGGCGGTTTGAAAGATGCGCCTCACGGCTTTTCTCCCAGTGCTCACCAATTATATCCATTACAGCCGTAGAAAGTGCGTCATGCAGCTGCACAGCAGACGCTTTTTCAGCGTTAATTCCATATTTTGATTTTAGATTATCTTCTATTTTACATTTCAAAGCTTCAGCAGTAATTTTCATTTTATTTCCTCCATAGTATGTTTATTTTTATCAGTCGGCTTAATATCATCTTTTTTGTCCAGACACTCCTCATCAGCTATTGCTCTGCCGTAAATGCCTGTAATATGCGCAATTTTCTCTGCCAACTCATCTGTAAGCTCACCGCCGCTCATTCGCCATGTCCAGTTTCCTCCGAGCGTTGAGGGGATATTCATTCTCGCAGAGGAGTCAAGCTCCAGAAAATCCTGCATCTGAGCAATCGCAGTATCTGCAATGCTTGCCCATGCCGCACGAATCATTGCCCATGGAATATCCTTATTACGCTTGACATTTAAATACTCACGGCAAAATTTCAGCTCGCTCCTTTTTGCTGACTTGACCCAGCCCAGCGCAGTTTCATTATCATGAGTTCCCGTGTAGCATACATAATTCGGCGATGAAAAATTATGCGGCAGATAAATACTGTCGCCTTTTGGATCAAAGGCAAATTCAAGCACCTTCATTCCAGGATAGCCCGAAGCTTTTAAAAGCTTTGCAACGTCCTTTGTTATAAATCCAAGATCCTCAGCAATGATTTTCTGCTTGCCGATTGCCGCCTTAACCGCTTTAAACAGCCTCATTCCCGGACCCTTTCTCCACTCCCCTATTACAGCGTCCTCGTTGCCATAGGGAATAGTGTAATAGCTTTCAAAGCCTCTGAAATGGTCTATTCTCACAACATCATATGTAGTGCAGGCGGCTTTCAGGCGTTTAATCCACCACTCAAAGCCCTGCTGCTCCATCACATCCCAGCGATAAAGCGGATTACCCCAGAGCTGCCCTTTTTTCGCAAAATAATCGGGAGGACAGCCTGCAACGTCAATCGGCTTTTTCTCCTCGTCAAGCAAGAACAATTCAGGCGACGTCCACACCTCCACGCTGTCATACGCCGCATAAATCGGAATATCTCCGATAAAACTTATTCCAAGAGAATTGACATAGCTTTTAAGCCTGTTCCACTGTTTAAAATATTCATACTGTAAAAAAGTCCAGAAGCCTGCTTCATAAGCATATTTTTTTCTAGCCTTAGCAATCGCTTTCTCCTCATACATTCTCAAAGGCTTTTCCCACTCGTACCAAGCCTTGCCGCCGTGCGCAAATTTAAGTGCCATAAACAGCGAATAATCCTTAACCCATCCATTTTCCAAAACAAAAGCGTCAAGCTGATTATTAGAACCGTCCAGCATCTTAAAACGATTGTACGCAATCTTTAAAACGTCAAAAAGCTTATCATAAATTAGTCCGTAATCTACAGATTCCTTTTCTTCACCCCAGCTAATATTTTTATATTCTTCCGCCTTGAGCAAGCCTTTCTCTCCAAGTGCTTCAAGGTCGATAAAATAGGGATTGCCAGCATAAATTGAAAAGCTCTGGTATGGCGAATCCCCATAGCTTGTCGGAGATACAGGGAGTATCTGCCAATAGCTCTGCTTGGATTTTTTCAAAAAATCAGCAAATTCATAAGCCTCTTTACCAAGCTTTCCTATTCCATAATCTCCTGAAAGTGAAGAAATATGAAGCAAAATTCCGCTTGCGCGCATTTAAATCAGCGTCCTTTCATTGATTTATTTAAACAACTCGTCCGCTAAGTTTTTAACAAAATTCTCATCTTCTCTGCCCCGATAAATCCGCATAATTATTTCAATAAATGAGCCTTTCAAATCGTCAGTCAGCTCTATTATATCAATATCCTCGCCCGTATTTCTTGCCGCATAAAAACAGCCGTCATGATAGAAAAATTCCATGCAGCCAAGACCTGCGCCTAAGAATCTTACCGATCTCGGTCTGCCCTTAAAAGAGTTGTTTTCAATCGTAGTTTCCACAGCGTCGGCAAGCTCCGCGGCAAGCTGAGCTTCCTCATCGGTTTTCGGTTTAAGTACTTCCAGCTTTTCGTAATTCATAATATTCACCTCTTTACAGCGGTTCAAGCTCGTTCAGATCATACGGAGTCTTCTGATATACGCAGTGGTTAAGCCAGTTTGCATACATTAAATTCGCCGAACAGCACCAGTTAAACTGCGGAGAACAGCTTGCGTCATCATCAGGAAAATAATGCTGCGGCTTTTCAGGCGAAAGGCCTCTTTTCAAATCTCGGATATATTCCAGCTCAAGCGTTTCTCGGTCGTATTCCCAGTGACCGAACATAAAAAACTGCCTGTGCGATAAATCAGAAACAAGATGCACTCCCGCTTCGTCCGACTGCGCTAAAATTTCAAGCTCCTCAACCTTGCAAATATCCTCTCGTCTGATTTCCGTATGCCTTGAATGAGGACAGAAAAATGTGTCGCCGAAGCCCTTTAACAACGGATGGTTTGAATCAAGCGTTTTATGAGGATACACTCCCGAAAGCTTTCTTTCAAGCGGATATTTGTCCAGTCCATAGTGATAATGAAGAGCCGCCTGTGCGCCCCAGCATATGTGGATTGTAGAATATACATGGCTCTTGCTCCACTCAAAAATTTCGCACAGCTCCTCCCAGTAATCTACGTCCTCAAATTCCATCTGCTCAACAGGCGCACCTGTAATAATTAAACCATCGTAACGGTTTTCCTTAACCTCATCAAAGCTCTTGTAAAATTTCAGCATATGCTCATGAGAAGTGTTTTTCGGCACATGACTTGTCTGAATAAGATCAATGTCAACGTGCAGCGGAGTGTTTGACAGCAGCCGCAGAAGCTGTGTTTCCGTCACGATTTTGTCAGGCATAAGATTCACAATCGCAATGCTAAGCGCACGAATATCCTGATGAATCGCACGGTCGTTAGGTATGACAAATATATTTTCCTCTTCAAGCGTGGCAAACGCTGGAAGATTATCAGGTATCTGAATAGGCATTTGTAATTTTCTCCTTTTTTAGTCTGTAAAAAATTTTTCAAAATTTATTTTTTTGCGTTTTTTACACTGTACAAGTCTATTATATCATCTTACAAGCTTTTTTTCAAGCAAAAAGCGTTCTTTTAACCCTACGTTAATATCTATTCGATAAATTGATAACAATTACAGTCCATAAGAAAGTAAACTTTTGTTCGTTAAGCACTTGACAAAACGAAAAAAATGCGTTATAATTAAGATAGGAAGAAAATAAAATTGCAGCCATCAAACTTTTAAGGAGCGAGCTTATGCACAGCGAAATTTTAATTATCGGAGCAGGTGCTTCGGGTTTGTTTTGCGCCTTGCAGGCGGCTTGGACAGGTCACAGGGTTTTGCTTTTAGAGCATGAGAAAACCCCTGCGCAGAAGCTTAATATTACGGGCAAGGGACGCTGTAACGTTACAAATAACTGCGATGTGCAGACGGTGATTGCAAATATTCCTAGAAATGCGAGCTTTCTCTACTCCGCTCTTAACAGATTTACTCCGCAAGACACGATTGATTTTTTTGAATCGCTTGGCATAGAGCTTAAAACCGAAAGAGGGAATCGTGTTTTCCCAAAAAGCGACAATGCTCACGATATTTCAGGTGCGCTTATAAATGCCGCAAAACAGGCAGGAGTTAAAATAAGGCACGCCGATGTCAAGAGGCTGATTATTGAAAACGGCAAAGTCAAAGGAGTTGTCTGCGAAAAGGAAAGCGTTTTTGCCGACAGTGTAGTCATAGCCACAGGAGGACTTTCCTACCCTAAAACAGGTTCAACAGGCGACGGCTATAAATTTGCCCGTCAAGCAGGGCATACAGTGACCGAGCTTGGCGGCTCGCTTGTCGGAGTTCGTCTTTACGGCAGCGAATGTGCCGAAGCTATGGGACTTTCCCTCAAAAACTGCGGTCTTAAGCTTTGTGACAACGAAAGCGAAAAAATCATCTACAGTGAACAGGGCGAAATGCTCTTTACCCATTATGGAATGAGCGGTCCGCTTATACTTTCCGCTTCTACGCATATGACTGATATATATAAGGGAAAATATACCTTTATAATAAATCTTAAGCCTGCGCTTGACGATAAAAAGCTTGATGAAAGAATACTGAGAGATTTTTCAGAAGCTAAAAACCGTGATTTTTCAAATTCCTTAGGCAGACTTTTGCCAAAGGCTGTTATTCCAATAGTAATAAGGAGAAGCGGCATTGCTCCTGAAACAAAGGTGAATCAAATCACAAAGCAACAGCGTGAAACGCTCGTCAGCGTGATTCATAATCTTGAATTTGAGGTTAAGGAGCTTTGCGATGTAAGCGAAGCGATAGTTACAAGAGGCGGGGTCAGCGTAAAAGAAATTTCCCCCTCGTCCATGCAGTCTAAGCTTGTAGATGGACTTTACTTTATTGGCGAGGTTTTGGATGTTGACGGCTACACAGGCGGATTTAATCTTCAAATTGCATTTTCAACTGCATATGCCTGTGCGCAGTCGCTTTAAACTGTTTGATGTAGCAAAACAAAAAACTTTGTGATGATTTGATGATTTTTTAAATTAACGCTTGATTTTTTTAGAAAAATGTGCGATAATATAAGTGTATTAAAGCGTAAAGGAGTATGACAAAATGGGAATAAATATCGCTCTTGACGGTCCTTCGGGCGCAGGAAAATCTACAATTGCCAGACTTACCGCTCAAAGATTGGGATTTATTTATGTTGACACAGGCGCTTTATACCGTTCGACTGCACTTTATGCGATAGCTAAAGGAGCAGATCTGGACGATAACAAACAGATTGCCGACTTGCTGAGTGATTTAAAGCTGGATTTAACCTATATCAATTCAGTTCAGGCAGTGCTGGTAAACGGTGAGGACGTATCAGACAAAATACGTACTCCCGAGGTTTCAATGGCAGCGTCAAAGGTTTCATCAATACCTGAGGTAAGAGCCTTTTTGCTTGACACGCAAAGAAATATCGCAAAAGAAAACGACATAATTATGGACGGCAGGGATATAGGCACGGTAGTGCTTCCCGATGCGCAGGTGAAAATTTTCCTTACCGCTTCGGCTGAGGAAAGAGCCTCAAGGCGTTTTAAAGAGCTTCAGGAAAAGGGCGACGCCTCGTCTTATGAGGAAATTTTAGCCGACATAAACAAGCGCGACTATAACGATTCCCATCGTGAAATCGCTCCGCTTAAGCAGGCTGACGATGCGGTTCTGGTTGATTCTACAAGCATGACGATTGACGAGGTAGTTGAAAAAATAGTTTTTCTTGCGCAAAAAGCCAAAAGCGAGACGATAAAAAAAAACGATGATGAAGCGGTAAAGAAAAAAGAACATTCGAGAACCGACAAATCGCTGATGGAAACTCGTCCGATAACTAAAACGCATAAAATAAATCCAGTGAGACAGTTTTTTTATGGAATAGTCCGTCCGTTTGCGAGATTTATTTTCAAGCGTTGGTTTGTACTTAGCTATGAGGGCTTAGAAAATGTGCCGAACGATGGAGGAAATATTTTCGCATCTAATCACAGAAGCTATGGCGACCCAGTTTTCATAGCACTTAACGCACGGGTTCCGATTTCATATATGGCAAAAGAGGAGCTTTTTAAACAGAACATATTCTTCACATGGCTGATTAAGTTTTGGGGAGCTTTCCCAGTAGTAAGAGGAACAGGCGACACCGCTGTTATTGATACATCAATTGAAAAGCTTGAATCAGGCAGGAATCTTGCGATTTTTCCTGAAGGCACTCGCTCTAAAACGGGAGAGGTCGGCAAGGGAAAAAACGGAGTGGCACTTATAGCCGCAGTTGCACAGACTAAAATTATTCCCGTTGGAATAAATTTTGAGGGAGAAAAGCTTTGCAGAAAAAAACGTATCATAGTAAGATATGGAAAACCAATTATCCCCTCTGAGCTTGGCGTAACCGAAGCTTCTCCTAAAAATGTAAAGAAATTGAAGAAAGAGGTTATGACAGCTATAAAAGAGCTGGTGCATTAATGTTAACAAAGTGTAAAATTTTTGTCGCAAAGACTTCAGGATTCTGTTTTGGTGTAGACAGAGCCGTCAAAATAGTGTATAATAAATTAGATAACCGAAATAATGTTGTTACATTAGGTCCGATTATTCACAATCGCAATGTTGTTGCGGATCTTGAAGCTAAAGGCTGCAAAGCAGTCAGACTTGAAGACGTTAAGCAGGGACAAACAGCAGTTATTCGCTCCCACGGAGTAGGTAAAGGTGTTTATGAAGAGCTTGAGAAACGTGGAGCGCATATAGTTGACGCTACTTGTCCGTTTGTAGACAGGATTCATAAGATAGCGTCAGAAAAGTCACAGAGCGGTTACAAAATCCTTATCGCAGGGGACAATCATCATCCTGAGGTTCTCGGAATACTTGGCTTTTGCGAGGGGAAGCCGCTGGTTTTTGCCGATTTAGCGGAGCTAAAATCACTTGCAAAAAAGCTTGACAAAAACGAAAAGCTGTGCGTTCTCTCGCAGACAACATATAACAAGGAGCTGTGGGAGCAGTGCAAGGAATATATTGCAGAAAATTTTTCTTCTGCCGAGATATACGACACGATTTGCAGTGCGACTGCGGCAAGACAAAAGGAAGCGCAGGAGCTTTCAAAAAAAGCTGATTTGATGATAATTGTCGGAGGCAAAAACAGCTCGAACACTCATAAGCTGGTTCAGATATGCAAAGAAAACTGTCGAACTCTGCTTGTTGAAAATTCGGACGAGCTTAAAAGCCAAATGGCAAGCGAAGACTTATCAAAAGCAAGATTTATCGGTATTTCTGCCGGAGCTTCAACCCCGGCTTATATAATCAAGGAGGTACAACAGGCAATGAGCGAAATGTTGAACAACAATGTTGAAAAGGAATTTAATTTTGCGGAGGAAATGGAGAAGACTCTAAAGAAAATACATACGGGTCAAAAGGTAGACGGTGTGGTTACCGCTATCAACTCTAACGATGAGGTTATTGTTGATATCGGAACAAAGCACACAGGCTATATTCAGCCCAATGAGCTTACAGATGATCCGACAAAAAAGCCGGAGGACGTTGTCACGGTCGGCGAAACAATACAGATGATCGTTCTTAAGACAAACGATCAGGAGGGCATAGTACAGCTTTCTAAGAAAAAGGTTGACGCAGCAGCAGGATTTGAAAAGATTGTAGCCGCAAAGGAAGAGGACGCAGTTCTTACAGGCACGGTTACAAATGTCGTAAAGGGCGGAGTTATAGTAGCCTGTAACGGAGTAAGAGTGTTTATTCCTGCATCTCAGTCAGTTCCCAGAGGCGGTAATCTTGAGAATTTGCTGAAAAAGACTGTCGAATTTAAGATTTTAGAGGTCAATGAAGCAAGACAGAAAGCTGTAGGTTCCATTAGACTGGTTCAGCGTGAAGCAAGAGAAGCTGCAAAGGCTAAGTTCTTTGAAAGCGCTCAAGTGGGTGATGTTGTAACAGGCGAGGTTAAGTCAGTTACTGATTACGGTGCGTTTGTGGATCTTGGCGGAGTTGACGGACTTGTAAGAAAGATGGATCTTTCATGGAAAAGAATCAAGCACCCATCTGACGTTATTTCAGTCGGTGAAAAGGTTGAGGTTAAAATCAAGGATATTGATCCTGTAAACGGCAAGGTTTCTTTGGTATACAAAAAGGACAGCGAAAATCCTTGGGAAATTTTCAAGAGCAGCTACGAAGCTGGACAGATTGTCAAGGTTAAGATTGTTTCACTTACATCTTTTGGAGCGTTTGCGCAGATTATTGACGGCATTGACGGACTTATCCACATCTCTCAGATTGCAAATCAGAGAGTTGACAATGTAGCGGATATGCTTTCTGTAGGTCAGGAGGTTGACGTAAAGATCACCGAGATAGATTACGAAAAGAAGAGAATCAGTCTTTCAATCAGAGCTTTGCTTCCGAGCGATACAGAGACTGATAACAGTGATGAGAGCAAAGAAACAGAGCAGGAGCAGGCTGAAGAGGAGGTTGTTCAAGCTGCCGAAGAAGCTGAAACCGCAGACGCCGAATAATTTTAAAAGTAAAAAGGGGGGCGTTTTTCGTCCCCTTTATTTAAGCGGAGAATATCGCTTTGAATTAGTGGATAATTAATTTAAAGCTATTGGAAATGAAAATGTAAAAAATTAGGAGTAGCTTTAAGAAAGGGTTTGATTATGGACGATAAAAATAGAATAAACAGTACAGCGTCCAGTTCTCGAAACGGACAAAAAAGCAAAATCAATACCGTTAAGCGCAAAAAGAAAAAGACAAATACGTTTGTCAAGGTTCTTAAGGTTGTCGGTACGCTTTTGCTTGCAGGACTTATGATTGTCATAATCAGCGGCTCGATTTTCGCAACTGCGTTGACGATATATATATTAAATTTTGCGGATACAACAACTACAGTTAGTCTTGACGAGGACGTTGTAACAAGCAACGTTTCACGCTTTTTATATGAAAATCCTGATTACGATGAGGACGATTCCGACAGTGAGGAATATCTGCTTTATTACGGCATAAGAAGCACCACGAGCAGCGCATCATGGGTTGATCTTGAAGAAATTCCCACCTATGTTCAGGACGCATTTGTATATACAGAGGACGAACGCTTCTATTCTCATGACGGAGTAGATTTCAGACGTACATTTATAGCTATCGTCAGAACGCTTCTCGGAGATCAACAGGGTGGATCTACAATTACCCAGCAGACGATTAAGAATATTACAGATGATAACGCCACAGACGGTTCAGAGGGAGTGGAGCGTAAAATACGTGAGATTTTCCGTGCTATAAATGTTGAAAAGGTTTATACAAAGGACGAGATTCTTCAGACGTATCTGAATGTAATTGAATTTGGCACAAGCGTAAATGAAATTATAGGTATTCAGGCAGCGGCAAATTTCTATTTTAAGAAGGACGTTTCAGAGCTTTCACTTGCAGAGGCGGCTTCCCTTGCAGGAATGCTTACTGCGCCTGCGTATTATAATCCGCTTGAAAATCCTGAAAACAATCTTGTGCGTCTTGAATACTGCCTTGATCAAATGCTTGAAAACGGAGCTATTTCCGATGATGAATATGATGAGACTATGGAGGAAGCGCAGAATCTTGAGGTTTACGGCGACACTAGCTTTACAACTGCGGAGGAGGAGCAGGATATTCCTGATGATCAGGGCGCTACCTCGTGGTTTATGGACGCCGCTATAAGACAGGCTATAGAAATAATTGCGGATGAAAAGGGCGTAACCTCAGACAGTGCCGAAGAAATGCTTTACAGCGGCGGATATACGATTTACACTACAGTTGATATCGAAATGCAAGAACAGGTTGAAGAAACAATGCAGGACGACACGACCTTCCAATCGTACAGCTTCAGCGACGATGATTTGTTGGCAGGATTTATTTGTATGGACTACGAGGGCAACGTCAAGGCTATAGTCGGCTCAAGAGATGAAAAGACTGAATCGAGAATATATAACGTTGTAACGCAGGGTACTCGTTCGCCTGGTTCCTGTATCAAGCCTATTGCTTCATATGGACCTGCGATTGATCAGGATATAATTACCTACTCAACGCTTATTCAGGACAGTCCTATTACAATTGAGGTTGACGGTGAGGACACGCAGTGGCCTGTAAACTATTCAGAAACTGGTGAAAGCAGCAACTGGTCCAACAGCTATATTCCTGCATGGCAGATGCTTGCTCGTTCGCTCAACACAGCTCCTGCACAGCTTGTAGATCAGATGACGCCGACCTACTGCTACAATTTCCTGATTGAAAAGCTTGACATTACAACTCTCACTGACGCTGACGCAGACTATTCGCCTATGGCTGTCGGCGGTCTGACATATGGACTTCACCTTGAGGAGCTTGTCGGAGCGTACATGATTTTCGGAAACGGCGGAAAAAAGTATGATACGACATATATTTCCAAAATAGAAGAGGCTGACGGAGATGTACTCTATGAAAAGAGCGAAGGATACACTCAGGCTATAAGTGAATCCTCTGCTTATGTAGTAAACAAGATGATGCAGAGAGCGGTTACCGAGTCAAACGGTACTGCAAGATATGCAAAGCTTGACAACGTAACGCTTGCGGCTAAAACAGGTACTTCGTCCGAATGGATGGATTTGAACTTTGTCGGCTGCACTCCCGAATATGTCAGCGGAGTATGGATTGGTTATGACGAACAGTCGAGAATTTCCACAGACAAATACAACAATATCGGACTTATCTGGAAAAACATTTTCGGCGACATAGCTGATGAAGAAGAAACCACAGACTTTGAGCAGCCTGAAACGGTAGTAGAGCTTAGCTACTGTACAAAAACAGGACTTATTGCGGGAAGCAATTGCCCTACTGCAACAGGCTATTATAAGGAAACTAACATTCCTGCAACCTGCTCAGGTTCGCATTAAAAAACAATATATGGGCTGCCGCAGACCAGCTTTACCCCTGCCGCAGCCCTTTATCTTTTTGAAAAGGATGAAAAAGTATGGAAAAAATCAGACTTTGCTGTCCCTGTCATTTTGGGCTTGAAAGCGTACTGAAATTTGAAGTGGGGAAAATCGGCGGAGAAAATATAGCTGTCAGCGACGGCAGAGTTTCCTTTGACGGAGATTTTGCAACTGTCGCAAGAGCAAACATATGCCTTTCAAGTGCAGAGCGTGTGCTTATAGAAATGGGGAGCTTCACAACAAAAAGCTTTGAAGAGCTTTTTGATAACGTTTCTTTCCTGCCGTTTGAAAATTTCATTGGAAAAAGCGATGCTTTTCCTGTAAAAGGACACAGCCTAAATTCCAAGCTGCACAGTATTCCCGACTGTCAAAGGATAATAAAAAAGGCGGTATGCAGACGGCTTTTTGAAAAGCACGGGACGAGCGTGCTTGAAGAAAGTGGAGCGATTCATCAAATTACGTTTAACATACTCAAGGACGTCTGCACAATTTACCTTGACACCACAGGCACAGGGCTTCACAAGCGAGGCTACAGAAAAATTTCAAATGCCGCACCGATAAAGGAAACGCTTGCGGCAGGGATTGTAGATTTGGCAAGAGTACGAAGCGACAGCTTAGTCTGCGACCCTATGTGCGGCTCAGGAACATTCTTAATTGAATCGGCATACAAGGCTTTAGGAATTGCACCAGGACTAAAGCACAGCTTTGCGGCTCAAAAATGGGAACAGATTCCTGAAAGCGTATGGAAGAAGGAAAGAAAGGAAGCTGTGCAAAGAATAAATTCAAACGCAAAATTTCAGACATACGGCTTTGACATAGATTCAGACGCAATAGACTTGACAATTAACAACGCAAAAAAAAAGCGGGAGTACTTTCGAGAATTTCAATCAGAGAGCAGGATATATCTAAATTTACTCCGCCAAACGGAGCGATTACTATCTGCAATCCGCCGTATGGCGAGAGAATGCTTGAAATTGAGCAGGCTCAGGAGCTTTACAAGCGAATGGGCGAAAGGATAAAGCCTGACAAAGTAAATCCTGCGGTGATTATTTCACCTGACGAGGATTTTGAAAAATTCTTCGGCAAAAGGGCGGACAAAAAGCGCAAGCTTTACAACGGAATGATAAAATGCAATTTATATATGTACTTCAAGTGAGGAAAAGTGAATATGAAAAAAATAAGCGCAGTAATTTTCGACATGGACGGAGTGCTGTTTGACACTGAAAGAATGTGCCTTGACGCATGGAAAATGCTTGCCGAGCGCGAGGGAATTAAGAACATTGAGGAAATCTGTACAAGGTGCATCGGCACAAACAGTCAGGAAACAGAACGTATCATAAGAGATGCCTATGGTGAAAGACTGGACTATGACGCATTAAGGCACGAGCTTAATTACATAGTAAACAAGCTTCTCAAGGACAACGGAATGCCGATTAAGAGCGGCGCATATGAAATATTAGAAGCGCTTAGTCAAAGAAATATCAGGCTTGCCGTTGCTTCATCAACAAAGCACAGCATTGTTTGTGACGAGCTTAAATCAGCTAAAATGTACGGTTATTTTGAACAGATAATCGGCGGCGACATGCTAAGACAAAGCAAGCCTGCGCCCGACATATATCTCAAAGCCTGCGAAGCACTGAATGTCAGTCCTAAAAAAGTGGCTGCGATTGAGGATTCCTACAACGGAATACGTTCGGCACACAGCGCAGCTCTCACAACGATAATGGTTCCCGATATTGTAAAGCCGAACGAGGAAATACTTAGCCTGACGGATTTTTGCTGCGAAAGCCTGAATGAAGCGAAAAACGTCATATTAAGCATTGTGTAGAAAATGAATCTAAAATTTTTTTTAAAATCATTGCAATGACAAGGGAAATGTAGTATAATAGATATAGAAAATTAGGTATAGATATTTTAAACCTAACGGGAGGTAATATACATATGTGTGGTTTTGTCGGATTTACCAACCATATCGACGACGCTTCGATTGTCGTTGAAAAAATGATGGACAGGATAGCTCATCGAGGACCTGATCAGGCAGGAAAATTTGTCGATGAGAAAATAGCGATGGGCTTTCGCAGGCTTTCAATTATCGACCTTTCCGAGCTGGGAAGTCAGCCGATGTTTAACGAGGACGAAACTGTCGCCATCACCTTTAACGGAGAAATTTACAATTTTCAGCCGCTCAGAGAAGAGCTTGTTGCGGCAGGTCACAAATTTAAAAGCAAAACCGATACTGAGGTTTTGATTCACGGCTATGAGGAGTGGGATTTTGAAACACTTCTCAACAAGCTAAGAGGAATGTTTGCATTCGTCATTTATGATAAAAATAAGGATTTAATTTTTGGGGCAAGAGATTTCTTCGGGATCAAGCCACTTTATTACGGCAGCTTTGGCGATACTTTGCTTTGGGGCAGCGAGATAAAAAGCTTTCTTGAGCATCCAAAGTTTAAAAAAGAGCTGAATGAATCCGCTCTTGAAAGCTATCTCACCTTTCAGTACTCCCCTACTCAGGAAACCTTTTTTAAAAACGTTTATAAGCTTCCTGCGGCTCACTATTTTACATACCAAAACGGCAAGCTTGACGTTAAACGTTACTGGGAAATTAAATTTGCTCCAGATGAAAAGCCGCAGCTTGACGACTGGGTAAACGACATCACTGACGTCTTTAAAAACAGCGTTTCAGCGCATAAAATCGCAGACGTTGAGGTGGGCTCTTTCCTTTCGAGCGGTGTGGATTCAAGCTATGTTGCCGCTGTCGCAAACGTTGACAAAACCTTTACCGTAGGCTTTGGCGAGGACGAAAAATACAATGAAATAGGCTATGCCAAGGAATTTTCAAAGTATATAAATAAGGAAAATACTTCGAGAGTTATTTCTCCTGAGGATTACTGGGATAACTTTGCGAAAATTCAGTACCATATGGACGAACCGCTTGCCGACCCTGCCGCTGTTGCGCTTTTCTTTGTCTGCAAGCTTGCGGCTGAAAATGTCAAGGTTGTGCTTTCTGGTGAGGGCGCAGACGAAATTTTCGGCGGCTATAATATTTATCACAATCCTGACGATATGGCGTCCTACAACAAAATTCCAAGACCGATACGCCGCACTGTAGGAAGCGCAGCATCTCATCTGCCGCACAAGCACGGAGTGAACTTCCTCATAAGAGGCGGACAGGATTTGCAGGAGCGCTTTATCGGCAATGCGTATATGTTTACACCTAAAGAGCGCAAGGAGCTTCTTAAAATCAAAACGAACGCTAAAGATCCGACTGAAATCACAAAGCCTTTTTATGACAAGTGCAGTGAAAATGACGAGGTTACGCGGATGCAATATCTGGATTTGCACCTCTGGATGACTGGAGATATACTCCTCAAGGCGGACAAAATGAGTATGGCTCATTCGCTTGAGCTCAGAGTTCCGTTCCTTGACAAGGAGGTTATGAGGCTTGCCGAGAGGATTCCTAAAAGATACCGTGTTACAAAGGAAAATACAAAGTACGCCATGCGGCTTGCGGCACTAAGAGCCTGCCCTCCGCAAACGGCAAACAAAAAAAAGCTGGGCTTTCCTGTGCCGATCAGAGTTTGGCTTAAGGAGGATAAGTATTACAGCATTGTCAAGGAAAGATTTTTGTCCGCAGACAGTGAGAGATTTTTCAACACAGATATGCTTGTTAAACTGCTTAACGAGCATCGTGCAGGGCATTATGATTATTCGAGAAAAATATGGACAGTCTATACCTTCCTTGTGTGGTATGACGTTTATTTCAATGAAAGGAATGAAGTGAAATCATGAGAGCGGTAGTAACGGTTATAGGCAAGGACGCAGTGGGTATTCTTGCAAAGGTAAGCACTGAATGTGCAAAATACAACGCAAATGTTGTCGAGGTTACACAGTCGGTTATAGAGGACATTTTTGCTATGATTATGCTTGTGGATATTTCAAAGCTTACAATAGACTTCGCGCAGATGGCAGATTTGCTTTCGTCAAAAGGCGAAAAGGAGTGGGGCTTAAAGGTTATTGTAATGCACGAGGACATCTTTAACTGTATGCACCACATATAAAGAGGGGACAAATTTATAATGATAAATCAATATGATATACTTGAAACAATACGCATGATTCAAAACGAGTGCCTTGACATACGTACAATAACTATGGGCATTTCCCTGCTTGACTGCATAGATACCGACATTGATGCCGCCTGCAAAAAGGTGTATGACAAAATCACAGATAAGGCGAAGGATTTAGTCAGCGTCGGTGAGCAGATTGAAAAGGAATACGGAATACCGATTATAAACAAGCGTATTTCCGTTACGCCTATTGCGATAGTTTCCGCCGCCTGCAAATGCTCGCCCGTACCCTTTGCGAAAGCTATGGACAAAGCGGCAAAGGCAGTCGGAGTAAATCTCATAGGCGGCTACACAGCACTTGTTCAAAAGGGCTTTTCAGACGGAGATTTAGATTTAATAAATTCGATTCCGCAGGCACTCAGCGAAACTGAACGTGTTTGCTCATCGGTTAATATCGGTTCTACAAAGACGGGTATCAATCTTGACGCCTGCAAGCTTATGGGAAGAATAATAAAGGAATCCGCTGAAATGACGATTGACAGCGACTGCTTCGGCGCAGCAAAGCTTGTAGTGTTCTGCAATGCGGTAGACGACAATCCATTTATGGCAGGAGCTTTTCACGGCGTAGGAGAGCCTGACTGCATGATAAACGTGGGCGTTTCAGGACCTGGAGTGGTAAGAGCAGCTTTGAGGAAATACCCTGACGCAGACATCACGAAAATTTCAGATGTGATAAAGGAGATTTCCTATAAAATCACTCGAATAGGTCAGCTTGTCGGAATTACTGCCTCAAAACGCTTAGGAGTGCCGTTTGGAATTGTGGATCTTTCGCTTGCGCCAACACCTGCTGTGGGAGATTCGGTCGCTCATATTTTAGAGGAAATAGGGCTTGAGCAATGCGGCACGCACGGTACGACAGCCTGCCTTGCGCTTTTAAATGACGCAGTTAAAAAGGGCGGAGTTATGGCTTGCTCAAGAATCGGAGGACTTTCAGGAGCGTTTATTCCCGTTTCAGAGGACGCAGGAATGATAGACGCTGCAAATTCAGGCGTTCTTTCTATAGAAAAGCTTGAAGCTATGACGGCGGTTTGCTCTGTAGGACTTGACATGGTTGTAGTTCCAGGCGATACAGAACCCGACACCCTTGCTGCGATTATCGCAGACGAGGCGGCTATAGGTATGGTAAACACAAAAACCACTGCTGTCAGAATAATTCCTGCAATAGGAAAAAATGTAGGAGAAGAGCTTGACTGGGGCGGACTTTTCGGAAAGGGTCCTGTGATGGAGCTTCATAAGGAATCCGCATCTAAGTTTATCAACCGAGGCGGACAAATTCCCGCTCCGCTTCATTCTCTGAAAAACTGATTTAAGGAGTGCGTGATATGAATTTAAAAGGCTTGTGCGACCTGCACACTCACACCGATATTTCATATGACGGCAAGGATGCACCTGAGAAAATAGTCAAACGTGCAAAGGAAATAAATCTGCCTGTTCTTTGTATCACCGACCATGTAGAGTGCAATTTTTGGCACGAGCGCAGCTATTATCAAAAACAAGGCATGAAAACGAATGATTTTGACGATTTCGACTACCGCTCGCGCTTTGAAATATCACTTGAAACCATTCCAAAGCTAAAGGCTCAAACAGACGGTTTGAAGCTGTTATTTGGATGTGAAATGGGACAGGCTACACAGGCTAAGGATATTGCGAAAAAAATTTCAGAATGTGAGAGTCTAGATTTTATAATCGGCTCGCTTCATCAGGTGAAAAACAGAGATGATTTTTATTTTTTAAATCTTGTGGAAATGCCGCAGGAACAGCTTGACAACCTTATTTTTGACTACTATCTTGAGCTTTACACTCTTGCCTGTCAAGGCGGATTTGACGTGCTAGGGCATATAACCTATCCTTTGCGCTACATCATCGGCAAGGCAAAGCGTGAGGTGAAGCTAGAGCCTTGTGAGGAATTAATCGCCGAAACCTTTAAAAAGCTTATTCAGGACGGCAGAGGAATAGAAATTAACACCTCTGGACTTCGTCAAAGCTACGGCAAAACCTTTCCTGATTTAGATTTAGTTAGACTCTACAAGGACTTAAGCGGTGAAATTTTAACACTCGGTTCTGATTCACACTGCTGTGCGGATTTAGGCAAAGGCATTGCGCAGGGTGCGGAAATTGCAAAGGCAGCAGAATTTAAATATTTTACCTATTTTGAAAAGCGCAAGCCAAAGTTTGTACCGCTGACATAACAAAAAGCAACCAAAAGGCTGATAAAAATGTCAATAGAAGATGAAAAGAAAATTGATTGCAAGGAAGAAAATGAAATTACAGAAATTGAAACTGAAGAAAGCAAAGAAAATAATTTTGAAATTGCAAAAACCTGAAAGATTATCTAAAAACCACTGCTCCGCCATTACGATTTTTGGCTGTGCAGTGGTCTTTTTGTTTGGCTTTGCTTTGCATGGAATCGTAAGAAACGACAACGATGACGTAATTAATTATTCTCGCTCGGAATCATATTCTCCCTTTGAAAAAACTGAAACATTTTCAACCAAAACTTTTAGTTACAGCAAAAACTCATTTATCAGAAAATCACGAGAGTTCCTTAGAAGCTGATTCAAATGAAAATATTTCTCAATCTCAAACTATTGTCACAACAATTCCTGTGACGGAGGCTATAGAAACTACAATCCAAATCACAACAGCTGCTGCCAAGACTTCGGTTACAGTAACTTTTCCCAATTGACATAAATCTTGTAACATTTGATGAGCTTTTATACATTGACGGAGTAGGTGAATCAACCGCTCAGAAAATCATAGATTTTCGTTCGCAGAAAGGAAAAATCACAAGCATAGAACAACTTGCAGAAATAGATGGAATCAGAGAAAAACTGCAGCAAAGCTTGAAAATTATCTGTATGTCTCAAACAGCGGCTATGAAGAATACACTTCAAAAACCACTACAACTAAAACAACTACTGCTAAAACCACAACGACAACAACTACAACAGCCGAATTACAATATAGTTATGTCCACATAAACTACGCAACTGCAGAAGAAATTGTCGAAGCTTTGTTGCTTCCTGCCAAAGCCGCATAAGAAATTGCCGAGCTTAGAAATAAAATCTCATATTTTAGTTCAATTGAGAAGATTGAGTAGATTGAGATACTTTCTAAAAACAAAATAAGCGAGATTGAAGTTTATGCTATTTTTTGATTTATCTTAAAGTATCAAAAGCATCCTTATTCTAGCACAACCGAAACATAGTCAATGAAGTATTTTCAATAAAATAATATACAAAACATATTTAGCTAAGCCTTCACTCCGAAACCACCAGCTTAACCCTGCAAACCTTTTCACTGCAAAAAGCCACACCGTATTTCAAAACCTTCTTGTAGC
>X368_European_Ground_Squirrel__coassemble_18_pt1 | contig 39544 bp, 39 predicted proteins | sample X368_European_Ground_Squirrel__metabat2_low_PE_002 | metagenome-assembled genome bin X368_European_Ground_Squirrel
AGAGCGCCACCTTGCCAAGGTGGAGGTAGCGAGTTCGAGCCTCGTAATCCGCTTTTATTTTTGTATAAGCATTTATTAAATGATTGATATATAAAGGCTATGACGGGAATTTAAGCAAGCGATTTGTGGCTTTCAGAGAGTCTGCGGTTGGTGTGAGCAGACAGCGTGCGTTTGTCAATTACATTCTATCAGCTTTCTTTCTGAGAAAGACGTCTTTGTGCGTGATTAGGAAAGGACGTTTCCTGCGTTAAAGGACAATGAGATCGGACTTTTAGTTCGTTAAATTGAGGTGGTACAGCGGTTTTTCGCCCTCTGATAAGCTTTGGCTTTTCAGAGGGCTTTTTGTTTGAGGTGAGCTTTTTGAAAGGCTTGATAAGAGCTTTGAGCTTGCTGAAAAATAACAATAAAAGAAGTGGTATCAGTGAAATCGACCGACGATTTCGTTGTATATTTTATTATATGAATATTTTATGTACATTTTTAAAATCTGCACTGAAATGGTTTTTTAGAAATATATAAACTGAAAATATATTTTACGGAGGAATAAAAAATGACTGTTTTTGAAGAATTAAAAAGAAGAGGGCTTATAGCTCAGCTTACTGATGAGAAAGAAATCGAAGAGTTGATAAATGCTGGAAAAGCTACGTTTTATATAGGCTTTGATCCAACTGCGGATTCGCTTCATGTAGGACATTTTATGGCGCTTTGTCTTATGAAGCGTCTGCAAATGGCAGGTAATAAGCCGATAGTGCTTTTAGGCGGCGGCACGGGTATGATAGGCGACCCGTCAGGCAAGTCTGATATGCGCAAAATGATGACTAGAGAAACGATAGATCACAATGTAGAGTGCTTTAAGAAGCAGATGAGCCGATTCATTGACTTTTCTGACAATAAGGCAATTGCAGTGAACAATGCCGACTGGCTGCTTGATTTAAATTATGTAGATGTTCTGCGTGAGATAGGAGTTCACTTTTCAGTGAACAAAATGCTCACCTTTGAGTGCTACAAGCAGAGAATGGAGAGAGGACTTACCTTCCTTGAATTTAACTACATGATTATGCAGAGCTATGATTTTTACAAGCTTTATACTGATTACGGCTGCAATATGCAGTTCGGCGGCGATGATCAGTGGGCGAATATGCTTGGCGGAACAGAGCTTATCCGCAAAAAGCTCGGCAAGGACGCCTATGCTATGACGATAACCCTCCTGCTTAATTCAGAGGGCAAAAAGATGGGCAAGACTGAAAAGGGCGCAGTCTGGCTGGATCCCGACAAGACATCGCCGTATGACTTTTTCCAGTACTGGAGAAATATCGACGATGCCGATGTTATCAAGTGCCTTAAAATGCTCACCTTTGTACCGATTGAGGAAATTGAGGAAATGGAAAAAACTATGGAGGGAGCGCAGTTTAACAAGGCAAAGGAGCTTCTTGCGTATGAGCTTACAAAGCTGGTTCATGGTGATGATGAGGCAGATAAAGCCCTTGAAGCCGCTCGCTCGCTTTTTTCAGCAAACAGCGCAAGTGAAAATATGCCGACAACTGAAATTTCAGCTGATGAGCTTACGGACGGCGGTATGAATATTCTGGATTTGCTGGTTCGCTGCTCACTTGCACCGTCAAAGAGCGAAGCAAGGCGGCTTGTCACGCAAAACGGCATCAGTGTAAATGATGCGAAGCTTAACGATCCTAAAGGCAACGTTGACTTGTCAAGTGCAGTTATAATTAAAAAGGGCAAAAAGGTGTTTCATAAGGTGACGGTAAAATAAGAATATGTTCTAATCGAGCTTCAACGGTAATCGAGGTGTTGAAGCTTGATTTTTGTGCAAGTTGCACAAATTCATATAAAAATATTGTGATTAAAGCGAATTGACAAAATTGTTGTAATGGTTTACAATAAAGATAGAGGTTTTTTAACGTTTGACAATTAAACGGAGGGAATAAATATGAAGCTTAAACGAATAATTTCAGCGCTTGCAGCAGCAGTATTTTTGACGTCATTTAGTCTTAGCACTGTAACTCCTGCCGCTGACAGTGATACTGAAATACCGTATACAAAATATACGATAACTCAGGATGAATTAAGCGATGCTGGAGTCAGCTGGCAGGGAAGCGCTTCTGCGCTTGTCTATGTCAAAATGACTGAGGGCGGAGCTGATTCAAAGGTTAATGCTCAGATTGTGCTTGGCAGTGAGGGTGAAGGCAAGGTTTCAAGCAAGTATCTTGTCGGACAAAATGTCACTTCAAGCAGCGGCAATGCAATTCAGGATGATCTGGTAGGAAATGCGGGAACAGGCTGTTATGTTTTCCCTACGCTGTATCTTAATACTACTACTAAGGATGGCGGCGACTGGGCGAGCAGTGATTATGCAAACTATATAACAATTACAATAAGAATTGACACAGAGGATACTGATTGTGAGCTTTTGGGAATTATCTTTTCAAACGGAGCGACATACAACTATTCTGAAGGCTCGTCAAGCTTCACCGCACCGACTACTGAATCTACAAGCTATGACGAAGAGGATGATTCTCTTAGCAATAAAGAGCTTTTAAAGCTGACGCTTGACTACTGCGCAGATATGGATTCATCTAAGTATCAGGCGGATTCATGGACTGCTTTTCAGACAGAGCTCGCTTCGGCGACAGCAGTTTACAATAGCTCAAGCTCGTCTGACAGCGATTACTCCTCTGCTCGTTCCTCACTTGAAGAGGTAAAGGCGGATATGCTTTTTGCCGATACCGATACAGATGAAAATCCACTTCCATGGCGCAGTCTTACCAATGAGGAAATTATTGAGGAAATGGGAGCGGGAATAAATCTCGGCAATACGATGGACGGTCATTCAGGCTTTACTCCCAGTGAAACCTCGTGGCAGTCTGTTGTAACTACAAAGGCATACATAAAGGCACTTCATGACGCAGGCTACAACACGGTGCGTATTCCTGTTACGTGGGGAAATATGATAGATACTGAAAACGGCTATGAAATTAACGACGCATGGATAAGCCGCGTTCAGGATATAGTTGACTACTGCGTATCTCAGGATATGTACGCAATTATAAATGTTCACCATGACGGAGCGGAGCAGACAGGCTGGCTTAGAGTTGCCGCAGACGATATTGACGCTGTATATGAAGAGTATGAATGTGTGTGGAGAAATATCGCAGAATATTTTAAGGATTATGACGAGCATCTGATTTTTGAATCGATGAACGAAATAACCTGCATGGATGGCGATGACAAAAACTCCTCAGAGGCTATTGAGTATGACACTCCAATAATCAACAATTTGAATCAGATTTTTGTAAATGTTGTTCGCTCAACAGGATCAAACAACACTCACAGATGGCTTGCCGCAGTTGCTCACTATGCAAACAGCGGAAACGCTTCTGCGTTTACACTTCCTGACGACAGCTACAATTCTGATAACGCTATTATGTTTGCACTTCATGTTTATAAATCAAGTACAAATGTAACATGGACGTACAACGAGGTTTATCAGGTAGTAAATAATCTAAAAATTGCCGCAAACAAGTTTGACGTACCGATTATTTTGGGCGAGTATGGAACAAGAACATACACTCAAAGCGGAACTGATACAGGATATAATGATGTTGCAAGAGCATATTTCTCTGAAATAGTAAACAGAGCGTGTCAGACGCTTGGGTGCGTGCCGATTGTCTGGGATCAGGGCTATGGTTCGGATAAGTACGAAACGAGACTTTATTCCTATTGGGACAGAACAAACTGCGAACCTATATTCAAGACAATTACAGACGCTATGATGAGAGGAACATATCTCACACCGTCTTCTCTTAATGAAAGCTATAATTATACCGATATTGAAAGCGACCCTGAAATAGTCGAATTTACCGATATTTCTCTTAGTGATGAATCGGTAACTATAACCTTGGGCGATAATTACACGGTAACCGCAGAAACATCGCCGTCAGATTCAAATGATGTACTTCTGTGGAGTACTGATGATGATACGATAGCTACAGTTTCACAGGGGAAAATTAGAGCTAGAGGTATAGGAATAACTACAATCACCGCATATGCGCAAAACGGTGATGTTAAGCAGGAGATTGAAGTTAAAGTAACGGCGGATTCGGATTCGGCGACTGTTACAGCAATTGACTGCGAGGACAGCTATTCTGTTATTACTGGAAAATATACCTATATTGACGCAGAGGTTTCACCGTCAGATGCGGATGACTATATTAGCTACAAGTCGTCAAATACCAATATAGCTACAGTAAACGCTTTAGGCAAAATTGTAGGCGTAAGCGCAGGCACAACATATTTGACGCTGACATCTTCAACTGGACTTACAAAGACGGTAAAGGTTACAGTAAGCGATGTTGAAATTACAGGAGAAATTAATCTTGCGCTTAATGTTCTCTATAACGACAGTACAAATAATTACTGGAGTATTGAAGCTGGTCCGTCTATCGCAGTTACAGAGGACGGTCAGTATACGCTGACATTTGATATTGATTCGGATCTTTCGGCTGCTGGAAAAAGTGCAGGTATCACTACTATAAATAATCTTACCGCAATCTATATTCAGGATTACGATGTTACAGTAGGAAACGCAACAAAATCACAGGTTACAGCCGCTTCGATAAGATATGACAGTGTTTCGGTAAACGGTACGGAACTAACCGTTACCGACAGCAATTTCTATTCTGCGATGAACGGCAGCGTTCTTGATTCGGGTAAACCTATTAACGCATGGGAAGGAACGGTAGTAGACGGTATTTCAGTTTCAAACTACACCGCTTCGTTCAGCAATATTTCTAATCCGACATCAATCTCTGTAACTTTTACAATTCAAGGTTTAACCTTTGCTGAAGAAAGCTCAAGTGAAAGCGAAAATGCTGCGACTGCGCTTGATGCAGTGAGTGATTTAAAGCTTGTTCTTCCTAATATCGGTGACACAGGCGAGCTTACTGTTAAAATTTCAGAATTGGGCAGCGATTCTCTTATCACCTTTGCAAGCGCAGACAGTTCTATTGCCGCAGTTGACTGCACGGCATTGTCAGCAGATTCTGAAAGCGGATACGCTACTATAAAAGTAACCGCTATGGAATACGGTAAAACGACTGTAACTGCATTGACTGATAACGGCTATACAGTAACGTTTACGGTAATTGTCGGAGAAGACGATGACGATGATGACAATGATGATGACGATGAAAACGATGATGACAATGATTTAGACGAAGAACCTACAGATGATACGGACGATGATTCGTCAGATGAAGACGATAATACAGATACTGATGATTATTCAGATACAGATGATGATACTTCGGATTCTGATTCACAAGATGATTCATCTGAGGAGGACAGCAGCTCGTCAGCTTCAAGTAGCACAGCTACATCAAGCAGTGGGGATACCGATAACCCCGATACTGGAGCGGCAGCGGCAGCGGCAGCGGCGTCAGGAGCTTTGATTACGGTGTCGGCGGTGATGGTTGTTTTAAGGAAGAGAAAATGACAAAAACTTCCGATAAAATAAAAGGGGAGCTGCTTCTCAACGTTGTTTGAGAAGCAGCTCCCCTTTGTTTGTGTTATTTTGCCTTTGTTGAAATTTCCTCAACAAGCTTGCTGACTAAATCGTCAAGCGGCATTTGAGGAATTTCTCCCTCCTTGCGGCTTCTAACTGTAACAGTGTTTGCCGAAGCTTCCTTTTCGCCGACAATCAGCATATAAGGTATGCGCTCTAAGCGTGAATTTTTGATTTTAGGACCTATGTTGCTGTCACGGTCGTCAACGGTAACTCTCATTCCATAGCTCTTGAGCTTGTTTGCTATAGATTGCGCATAGTCGTTTTGTTCAGGGGTAATCGGCAGAACTCTAACCTGCTCAGGCGCAAGCCAGAGCGGCATAACTCCCGAAAAATGCTCAATCATATAAGCTAGCGTGCGTTCATAGCAGCCTAACGATGTGCGGTGAATAATGTAGGGCAGCTTTTTCTGTCCGTCCTTGTCAATGTAGTACATTCCAAAGCGTTCAGCAAGCAGCATGTCAATTTGAATTGTAACAAGCGTGTCCTCCTTGCCGTAAACGTTTCTGTATTGAATGTCAAGCTTAGGACCGTAGAACGCCGCCTCGTCAATTCCGATTTCATAGTCGACATTTAAATCGTCAAGAATCTTTTTCATAGCCGCCTGCGCTGCTTCCCATTGTTCGGGAGTACCCTCGTACTTGTTGTCGGGGTTTTCAGGATTCCACTGTGAAAATCTGAATGTGCAGTCGTCAAGCAGTCCTACAGTGTCAAGCATATACTTTGCAAGATCAAGACAGCCTTTAAATTCCTCCTCAAGCTGATCTGGACGGAGAATATAATGTCCTTCTGAAATAGTGAACTGGCGAACGCGGATAAGCCCGTGCATTTCTCCGCTGTCTTCGTTTCTGAAAAGCGTAGAGGTTTCAGTTAAACGCATTGGCAAATCACGGTAGGAACGCTGTCTGTTCAGGAAAACCTGATACTGAAATGGGCAGGTCATAGGACGAAGCGCAAAGCATTCCTTTTCCTCATCGTACGGATCGCCTAAAATAAACATTCCGTCAAGGTAGTGATCCCAGTGACCTGAAATTTTGTATAGATCGCTCTTTGCGAAAAGGGGAGTCTTTGTAAGCTGACAGCTGTGCTCCTGCTCAACGTCCTCAACCCATCTTTGCAAAAGCTGAACAACCCTTGCTCCCTTTGGCAAAAGCACAGGCAGACCCTGACCGATATAATCAACAGTGGTAAAGTATTCAAGCTCACGTCCGAGCTTGTTGTGATCTCTAAGTCTAGCCTCTTCCATCTGCTTTAAATACGCATCAAGCATTGAAGCTTTAGGGAAAGCTGTTCCATAGATACGCGAAAGCTGTTTGCCGTCCTCGGCCTTGCCCCAGTACGCACCTGTACAGGAAAGCAGCTTGACAGCCTTGACGGGTGAAACGCTCATAAGATGAGGCCCTGCGCACAGGTCTACAAAATCACCCTGCTTGTAAAAGCTTAACGCTTCGCCCAGATTGTCGTGCTTGTGAATAAGCTCTATCTTGTAGTCCTCGTTTCTCTCCTCCATAAGCTTCAAAGCTTCGTCAGCATCAAGCTCAAAGCGTTCAAGCTCATAGCCCTCCTTCGCAAGTTTTTTCATTTCCGCTTCAATTTTGGTTAAATCGTCAGGTGAAAATGGCTTTGCAACCTCAAAGTCGTAGTAAAAGCCCGTTTCGGTAGCAGGACCTCTTGCAAGCTTGGCTTCGGGGTAGAGATTCTTAACCGCCTGCGCCATAAGGTGAGCCGCTGTGTGACGGAAGGTTTCAGCACCGGATTTTGAATCAAAGGTGAGAACCTCAAATTCGCAGTCAGAGTCAATTACAGTGCGAAGATCCCTGACTTCGTCGTTAATTTTCACGCAGCAGGCAGCCTTGTAAAGCCCCATGCCTATTGACTTGACAATTTCATAAGCAGGCATTTGTGATTCAATTTCACGAACGCTGCCGTCCTTAAGTGTGAGTTTAATCATATTTATCTATCCTTTCATAATAAAAAATTCTTAACTAAAAGAGCCTCGTTTGACGTAGTGTTAAGCGACTGCATTATGTAAATGTAGATCCAAAAAGCTACTATGGCAAGGCTTAAAATAGTTCCTAAGGAATTTAAAAATGCCCTTAGCTTCTTTGGCATTATTCGTTTCTTTTTTTTCTCACTGTTTATTTTTACCTTACCATATGTCAGCTGTGAAAAAAAGGTTTCCATCCAGTAAGTGAAAATGAAAATCGGCACAAACAAAAGCATACCAAAGTAATAGGTTATTCCGCCGCTGTAAGAGAAATATATAACATATACTTCAGCAAAGTCAGCCGCAAGCATAAGAATATAGCATACAACTGAAAGTATGCGTCTTAATTTCAGCGTATTTACTTTCATACTAAAAATCCTTTCAGAGAAAACAAAAAGTCCCAAAGACTAAAGTCTAAGGGACGACAAAATTTCAAGCCGTGGTTCCACCCAATTTCACGCCGAAAGGCGCCTTTGCGTACTTAAAAAGCACATAACCTGTAACGGGGTTTGCCGTCGCTGATTAGGCGAACTCAAAGAGCGGTATCCGAATTTTAAAAGCTGCGCTTCTTCCAGCATATGAAGCACTCTCTGAAAGCTTTATTGCAAAAACAGCTTCTCTCGTCATAGTTTTAAATATCATATACATTATAGCACGTATTTTTTTATTTGTCAACACCTTTTTTGAATATTTTTGATTTTGGCGCATACTTAAGCCGAAGCTTTGTCATTTCTTCTAAAAACGATAGTCATTTTTGTGCATGATGCCAAAGCTGTAAAAATTTTATTTTGCATATTGAAAATGGTGTCTTTGTTCACTGTACTGTGAGCAAAGACACGTCTGTTTAATCTAATAATATTCTCTCGACATGGCCTGAATAGTGCTTGGCTTTAGTTTTGTCCTCGTACTCCACCTAAAGGTGGGCTTCATCGTCAACTTCTAAGACCTTACAGGTGGTGTGGGTATTTCCGACCACCACATCTATCTCTTAACCGCAGATCCTTGCAAGCTCACGTGCCTTATTCTCATCAAGTGTTTTTTATCTCATAACCATTGTCCGCAATTGAGTAGTTTTTTTAGAAAAAATTTAAAGTGGGGACATGTGAGGAATTACCTCTGCCACCATATATCTCCACGTAAAAAATTAGTTATGTCATTTAATGACACCTATTATCACAAGCTCTTCCTTTTGAGAGACATCGCCTTCTATTTTAAATGAGTTTAGCACAGGGCTGTCTATCTGCATAAGTGAGAGTATCATGTAGCTAGCCTTGCTGTCATAGGCTAAACGCTTGTCTTCGTCCGAGGGACGTGATGGCGACTCGGGGTGCGAGTGCCAGTTGCCAAGCGGCTTAAGACCGAGTGAGCGCATATCCTTCACTGCGGCAAGCTGTTCCTTAGGATCTAGCGAAAAGTGCTCGTTGCTGTGGTCGATGTTGATTAAAAGATACACTTTCTCGACAAGCTTGTCACCCTGATCGGTTTCACTTCCAGCAATAAGCCCGCAGGCTTCATTTGGCAGCTCGCTTTTGGCATATGCTAAAATCTTATCATAATCATCCTGCTTAAGTCTAATCATAGCGCACCGTCACACTCCGTCTGCTCGTAGTCGATAAGCTCGTTTATCGTGGGATGTTCACCGCAAACCGCACATTCGCTTGTATTGCTCGGAAGCTTTACCTTTCTAAAATCCATCTTCAGAGCATCGTATGTAAGCAGATACCCTGTCAAAAGATCTCCTACTCCCAGGATGTACTTTACTGCCTCCATAGCCTGAAGACTTCCGATAACGCCGCCCATAGCACCGATTACTCCTGCCTGCTTGCAGGTAGGCACCGCATCCTTTGGGGGAGGGTTCTTAAACACGCATCTGTAGCACGGCCCCTGTCCTGGAACATAGGTCATAAGCTGTCCTTTAAAGCGTATGATACCCGCATGTGAAAAAGGCTTCTTTGCCATGACGCAGGCATCGTTGATTAAAAACTTAGCAGGGAAGTTGTCCGTGCCGTCAATGATAAAGTCATAGTCCTTGATAAGCTCCATTATGTTCTCACTGCTTACAAATGTCTGGTAGGTTTCCACCTTAACATCAGGGTTCATACGTTCCATCGTTTCCTTAGCCGAGATGACCTTTGGTTTGCCCACGTCTTCGGTAGCGTGAATAATCTGACGCTGTAGGTTAGAAAGATCCACTTCGTCAGCGTCCGCAATTCCAATCCTTCCTATTCCTGCTGCCGCAAGGTACATCGCCGCAGGTGCACCGAGACCCCCTGCTCCGATTATAAGTACGCTCCCATTTAAAAGCTTTTTTTGCCCCTTTGCGCCGATCTCTTTTAGTATGATGTGGCGAGAGTAACGCTCTATCTGTTCGTTTGTAAAAGCCATTATCTGCCGCCTCCCATAAAGTAGAGAAACTCGACCTCGTCACCATCTTTAAGCACAGTCTGCTCAAATGTGCCGCTCTTTAAAAACTCATCGTTTACCGTAACAGTTACATACTCAGGTGTTTCCACCTTTTCATCCTCGATAAGCTTTGCAACGGTAATACCCTCTTCTTTTTCCTTCTTAACTCCTGCAACTTTGATTTTCATATCAATCTCTCCTTAGTCTATAGAATTTATTGCTTCCTCAATCGTTTCCTTTTTCACGCTGCCGACAAGCCTACCCTTTTCCTTTCCGCCTTTAAAAAGCACCAGCGTAGGAACAGCAGTCACACCGTAAGCCTTGGCAGTCTCTTGGTCAAAGTTTATGTTTAGCTTTGCAAGCTTTATGCTCTCGTTCTCCTGCTCGATCTGCGAAAGCAGCGGAGCTATTCGCTTGCATGGTACGCACGAATCGGAGTAAAAGTCAACAAGCACAACCTCTTCAGCCGACAAGACCTCGCTTTCAAAGCAGTCCGCATTTACCTTTACAGCCATTTAATCACCGACTTTCCTGACAATAAGATTATATGTGCCGTCCTCGTTATCAATGAGCTTTAAAATCTGATGTCCTTCTTCCTTTATGCTTCTTGGCACGTTCTGTACAGGCTCACCGTCGTTCATCTTTATTGAAAGCACCTCGCCATCTTCCAGTTCCTCAAGAGCTACCTTAGCCTTTACAAATGTGGTCGGGCAAACCACGTCGGTGATGTCCACCGTGTCGTCAATGTTAAACTCAGCCATTGTTATACGCCTCCAAAATCCTTTGCTCAAATTTGTCCTTGCCTACCCTGTCTATGGTAAACTTAAATCTCTCGCCTGCAAGTGCGTTATCATTAAAGAAGCTAATCGCCGCATCGCAAACGCTCATGAGCTTGTCGTGGTCGTCTATAAATGGAATGATAGCCTCGCCCTTGCTTATATTGTTGCCAAAAATTCCTCCGAATGAAACTATGTAGCCGCTTGTAACATCCCACGCATCCGCAGGACAAGCCTTTACGCATCTTCCACAGAAATTGCACTTGTCCTCCTCGAGAACTATCCTGCCGTCCTCAAGGCTTAGAGCCTGCGTGCGGCAAGCCTTAAGACAGACTCCGCATTGAATACAGCTGTCCTTCTTCCACTTTACCTTGAGCGCTCCTTTTATGCCGAGATCGTTTTCCTCAGCCTTTAGGCAGTTGTTCTGACATCCCGTAATGCCAAACTTAAACTTGTGCGGAAGCTCTCTTGCAAAGTAGCGTTCGTCAAGCTCTTTAGCAAGCTTATAGGTGTCGATACATCCGCTCGGGCAAATTGCCTCTCCCTGACAGGCGGTAATGGTACGCACCCTAGGTCCGCAGACTCCAGGTGAAACATCTCCCTCGGCAAGAGCAGCTTTTACCTCATCTATGTCGTCAAGCTTGATAAACGGTATCTCTACACTCTGACGTGAGGTGAGATGTACATGACCGTCACCGTACTTTTCAGAAACCTGGGCAATCTTTGCAAGCTGCTTAGCTGTAAGGTTTCCTCCTACAACTCTTAGTCTTAGTGAAAAGTTGTTCTTCTGCTTTTGTCTCATAAATCCGCCCTTTTTGAGCGTTGCATAATCTACTGCCATCTTAATTCCTCCTGTTAGTTATAAAGTGCAAATGCTCTATTAAAGTCATCTATTAACTCTTCAATATCTTCAATACCCACACTCACCCTAAAAGTATCCTCATAAACTCCTGCTGTTTGCTTTTCCGTTTCATTACTGTGTGCAAAGAGCGTACTCGCAGGGTGTATAACAAGCGTTTTTACATCGCCATGTTGGATGCAATTATCGAGTATTCAAGCGACCCTTAAAGCTTAAATGCCTTCTCCTTGCTTTCCATGCGAAACGTAAAAATAGCTCCGCCATTGCCGTTAAGCTAGCTTCGTATGATATTATATAGTAGGGAGAGGACTTAGGCGCAGGATAGTATACCGAAAGTCCTTTGCTCTCTAGGTGTTTGGCAAGCCTTGGCGCATTGTCGCAGCATTGCTGCATTCTAAGACTGAGCGTTTCAAGCCCTACGCTGTTCATAAAAGCCAGTCATCGGAGCAGGGCAGCATCCTACATCTCTCCAGATGCCGTTCTTTAGGCTTGCGGTGTAGGCAAAACCACCAAATTTTCTATATTTTGAAAGTGATGGGTGTTTATCAAAGAACCACTTGTACCTTCCGCTGTCTACGATAACTCCGCAGACTGAATTTCCGCCGCCGTTTATTTACTTAGATGAGGAATGAACTGCAATATCATCTCCAAGCTCTATCGGTTATAATATGTAAGGTGTAGCTGTGGTGCTGTCGATGATAAGAGGCTTGATAAGATCAGGAATTGCCTCGTTTACATACTTTACTTCAATTCCGAAAGACCTAAGACCACCGAAAAGGTTGAGAGTACCGCCATAGAACGCACTGCTGGAAATAATTTCATCTCCAGCTAAAACGATGTTTAGTATTGACATTGCCACTGCAACCGAACCTGACGAGCAAGCAATCGCAGAAATTCCGCCCTCAATAGCCGCAATGCGGTTTTCAAATGAGGACACAGTTAGGATTTACAATACGTGTGTAGGCATATCCATTAGCCTTGTTATTAAATATTTTCTCTAGCCACTGTGCGGATTCGTGTGCAAACTAGTCAGTTTGGCAGATAGGTTCGTCGTAGCTCCAGTCTGTTTTTCTCCAAAAAAAAGACTTGTGCAGTAGTGCGGTATTAAAGTCCGTTGTTGTGACCTCATTCACCTTGATTTTTTTTGTGAAAAAGAGCTGATTTAAATTCTAATGTTTATTATACACTGAATTTCCTACAAAGTCAATAGGAAAACAATGAATTCTACGAAATGCACAAAAATTCGCCGATAAATTTATGATTTTTTGTTAAATTTATTAGGCTGCCATAAGGCTGTAGGGGGGTTGACAATCTCAAAAAAATCAGTTATACTATATTAAGCAGATAGGAATTGAGTGAAAGGAGGCACACATGAAAATTTCAACAAAGGTTGAGTGTGGAATTTTGGCAATTGCTGACATTGCAATCAATGCACGGAATGGAAAAACGGTCACTGTTATCAGCATTTCAGGAAGGCAGGGTATTTCTGAAAAGTACCTCGAGCAGATGCTCTCGTCACTTCGCCATTCACATCTAATTAAGGGACAAAAAGGCTCAGGAGGCGGGTATATTCTCTCTAAAAGGGCAGAGGATATTACGCTTAATGAAGTGATAAACGCTCTTGAATCGTCGCTTTTAAACAACGATGTTCCCGAGATCGGAAACGAAAACAATGGTTTCTCTGACGTGATAAATGAGCTTTTGTGGAACAAAATAGAAAGGTATATGTCGGACTGCGCTATGTCGGTTACGGTGGCAGATCTTGCCGAGCGTTATGAGAAGGAGCTTGAAAATAATGCAAGCGAACCTATGTACTATATTTGAGGAGGAATTGTTATGTATGACATAATTATAATAGGCAGCGGACCTGCTGGACTTACGGCTGCAATTTACGCTAAGCGCGCTATGCTAAACGCCGTGGTGGTTGAAAAAGACTATATGGGTACGGGACAGATTTCGGTAAGTGAGCGTGTAGAAAACTATCCTGGGCTTTACGGAGTATCAGGATATGATTTAGGCGAGGGTTTTCGTGAGCATGCTTTAGCTTTGGGAACTGAGTTCTATGACGGCGAGGCTAAAGCAATAGCAAAGGAAAGTGACTATTGGGCGGTAACCTTTTCAGACGGAAGGGTACTTGAAGCTAAGGCTATTATCTACGCTGCGGGAACATCCTACCGCAGACTTGGCGTAGATGGGAGTGAAAAACAGTGTGTATCCTACTGTGCGGTATGTGACGGAGCTTTTTATCAAAACAAGATTGTAGCCGTCATAGGCGGCGGAGATACTGCGCTTGGAGATGCAGCTTACCTATCAAAGATTGCTAAGAAGGTCTATCTAATCCACAGAAGAGATGAATTTAGGGCAAACAAAAGCCTACAAGCACAGGTGAATGCTGTTGAAAACATTGAGTTTATACTAAACACTACTGTGACTAAGGTAAACGGAGGCGACAAAGCTGAAGAGCTCGTGTTAAACCGAAACGGCTCTATTGACACGCTAAAGATAGACGGTGTTTTCTGCGCACTTGGAAGTCTGCCGAACACCGAGCTTTTAAAAGGAATTTGTTCACTTGACAGCTTCGGATATATCATTGCAGGTGAGGACGGAGCTACCGATGCCAAGGGCTTGTTTGCTGCGGGAGATGTGAGAACCACACCCCTTAGACAGGTGATAACCGCAGCCGCTGACGGAGCAAATGCCGTAACAAGCGCTGAGAATTATCTTAGAAGTCTTTAAATACTATACAAAAAGAGGGAACCGATTTGAATTTCGGTTCCCATTAAATTTTGCTCACTTTAGCTTTTCAATACCCTGGGAAATTATCAGCTTATGTGTAAATCCCACAAGCTTGTCCTTAATTTCACCGTTTTTTATAAAGAGCGTTGTCGGAACGGCAGTGATGTCATAGCGCTGCGCAAGCTCAGGCGAGGTTGTGATGTCACATCTGGTAATAACTGCGTCGTTTTCTTGCTCGTCGGCAACCTCGTTAAGTCCTGGCTCCATTCTCTTGCAGTGAACACAGGTCGGCGAGTAAAATTCTATCACCACAGGTTTGTCGGTTGAGGTTATTTCGTCAAATGTGCTGGTTGTAAGCTCAGTAATCATGCTTTTCATCTCCTAACTATACTTTTCATATTCGATTAATATGATTTATACTTATTATATATTATTTCAGTTGATTTGTCAATAGCTAATTGTTATTTTGGGTTATTCTGTCTAAAAATTTTGCGATATATTCTTTTTTATTTGTGAGTTATCACAAAATTTCAAAAACCCTATTGACATATCGGAAAAATGGGTTTATAATTATAAACATACTAATCATATCGAAAAGGTATGAATTAAAAGGGGGCCAAACTTTATGGTACAGATCTTTATTAAAAGCAAGCGATGTTGACTTAAGATCAGATTTGAAACAACTAACAACAGTAAAATAATTCGGAGTTGGTTATTATGTATATTGGGTTAAACAATGTAAACAAGACATTTGGCGATTGCAAGGCATCAAGTGACGTTACCTTTGGCATCGAGAAGGGAAAACTAATCGGCTTGCTGGGACCATCAGGAAGCGGCAAAACAACTATCCTTAGAATGATAGCGGGACTTGAACATCAGGACAGCGGAGATATTTCAATCGGCGGCAAGGTCGTCAACGATCTTCCTTCAAGTGAGAGAGGAATAGGCTTTGTATTTCAAAACTATGCGCTGTTTCCTTATATGAATGTGTACAATAACATAGCTTACGGTCTAAAGGTTCAAAAAAAGGATAAAGAAACAATTAGAAATCGTGTTGCCGAGTTGCTCGATCTTGTTGGTCTTCCGGGACTTGAAAAACGTTATCCCGAGCAGCTTAGCGGCGGTCAGCGTCAGAGAATTGCACTAGCAAGAGCCTTAGCTCCCGAGCCTGAGCTTCTTCTTTTGGACGAACCGTTTGCGGCGATTGATGCAAAGGTAAGAAAAGAGCTAAGAACATGGCTTAGAGAGACGATTGATAAAATCGGAATTACAAGCATCTTTGTAACCCACGATCAAGATGAGGCTATCGAGGTGGCGGATGAAATTGTCATAACAAACCTTGGTAAGGTCGAACAGGTTGGAAATCCCGCTGAGATTTATCTTAACCCGAAAACACCATTTGTCGCTCAGTTTATCGGACAATCGGCGATAATCACCGATTATGGCAGATTAAAGGGCTTTTCTGGTTCGGACAGCAAAGCTTCGGCGGTAATTCGTCCTGAGTTTATTGAGATAAACAAGTTTACGGACAATGGGCATCATCAATACGAAAGCTCGATGGAGAATGGCATAGTAGAGGATGTGTTCTTTAGAGGGAATACATTTGAGGTCAAAGTAAACATAGACAGCATGTCTGTCACGGGAAGATACGACCTTAACGCCACAAGGCTTAAGAAGGGCGACGAAGTCAAGGTGCTTATCAAAAAGCTGTACACGATAGATGGTGACAAAACCGAGGTTGTATCAAACAGCTTTATCGATGACAGCACAATTTACTACATTTAAGGAGGAATGCGTTATGGCAAAAGAAGAAAAAAACAGAAGAGCAGATCCTCAGAAAATATAGGACAGAGAATTTTTAAATGCGGAGTAATTTCATGGGCGATAATTCTGGTCGTTTGGGGGTTAGGCTCGCTTGCGTATGACGACTATTTCCTGCCTTCGCCTAAGGAAACCATCGACAGTCTTATAATTCTAGTTCAGGATGGCACTCTCTGGGCAGATTTTGTAGCAAGTATCTCGAGAGTTGCAAAGGGCTGGGCACTAGCAGTAGTTTTCGGCGTACCGCTTGGACTTTTAGTCGGAAGCTTCAAGCCTGTGAGATACCTGGTAGAGCCGATTTTAAGCTTTTTTAGATTCGTTCCTGCAATCGCACTTACCACACTTTTTCTGATGTGGTTTGGCGTAGGAGAAGAGTCTAAAGTTGCACTTATATTCTATGCGTCGTTCTTCGCAATTTTTGTAAACACTATAGCTGGTGTTGTATCTACAGATCAGTCGCTTGTTGAGGCAGCTTCTTGTATGGGAGCTAAGAAGGCAAGAGTCTTCTTCACGGTAATTCTTCCCTCAGCGGTGGCAAATATATTCACAGGAATACGCTTAGGACTTAGTTCATCAATACTTACCGTTATAGCGGCAGAAATGCTTGTCGGAAGCGATGGACTTGGCTATCTAATCCAAAGCTCGAAGCTTTACTACAGAACAAGCTGGGCATTTGCAGGAATAGTAACGCTTGCACTACTGGGATTTATAGCAGACAGACTTTTACAGTTTATAGGAAGAAAGAAACTTGGTCATTACGGACTTAAATAATTAGGAGTTGATTACAATGAAAATAAAGAAAATATTAGCGTTTTTAGTAGCATCGTCACTTTCACTTACGGCATTTGTCGGATGCGGTGATTCTGACGACACTTCAACAGCAGAGGATGGAACCGAGCTTACAACGCTTCGCGTAGCTATCATGACAGGTCAGGCGGATCAGTATGCCACATACATAGGCAGTGAGCAGGGTATCTTTGAAAAGTATGGAATAGAGCTTACTACTGCGGAGTACGCTGCCGGTATAAACACAATGGATGCTGTTCAAAACGGCACGGCAGATACAGGTCTTTTAGCTGATTTTGCACTTGTAAACCGCATAGGAAATACACTGGATGACACAAACCTGGTTACTTTCTCAGAGCTTACAGGCGGCCGCACTGGCGGAGATACCACTGGAGGACTTTACGTAGCCGAGGAATATGCAGATAATCTTGAGGGACTCTATGACAGCCCTGGAATAATTACGAATATAGGTACAGTTTCAGAATATCAAAACTGGCTGGCGCTAACTTATATTGGCTTAGATCCGGATAAGGTTGAAAATATAAACTCAACAGACGTGTCGTCATCCCTTTCGCTTGTTAGTAAAGGAGAGGTTGGAGCAGTTATAGCAAGCGGAGCAACAGCTGAACGCTATGAGGAGTACGGAATGGTTCTTGTAGCGACATCCGATGAAATTGGCATAGCAACAAGAAGCTATCTTATGACCACAACAGATTTTCTTGATGATAATACCGAGCTTCTCGGCGATTACCTTGTTGCGCTTGAAGAGAGTGTTGAGTACATAACCGAGCATCTTGATGAGGTGACGCCTGATATTGCAAGCAAATTTGGTATAGAAGAGGATGATTTCCAGTCCAACTGGAATAATCTGCAATTCAACCTAGGCTTCACTGAAGAGGGTGCGCAAAAGCTTGAGGATGTTGCCGCATGGGCATATGAAAACGGCAAATATGATACTGAGTATGATGTACGTCAATTCATAGACACTTCGGCATCTGTACTAGCATTTGGTGAGGACAGCGACAAGATTACGGTAGAGCTATCATAATCATATAAGGAGGTTATATTTTGGAATACAAATATGCAGAGCTCTCCTATAACAGTCGTGATATTTCTACAGATGCATCGCTTTATGTCATATCTGACAAGCTGCCTAAAACGGCTGAGGAGAGAGAAGAGTTCGAGCAAAAGGCAAAGCCTTACAAGCTTGGTGAGCTTGCGGCACAAACCGACAGCTGCCCGATTGTAAATCTTTCTTTCCTTAGAGAAAGGATTGATTTTCTTAAAAGAACCATTGACGGGTTTAGAATTAGAAACACAGTACTTTCGGGAATTATAAGCGTAGATCACAAAATTACAGACTTAACCCATGATACAGCGTCTTTTCTTATAGCTTCAGGAAGTGCAGCTATATTAGCAAAGGGTTATGACAGTGCTACAAAGGAGATATTACTTGACAATGGAATACTTCCGCTTGTGTCGTATGAAGCTATCGAAATTGGCAGCCTTATACTTGTTAGAAATCTAGGCAGTAACGGCATTGTGTCGGCACAAAAGGTATTTTCAGACAGAGTCGAAGATATTAAAATAACATTTTAAAAGAAAAGGGAGTTATTTATGGGCTATCCAACAGTTTATCCGACTGGTGTGACGCTTTATAATAAAAGTAAGGCATACAGCGGTTATACAATTTTTCACAGTGCAAAAGGCGCACAGCTTATCGATATGAATGGAAGAGAAGTTAAAACATGGACAGGAACACTTGGCTTTCCTGACAGAATTCTTCCTGGCGGTTATCTTGTGACATCATCAAATAAGTACAGAGATAAGCTTGAATTTCTTGAGCGTGCCGACCTTTTGCAGGTGGATTGGAACGGAAATGTAGTTTGGAGGTTTGACAAAAACACAAAAATCCAAACGGATGATGGTGAGGTTTATGTTGCAAAGCAATCGCATGATTGGCAGAGAGAAAGCTTACCGTCAGGGTATTTTTCACCGAACAGTCTTCCTAAAACGGAGGGCGAGAACACAATCATTATTACCCACGAACGCACAAATGATCCTAAAATTTCACCACACACAATCAATGACGAAAAGATAATTGAAGTTGATTGGCAGGGTAATATTGTATGGAGCTGGAAAGCGTCGGAACACTTTGACGAGCTTGGCTTTGATGAGGCAGCAAAGAATACTATTTATCGTACGCCCGGAAGAGGAAGCGGAAGGCACGACTGGCTTACGTTTAATAACATTTCAATTCTTGGTGAAAACAAGTGGTATGATAACGGCGATGAACGCTTTAATCCTGAGAATATTCTTTTTGATGCAAGACAGGCAAATATACTTGGTATTATTGAGAAGAAAACAGGTAAAGTTGTATGGAGATTGGGGCCTGAATTCAGCGAAAACGAAGCTTCAAAGAAGTTAGGACAGATAATGGGACAGCATCATCTGCACCTTATTCAAAAAGGTCTGCCTGGCGAAGGTGACATTCTCGTTTTCGATAATGGAGGAGCATCTGGCTATGGTGTGCCGACGGTAAACTCTGAAACGGGAATTAATCATTATCAGAGAAACTATTCAAGGGTTTTGCAGTTTAACCCCGTAACTCTTGATATAACTTGGCAGTATACACCTGAAGAGGCTGGATTCAACACATTTACAGACCCAACAAAATTTTTCAGCTCGTACGTAAGCTCAGCACAGCGGCTTCCAAACGGCAACACTCTTATTACTGAGGGTTCAGATGGAAGAGTGTTAGAGGTTACAGCAGAGCATGAAATAGTATGGGAATACATAAATCCCTATTTTGAAACGCATTTTTCAGATAAAACAAAAAAGACCAACTTTCTCTTCAGAGCTTACAGAGTTCCTTATGAGTGGGTTCCGCAGCTTTCAAGACCTGAAGAGGTTGACATTAAACCAGTCGATATTGAAACATTTAGAGTGCCTGGCACAGTGAGTGTCATTGGTGAGGGCGAAGTAACGGAGGTAAAGTAACATGGGCTATCCTAGCGTATTCCCTACGGGGACAACAATTTTTAACAAAGACAAAACATACAGTGGTTACACGATTTTTCCATCTACAAAGGGTGCACTGCTTGTAGACATGAACGGCAACGAGGTTAAGCTTTGGGCAGGCTTGGGAGGTTTTCCGAACAAGATTCTCCCTGGCGGATACGTTTTTGGCTCTACTGGCAGACGTACTGCAAAGGCAGGCTATCAAGACCAGCTTGACCTAGTTCAGGTTGACTGGGATGGACACATCGTCTGGAAGTTTGATAAAACTGAGCTTGTAGCGGATCCTGGTGAAGAGCCACAGTATATGGCAAGACAGCATCACGATTTTCAGCGTGAGGGTAATACCGTAGGATACTATTATCCAGGCGGCGAGCCTAAAATCGACAGCGGAAAGACGTTGATTCTAACTCATGAAAATGTCTACAACCACAACATCTCAGATAAGCGTCTTATTGACGACAAGATTATTGAAGTTGACTGGGAGGGCAACATCCTTTGGAGTTGGAAAGCAAGCGATCACTTTGACGAGCTTGGCTTTGACGAAGCTGCAAAGAACACACTCTACCGCAATCCAGGAGTTCACGGTGATGCGGGCGGAGATTGGATGCACATAAACAATTTTGCTACACTTGGTGAAAACAAGTGGTATGATGCGGGTGACGAGAGATTTAATCCTAATAATATCATCTTTGATGCTAGAAATTCAAATATCTTAGCAATTATTGACCGTGAAACAGGTAAGATAGTATGGCGTTTAGGTCCTGATTTTAACGAAAACGAGGCTACAAGAAAGCTTGGATGGATAATTGGTCAGCATCACCTTCACATGATACCTAAGGGCTTACCCGGGGAAGGCGACCTGTTAGTATTCGACAACGGCGGAGAGGGAGGCTACGGCGTTCCTAATCCTGCATCTGCAACGGGCGTAAACAACGCTCACCGTGACTACTCGAGAGTGCTGCAGTTTAATCCTGTGACGCTTGAAATCACATGGCAGTACACTCCCTTAGAGGCTGGACATTTCTTGTTTAGTGACGCTTCAAAGTTCTACAGCTCGTACATAAGTGCAGCGCAGCGTCTTCCTAACGGCAACACGCTAATCACCGAAGGGTCGGACGGTCGTCTTATTGAGGTCACACCTGAGCATGAAATTGTGTGGGAGTATATCAATCCTTATTTCAATAAAATAGGCGGCAAGGTTAGAAACAACATGGTTTATCGTGCATACCGTGTTCCATACGAGTGGATTCCTCAGCTTGAAAAGCCTGTTGAAACATCGATTGAGCCTATAGACGTTTCGACGTTTAGAGTTCCTGGAGCATCAAAGGGCGAGGGAACTGGCGAGGTTACCGCAGTCGATGGAATAGATCCCAACAAGAATGTTGGTATGACAGGCGGCGGCAATTCAAGCAAGGATAAGGACGAAAGAATTGATTTTTGCGTTGCAAGCGTAAACAAGAGTGATCTTGAGGATAACTAAAAACCGTCTCTAAACATAGAAAACGACTGCTGCATTGTAAAAGAAAAATGCGGCAGTCGTTTTTGTAACGTAAATTCCCTCTTTTTCATATTATAATAAAGATAATTGTATTTATTAATCACATTTGTTGTAAAAAAAGAGGTGAAAGGTATTGATTAACTTTGACAATTCGACTATAGCATTCCTCTGCATCTGTTCGTGCTGCAGTAAATCAAGCTATAACAAAATATGGCGGTAATCCTTAGAAAGGGTGGACATGTTCTTTCTGTTATGACTGCCGGATAGGTATTTAACGTGCGTGAGTCCGTAGCTGAGATGTATGGAGCATTAACTGAAAATACAATTTTTACTTCAAACTCTACCTTGGCACTCAAAATGGCTGTAAAATGGATTAAGCAATACGGCGGAGCTTTTGAATATATCGTTTTCGGATGGTTTTGATTTTATCTGCACTGCGCCACACTTGCCCACCAAACGCTTGATGCTCTCGAACAAGGTACAGTGCCGTTTTTCTCTAAACGTGTTTAATAACGCTCAACAGGTTGATACATTAGTGCATGAGGTAAAAAGGGTAGCGACAAAAGCATAACCCTTCGCAGTTAATGTTTTAAATGTGTCGGACTGCTTTTATATTGACAAACGAAAAATAAAGTGCTATAATTTTAGTAGGAAATAAATTTTGTATAAGGCAAGGATGAAATAAATGAACTGCACTAGTATAAACTATAAGCTTGCTCCACAGAAAATTAGAAGTCAGCTTGCGTTGAGCAAGAGTGAGCAAGTCAAACTTATCGAAAAAATAAAATCAAGTTTCACTAATGAATGTGTAATGCTTTGTACCTGCAATCGCACTGAGATTTATTTTGAAGGAGAATATTGGGAAGAAATATCGCACGTTCTTTCTAAGATAGGGAACTTTGAAGAAAATGAGCTTGGGCCGTATGTAATGCGATTTTGTGGACACCAGGCGATAGAGCATTTATTTTCTCTTGCAGCTTGTCTTGATTCGATGGTGATAGGCGAGGATGAAATATTGCGGCAGCTTAAAGAGGCTTACGAAAGCGCAAACGAATGTGGCTGTGTATCCTCACAGTTTAACATGATTTTTCAAACGGCATTTGCCTGTGCCAAGAAAATAAAGACAAGCACTTCTCTTTCGACTATCCCAGTTTCTATAGCAACACTTGCGGCAAATGCTGCTGCAAAATGCACAAATACAGCTGTTAATGCGCTTGTGATCGGTGCAACTGGAAAGATTGGACTTTCTACTCTAAAAAATCTAATTGCACATAAAAATGTAACAGCTTATGCTACTACGAGAAGCAGAAATAGGGATATAGAGCTTGCAAAAGAGCTGGGAGTAAAGCTGTACGATTTTTCGGACAGATACAAGCTGATTGACAAAATGGATTGTGTTATAAGTGCAACTAACGCACCACATTATACGCTAAATTACAATGAGATAGATAATGCAATTAAAGAGGAAAAGTCAAGGCTTTTTATAGATTTAGCCGTGCCGCCCGACATCGATTCGCATATAAAAACAATCGAAGGAGTGAAGCTTCTTACCATTGATGACTTTGAAAATATGGCGGAGCAAAACAACAAGCGAAAAGAAAAAATCGCTTTGTCCGCAAAGGAAATAATTCATCTAAAGACTAATGAATTGGAAAAGGAACTTGCTTATCATAGTTTTCAGCCGACTTTGAATCAAATTTGTGAGAGGCAGATAGATGCAAGGAAACTAATTATCACGTTAAAGTCAAGTCTTGAATTCTCGCAGTTTGACGCAGTTCTGACAGCCTTATCAAAACTTTTAGAGGAGCAAAACAAATGAGCTATTTTCCGTTTTTTGTAGATGTATGTGACAAAGAGATTTTAGTTGTAGGCGGCGGAAAGGTGGCCTACAGAAAGGTTCAAAAGCTTATGGAATTTGGCGCAAAAATTAAAATTGTCGCTAAGGATGTATGTGAAGAATTTGGAAAACTAGACGTTACTGTTCATAAACGAGAGTTTTCTGACAAGGATATTAAAAATGCTTTTTGCGTTATTGCTGCAACCGATGATGAGCAATTAAATGAGTACATTTTCAGACTTTGTCAGGACGAAAATATTCTTATAAATACCGTTGACGATAAAGAAAAATGCAGCTTTATTTTTCCCGCTATATCAAAAAACGGAGATATAACTGCAGCGGTAACTACAAATGGGAAAAGTCCATTTGTTTCATCATTTGTAAGAGAAAAAATTGATGATGTTTTGACCGATAATTTGTCTTTCGCTGTAGAAATTTTGGGAGAGTATCGCAAAGACTTACAAGAAATATATTCAGATACGAAAACAAAAAATTACATTATATCGCTTATTTTTGAGATATGTATGAATGAGAAAAAATCAAAAGCGAAAGAAAAAGTTTTAAAGCTGCTTGAGGAAGGAAAAAATGAAAATAACAATTGTAGCAAGAGGATCTAAACTCTCGCTTAAACAGTGTGAAATCGTTATAGATGCTTTAAAGTCCTTTTTTTTGGACTTTAACTTTGAGATTAAGACTATAAAATCGCCAGGGGATATTGATCAAAAAACGTCTCTTTCAAATTTTAATACTCAAGGAATTTTTGTTAGAAATGTGGAAGAAGCACTTCTTAGCGAAAATGCTGATATAGCCATTCACAGTGCAAAGGATTTGCCGCTTAAGCTTGCTGATGGAACAGATATTTGCGCTGTTCTTCCTAGAGGTGATTGTCGGGATGCGCTTGTGACGCTTGAGGAGTTTGAGCCAGCAGCAGATGATTTATTTTCAGTTGGCACAGGCTCTTTGCGCAGAATACGTGAGCTTTTAAGCTTTTATCCGCTCGCATCCTTTGGTGATATCAGAGGGAATGTTGACACACGTATACAAAAGCTACGTGAAGGTGAATTTGATGCGATAATGCTTGCAGCAGCTGGGTTGGAACGTTTAGGTTTTAGCAAGCGTGATGGATTAAAAATAAAAAGATTTAGTCCAGATGAATTTTTACCTGCACCCTGTCAAGGAATAATTGCGATTCAAGCTAGAAAAGACAGCAAAGTCTGTGAGCTGTTAAAGAAAATTGATGATGCCAAAACTCATATTAGCTTTGACACAGAAAGGTATCTTTTATCTCTACTTGATGCAGATTGTTCTATGCCAATTGGCGTTTACTCTGTAGCAGATGAGCAAAAAATAACTGTCAGGATAACATCTGACGGCTTTAATAGAGCCTTTGGAGAGGATTTGTTGGAAAATCGATATAAGCTTATTGAAAGGCTGGTGAGACAGCTATGAGTCAAATGGGAAGAGTTTCACTTGTAGGCGCAGGCTGTGGTGATTATGACCTTATAACTGTAAGAGGAATGCAGATTTTGGGCGAATGTGATGTGGTAATTTACGATGCATTAATTGATATTCGTCTTTTGTCTTTTGCTAAAAAAGCCGAAAAATTTTCTGTAGGCAAACGTGCTGGAAAGTACAGTTCTACTCAGGAAGAGATTAACAGCTTGATAATAAAAAATGCCATGAAAGGCAAGAATGTAGTGCGTCTTAAGGGTGGAGATCCGTTTGTTTTTGGACGTGGCGGAGAGGAAGCGATTGCGCTAAAGCAAGCTAACATAGATTTTGAGATAGTGCCTGGAATTTCATCGGCAATTGCCGCTGCTGAGCTTGCGGGAATTCCTGTTACACACAGAGATGTGAGCAGATCCTTCGAGGTCATTACAGCAAATACTATGCGAAATGATTTTCCAGATGATTTTTCACGGCTTGCAAGCAGTGACGGAACACTTGTATTTATGATGGGACTAAAAAAAATAATGCAAATTGCGGACAATCTTATTTTAAATGGAGTGAACAAAGCTACACCGTCTGCTGTAATTTCAAATGGTGCGACATCAAGACAAAAGGTTGTTAGGGCACCTCTTTGTGATATTGCAAGGGTGGTTTTAGAAGAGGAACTCGAGCCTCCCGCAGTTTTCGTTGTCGGAAAGACTGCCGAGCTTGAACTGACTACAAAATTAAATAAGAAACTAAGCGGAGTAAGCGTGTGCGTTACGGGAAGTCAAAACATAGTAAATAGGATGTCAAAGCTACTTGAAAATGACGGAGCAAATGTTCTTTCTCTGCCGTGCCTTGAAATTATTAAGAAAGCAGATAATCCCAGTTTAAAAGCAGCTTTGCAGAATATAGAGAGCTTTAGATGTGTTGCCTTTACAAGCACCAGCGGAGTCGAAGCATTCTTTGAGGCACTTGTAAAAGAGTGCATAGATTTGCGCAGACTTAGCAATATTAAGCTTGCGGCTGTTGGTAAAAGTACTGCTAAAGCAATTGAGAAGCATGGAATATTTACGGATTTCATACCTGACGTTGCTACATCAAAAAAACTTGCTCAGATGTTATGCGAAAGATTTGATAAAAGTGAAAAAATACTAATTGCAAGAGCCAAAAATGGTTCGGACGATCTGACCAAAATTTTGGACAATAGTAATATGTGCTATGAAGACATAAAAGTATATGAAACAAAGGCTTTGCAGCTAAATCCGCCCCTAAGCTGCAAATATTATATCTTTGCAAGTGCTGCTGGAGTTAGAGCTTTCTTTGAAATGGGTGGTAAAGTAAATGACGATTCATATGCAATTTGTATTGGGAAGCCTACTCAAAATGAGCTTGAGAAAAGAAAAGTAAAAAACATATCAATTTCAAAAAGTTCATCTGTGGAAAGCATAGAAAATACTATATTTCTAATCGAAAGGAAGAATAATAATGCGCAGATTTAGAAGACTTAGAACAAGTAATGCAATGAGAGAATTGGTGAGAGAAACAAGACTTTCAAAAAGCGAACTTATCTATCCTATGTTTGTTTCAGATAGCATAATTGAAAAGAAACCGATTGACTCTATGCCAGGAATATTTCAATATCCTTTGGACGATTTATATGAACTTATAAAACAGGTATCAGATAGTGAGATTTCGGGAGTTTTAATTTTTGGAATACCGAATGAAAAGGATGAGCTGGCAACAAGTGCATATGATGACAACGGAATTACTCAGCGTGCGATAAGATACATAAAGTCTGAATTTCCTAAGCTTTTGGTAATTGCTGATATTTGTCTTTGCGAGTACACTTCACATGGACATTGCGGAGTTGTAAAGGATGGTGTAATACTAAACGACCAAACACTTCCTCTTCTTTGTGAAATGGCAGTTAGCATGGCTAAGGCAGGAGCGGACATTATTGCCCCGTCAGACATGATGGATGGGCGAGTTGCAGCTATTCGCAGATCTCTTGATGAAAATGGCTTTGTATACACACCAATCATGGCATACAGTGCAAAATTTGCATCCGTGTATTACACACCTTTTAGAGATGCAGCTGAGTCCGCTCCCGCTTTTGGTGACAGAAGAACCTACCAAATGGATTCCGCTAACGCAAGGGAAGCACTAAGAGAAATTTCTGATGGCATTGACGAAGGTGCGGACATGGTTATGGTAAAGCCTGCGTTGCCCTATCTTGATATTGTTCACGAAGCATCTAAGCGTTTCGATTTACCGCTTGCCGCCTACAACGTCAGTGGTGAGTACTCAATGGTAAAGGCGGCAGCTCAGCTTGGATGGATTGACGAAAGGCGTGTTGTAATGGAAAATTTAACGTCAATAAAACGTGCGGGTGCAAATATAATTATAACGTACCATGCACTTGATGCCGCAAAATGGATTGATGAGGAGAATTAAAATGACAACTAGCAAATCAGATGAGCTTTACCAAAAAGCGTGTGAATTTATGCCCGCAGGTGTCAACAGTCCTGTACGAGCATGCAAATCAATAGGGCGAAATCCAGTTTTCATTGATCGTGCAAACGGCTCAAAAATCTACGACGTTGACGGTAACGAGTACATCGATTATGTATGCTCATGGGGACCTAACATCCTAGGTCACGCCTACAGTGAGGTTATTAACGCTGTCATTTCTTCCGCCCAGAAGGGTCTCACCTTTGGAGCTTGTCATGAGGGAGAAATCGAGCTTGTCGAACTTATTAAGAAGCACTTTCCGTCTATGTCAAAATTGCGTCTTGTCAATTCAGGGACAGAGGCTGTGATGAGTGCTATACGTGCTGCAAGAGGATTTACAGGATGTGATAAAATTATAAAGTTCGAGGGTTGCTATCACGGACATTCCGACGGATTGCTTGTAAAAGCGGGTTCTGGATTGATGACAAATTCAATGCCAAGCAGTAGTGGAGTGCCCGACGGATATGCCGAGAACACGTTTCTTGCAAGATACAACGACATTTCTAGTGTAAAAAAAATCCTCGAATGTCACGGCAACGAGATTGCCTGTATAATTGTCGAACCCGTAGCTGCGAACATGGGTGTTGTACCGCCTGAAAAGGGCTTTTTAAAGCAATTAAGAGAGTTATCAGACGAGTATAATTGTATACTTATTTTTGATGAGGTTATAACAGGTTTTCGACTTTCGATTGGCGGAGCTCAGCAGCTTTATGGTGTCAATGCGGATTTAACCACGCTTGGCAAAATTGTAGGAGGCGGCATGCCGCTTGCCGCTTATGGGGGACGTGAGGATATCATGAATACAGTCGCTCCGCTAGGTTCAGTCTATCAGGTGGGTACTTTGTCTGGAAATCCCGTAGCCGTATCGGCTGGATCTGCTACAATTAAAGCACTTGAGAAGAATAAAAGCATTTATTTAGAGCTTGAACAAAAATCTAAGAAAATCGAGGATGCTATGACTTTTATCGGTTTAAATGTCAATCGTGTTGGCTCGCTTATAACTCCCTTTTTTACCGAGCGCAAGGTGAAAAACTTTGATGATGCATCTTCCTGCAATACAGCGCAGTTTGCTCGCTTCTGCTGCTATTTGCTCGATAACGGAATTTACAGTGCACCCTCTCAATTTGAGGCAATGTTTGTGTCAATTGCTCACAGCGATGATGACATTGATTATACTTGTGATGTGATTTCTAAATTTCGATAACTATTGTACGATTAACTGTGATTAAAAAGACTGCTGTTTTCTCTTTGCAAAATAGCAGTCTTTTTGGCAGCAAGTCAGGTGTATTTTCAAGGGATAATATTCTGTTGACCAATCTTGAAAAATTTTTCGTTTTTGAATACAACTGCAATTTTATGTTCCAAGTCAAATTTGAAATCACACATGATAGCAATCTCTGTTTTTTCTTCTTGAAATTAACAAATAAGAATAAAACGTATGTTGCTGTGACTACACCAAAAAAGTTACTAACGTTACTGCGACAAAGACAAAAACCACTGTCACTTTAAAGTGGAACAAGGTCAAGTGTGGTGGATACTGTATTCAACAGTATGATTCGAGTTCAAAAATGAGGGGAACTATTGATTATGCTGACCCCTCGGATACTTCATATATAGTTACAGGCATGAAGAAAGCTACCGTTTATAAATTTAGAATTGCTGCACGTAAAACTGTTCTGATGAGGGTGCTAAGTATTTTGGGTGACAAAGGGACTTGTTGGGATAGCATTCACTATTGATTAGTTTCGGTTTATTCCTACTTCACCACCAAAAAGGCAACAGCCAAAAGCTAAACAGCGTCAGAACGAGTCAAAACGGCTCGCTCTTTTTTTATGCTTATTTTACATAATTTGCCACGACATAAATGTCCTTTTTAGATTAAAAAAAGCGATTATTTTTTAAAAAGCACTTGTCAAATTCGCTTTTGTGTGCTATAATAAATGTATATGTATCGTTATAGCGCTTATAAATATACATTTTATTCAAAATAAGGAAAAGATAAGTTTGATTTTTGATGAAAAACTGCAAATACAGTGAGAAAGGTGAAAATGAATGAAAGTTAAGCTTCTGACACATACGCCCGAACCTGAAAAATACATAGCTACAGCCGCAAAGCTTTGCTATGCGAATGCGGACGTTGATTCGCTTATGGACGGGCTTACAGATGAAAAAATTGAATCCTTTGTTGAAATGCTTGCGTCTATCGGGCATGAAAGCCCGCTTGAACACGTTACCTTTACCTTTGCGGTTGAGGGTATTTCAAGAGCTTGTTCACATCAGCTTGTAAGGCACAGAATTGCGTCATATTCCCAGCAAAGTCAACGCTATGTAGACATGAAACAGTTTGAATATGTAACTCCGCCTGAAATTGCAGCTGATGAAGAGATAAATTCGCTTTATATCGAACAAATGCAGTCTGCGGCACAGAGCTATCAGAAGCTTGCTCAGATGCTTACCGATAAGCATTATCAAGCCTTTTTAGAGCAAGGAATCAGCGAAAAGCAGGCAATGCAGAAGGCTAAGAAAAGGGCAATTGAGGACGCAAGATTTGCACTTCCAAACGCCTGCGAAACAAAAATTATTCTTTCAATGAACGCAAGAGCATTGCTTAATTTCTTTAAGCTTCGCTGCTGCAACAGAGCGCAATGGGAAATCAGAGCGGTAGCGGTTGAAATGCTGCGGCAGGTAAGCGCAGTCGCACCCCAACTTTTTAAAAGCGCAGGTCCGTCCTGCGTCAACGGCGTATGCACTGAGGGGAAGATGTCCTGCGGCAAGCCTGACGAAATGAGAGAGTTTTTCAAGGAGCTTAAAAATGGCGGATAAGGGTAAGCTTGTTGTGCTCGAGGGACTTGACGGCTCCGGTAAATCTACACAGTTTGAAAGACTTTACGACATACTTTCGGCTGATGGAGCAGATGTTAAAAAAATCAGCTTTCCTGATTATAACGAACCTTCTTCGGCTCTTGTAAAGATGTATTTAAACGGCGAATTTTCAAAAAATCCAAACGATGTAAACGCATATGCCGCTTCAAGCTTTTATGCGGTTGACAGATATGCAAGCTTTGTTAGATTCTGGAAAGATGACTATCTGAACGGAAAGCTTATTCTTGCGGCAAGATATGCTACCTCAAATTGTATTTATCAGATGACAAAGCTGACAGACGAGGATTGGGATTCCTATCTTGAATGGATGAGAGACTTTGAATATAATAAGCTTGGATTGCCTGAGCCTGACAGCGTGATATTTTTGGATATGCCAATTGAAATTTCTCAGCAGCTTCTTTTGAAACGATACAAAGGCAATGATGAAAAAAAGGATATTCACGAAGCTAATGTTAATTTTTTAAAGCAGTGCAGAAAAGCTGCATTGTATGCCGCCGAGAAGCAGGGCTGGATAGTCGTTGAATGTTCTCAGGACGGCAAGCCGCTGCAAATTGACGCAGTGACGAAAAAGCTTCTTGAGCTTGAAAATGTTTTTTAAAGAGGGTGCTTGATGTTTAATTTCAGAGAAATTGACATAACGGATAAGGACAGAATCAACGCTTGTTTAGCTGTATCTGATTTTCAAGGGTGCGAATATTGCTTTGCGAATAATTTTGCATGGCGCAGACTGAATAATACACTTATTGATTTCTATGATGATTTTTACATCAGCTGTTCCTTTCGTGGCTCACAACCTATTTTCACTTTTCCTGCTGGTGTAAAACTTGACGACAGCGGAAGGAACAAATACTTTGAGCTTTTCGGGCTTTTGAAAAAGCAGGCTGAAGAGCAGGGACATAGGTTGATTATTTCATCTGTTACAAAGGAAAATCTTGAGTGGATAAAAAGTGAGTACGGTGAAAAAATAGCTGTGTCAGGTGACGCTTCCTCTTTTGATTATATCTATTCAAGCGAGGATTTAGCTTCAATTTCGGGCAGACGCTATCACGGTAAACGCAATCATATCAAGCGTTTAAAGGACAAGCCGTATGAGGTGCGAAGAATTAGACCTGAAGATTTTGACGACTGCATAGCCTTTGCGGCAAATTCCTATAATGTGAAGAATAAGGACAGCTTTTCATCTGTAGTTGAGCAGTATGCGATTCATAAGTTTTTTTCTGATTATGATAGTTTGGAGCTTGACGGAGTGATTTTGTATTCAGATGACAAATTTGCAGGCTTTGCAATAGGCGGGCAGCTTAACAGTGATACCTTTGATGTTCACATAGAAAAGGCTGATGCGAATATTCAGGGCGCTTACCCTATGCTTTGCAATGAGCTTGCAAAGATTGCAGCTGATAAATTTAAGTATATAAACAGAGAAGAGGATTTAGGACATGAGGGATTAAAAAAATCTAAGCTTTCTTATCATCCTTTGTATCTGTTGGAAAAATATACAATCTCATTTTTGTAAAGAAAGTCAGTTATGTTCATAAGCTGTCTGAAATTTGAAAGGGGTTTTGGTTATGGTATATGTATTTTTAGCGAACGGCTTTGAGGAATTGGAGGCTTTGGCTCCGATTGATTTGCTCAGAAGAGCAGGGGTTGAAACATTGACAGTCGGAGTGGGTTCAACTGAAATAACGGCGGCTCACGGAGTTAAGTTTGTCACTGATATTAAAGCTGAAGACATCAAGCTTAATAACGAGCTTGAAATGATAGTTCTTCCTGGAGGTATGCCTGGAGCGGATAATCTTGAAAACTGTCCTGAGGTTCAGGCGGCTATTGACTTTTGCTCGGAAAACAACAAATACATTGCCGCAATATGCGCTGCGCCAAAGATTTTAGGTCATAAGGGTTTGCTTGAGGGCAGATACTGTACATGCTTCCCGGGCTTTGAAAGCGATTTGAAAAACGCAAAGCCTACCGGCAAGCCTGTTGTGGTGGATGGCAGCTTTGTTACCGGCAGAGGAGCAGGCGTAGCAATTACATTTGGACTAAAGCTTGTTGAGGTGCTTACAACTAAAGAAAAGTCCGCCGCTCTTGCATCAACCCTTCAATGCTATGAACGATAAGTTTTTACTTAGAAAGGACTTAAAGAGCAGACGCTCTGAGCTTTCGCAGGATTTTATTTACAAGGGTTCAAAGCTTATTGCTGAAAATCTTTTCAGGTGTTATGAATATAAGTCCGCCAAAGTAGTTCTTTGCTATATTTCAACCGAAATGGAAGTTGACACCTCACTTATATTTGAAAGAGCGTGCAGCGATAAAAAATCCTTCTATGCTCCAAGGTGTGAGAAAAATTCAAATGCGATGGATTTTTATCTTGTCAGAGATAGAGATGATTTAGAAAGGGCATCCTATAATTTGCTTGAACCAAAGGAAAGCTGTCCGAAGCTTTCAGGCTCTGACGGCAGCATATGTATAGTTCCCGCACTGAGCTTTGATTTAAGCGGCGGAAGAATTGGTTTTGGAAAGGGCTTTTACGATAGATTTTTAGCGTCATATGACGGCATAAGCTGCGGACTATGCTTTGACGAATTTTTGACAAATATTTTGCCGAAAGAACAAACCGATGTGCCAGTAGATATGATAGTTACTCAAACAAAGATTTTGAGTATTAATGATAAATGCTTTTAAATTGAGTAAAAAGCTATGAAAGCTTTTTACGTGTATCGAAAAGAAAGGATTACATATATGGAAAACAAAAACAAAAGAAAGCTTCCTGATATTTCCTTTAAAAAGGAATCGACTTTAAATCTGAATGATTCTGTACAAGATTTAGTTGAGCCTGAAAAGGAAGAAATTCTGAAAACGGTTAATTCAGATTCAGATGCAGAGGAAAATTTGTCCGCCTATGATGATGGAGCAAAAGCTTTAAATCTGGCTGATTCTCAGGAATCTGTAAATGATATGGAAAGCTTTGTATCAGAAGCTCAGGCTGAGTCTGCCGCAAAGGATTCAGGCGGTTTTTCTCTTAAAATCGGCAGCGACGATATAGATAAAGCTTTTGCAAAGGAGCAGATGGAAGCGCAGGTGGCTAAGAGAGAAAGCCTCGAAAAATCGCAGAAAGCAAAAAAGGCTAAAAAAGCAAAAAAGAAAAAGCCTGCTAAAAAGAAGAGCCTATTTAATTTCAGCGTTATCAGCGGAATAACAATTACCATTGTGCTTGTTTCGGTTTCTATTGTAATAGCCACAGGCGGTATAATGCTTGGGATGGAATATTTAGGAATCAACAAGAACGAACAGGATATTACCTTTAACATTCCAGAGGGGTCTTCTACAGACGAAATAATTCAGCTTTTGATAGATAACGGTATAATTGAAAATAAAACGCTGTTTAAAGCAATAATGAGAATCAACGATTCACCATCTCTCTATCCTGGAGATATAACACTTAGTCCGAATATGAGCTATTTGGAAATTCTAAATGAGCTTTCGACAATGCGTGAATCCTATGAAACAGTCACACTGACCTTTTCGGAGGGCTCAAGTCTGTACGCCATAGCCAATAAGCTTGAAAAGTACGGAGTATGCACGGCTGAGGATTTCCTGTTTCAGTTTAATTCCGAGCAGGACTTTGAGATAGACGCAAATGTGACAAGAAATTCCGATACCTACTATGCAATGGAGGGATTTTTCTTCCCTGACACCTATGAATTTTATGTTGATGATTCAGCCTATAACGTCACAAAAATTGTCAGAGAAAATATGTCATCTAAGATAACAAGCGATATGTACGAGCGCATGGAAGAAATCGGAATGACTCTTAGCGAAGTGATTACTCTTGCGTCAATAGTTCAAAAGGAAGCGGGCTTCGTTGAGGATATGCCTGGAATAGCGGCGGTTTTTTATAACAGACTTGAAAGCGATGAGTATCCTTATCTTCAGTCTGACGCAACGGGAATTTATGTAACAAGCTATATAAGCAAAACCGAAACCTCCACTACAATGCTTGATTTTTACAGCGAGGTTTACGACACCTACGTTTGCGAGGGGCTTCCGGCAGGTCCTATATGCAATCCCGGACTTGACGCTATAAACGCAGTGCTTTATCCTGACGATAACGACTACTACTTCTTCTGCACTGATCCTGAAACCTATGAGTGCTATTATGCAGAAACCTATGAGGAGCATCAGGAGAATTTAGAGCTGCTGGGGTTGAGCGAATAATGGCGGTTAGGGGAAATAAAATTAACTTTGCCCGTCCGCTTGAGGTGCTTTCTCCTGCGGGCGATATGGAGCGGCTTAATGCCGCTCTGGCTTTCGGAGCGGACGCTGTATATCTAGGCGGAAAAATGTTCGGCATGAGAGCGGCGTCGCCAAACTTCACATTTGAGCAGCTTTCACAGGCTGTACAGACTGCACATTCGCTTGATAAGCAGATTTATCTTACCTGCAACACGCTGCCGAGAAATAATGAGATGGTCGTCTTTGATCAGTTTTTAAGCGAAGCGGTTGAAGCTAAGGTCGACGCACTTATCGTAAACGATATAGGCGTTTTGGCGATGATTAAAAGGCTTGCGCCCGATATGGAAATTCATATGTCAACTCAGACTGGTATTGTAAACTATGCCGCCGCATCTGAATTTTACAATATGGGAGCAAAGCGAGTGGTTCTTGCCCGTGAGCTTTCGCTTCAAGAAATATCTGAAATTCGTGCCAAGACGCCAAAGGAGCTTGAAATCGAGGTCTTTGTTCACGGCGCAATGTGCGTGAGCTTTTCGGGACGCTGCCTGCTTTCGCAGTACATTATTGACCGTGACGCAAACAGAGGAGAATGCGCACAGCCATGCCGCTGGGGCTATTATCTTATGGAGGAAAAGCGTCCGAACGAGTATTATCCAATTTATGAGGACGAAAAGGGCTCGTATATTCTAAACGCTAAGGATTTGTGCATGATTGACTTTGTAGATAAGCTTGCGCAGGCTGGAGTTGACAGCCTTAAAATCGAGGGCAGAGCTAAATCCTCATACTACGTTTCGGTGATAACGAATGCTTATCGCCGTGCTGTTGATAAATTTTTAACAAATCCCGAAAACTTTGAACTTCCACAGTGGATTCATGATGAGGTTTTCAAGGTGAGCCACAGAGCTTACTGCACAGGCTTCTTTTTTGGTCATCCAAAGGAAAGCCAGTATTACAAGGACAGCGGATATATCCGTGAATGGGACGCTGTCGCAATTGTGACAGGCTATGACGAACAGCGGCAGCTGATAGAATGTGTACAGCGAAATAAATTTTTAAAGGGCGCAGAGCTTGAGCTTTTAGAGCCGCAGGGCGAGCCTGTAAAAATCAAAGCCGATGAAATTTTTGACGAGCTTGGCAATCCGATTGAAAACACCTGTCACTCGGCTATGAATTTCTATATCAAGTCAAAGCGCAGCTTCAAGAAAAATACTATTGTTAGAATGCCTGCTGATAAGAGATAAAAAAAACCACAGTCCGTTTTTGCTTTGCGGACTGTGATTTTTTATATAGAGCTTTTGACGTCATTTAAATTTTGGCTTCCATAAACGTGTGGCATATTTAATACCACATACTTTTGCGCAGATTCTCGCATTGCTATTAGGTCGGCAATAAATTGTAAGCGAATCACATTCGTCAAAAGCGCCGACGCCAATTTTTATAACCGAATTTGGTATATAAACGCTTTCAAGACTGCTGCACCCGTAAAATGCAAACCAATCTATAAATTTAACAGAATCAGCTATATCAATATGCTTTAGCTTTTTACAATTGCGAAATGCGTCCTCACAAATTACAATTACGCTGTCAGGAATTGTAAGATTTTCATAAGGGTATCCCTTAGGACAGCGTAACAGAGCAGTTTTGTTCTTGTTATAAACTACTCCGTTTAAGGAGGATAAATATTTATGATTAGGATGAACGTTTATTTTAGCAAGCGATGTGCAGCCACAAAAACTATAATCAAAATTCATTTTAGCAAAAGCGTGAATGTCAATTTGCGTTAAAGTTTTGCAGCTCTCAAATGCAAAAGAATCTATTTTTATAGGTGAATCAGGAAGCTCAACTTTCGCTAGTGCTTTACATTCGGTAAAAGCAAAAATGTTAATTTGAGTAACTGAGTCGGGAATATGTATACTTTTTAAAGAATCACAGTACGAAAAGGAATGTTCGCCAATGATTTTTACACCTTTTGGAACTGAAAAATGAGCGTTGGTTAATCCCTCAGGATATAGTGTCAACTCCGAACCGTCCTTGCTGTATAATATTCCGTCTTTTGTTGAATAATATTTGTTTTCAGGATCAGCAATTATTGAAGTAAGAGCTTTACATCTTAAAAATCTCGGTGGGACTTGCTCATTATCCGTTGAGAATCTGTTAAAAAAGGTTGCTGAGTTTGGAAGTCTTATGCATGTCAGCGATTTGCACATAAAAAAAGCCTTGTCACTTATTTTTTCAACAGAATCAGGGATAACGATGCTTTTTAAAGATGTACATTCGGAAAAAGCAAAGTGATTTATAATTTTTACAGTGTCAGGTATAATAATGCTTTATATTTTTTTACATTTTTTAAAAGCAAAGTAGGATATTTCTGTGACTTTATATCCATCTATGCTTGCGGGAATTTCTATATTGCGGCTTGAGCTTTGATTAAAACGACAGATTTTCACCTCGTCGTTTTCTATTTTGTATATATAATCATTATTCATAGCTTTTTCTTTCATAATATCCTGCCTCCTCCGACAACCGTTTCGCCCTGATAAAACACTACAGCCTGCCCCTTGCAGACGGCATTGTGCATAGTGTCAAACTCAACTCTGACATTGCCGTTTTCCAGCGGATAAACTGTGCAGGGCATATCCTTTTGATGGTAACGAGTCTGCGCAGTACAGCGGTATGGTTCTGTCAGCGTGTCAAAGAGAATGAAATTTACATCACTAGCTTCAAGAAATTTTCTTGCAAGCTTGTCCTTTGTGCCTAAGATAAGCGTGTTTGTACTTAAATCCTTGTCAATCACGAAAAGCGGCTCGCTGTAGGAAATTCCGATTCCGCGCCTCTGCCCTATAGTGTAATTTATAAGTCCGCTGTGCCGACCAAGCCTTGAACCGTCGGTGAGTATTATATCTCCCTGCGGCTGTTCGCCTTCTCTTTGCGTGATGAAATTCACATAGTCGCCGCCAGGGATAAAGCAGATGTCCTGACTGTCAGGCTTTTCAGCGTTGATAAGATCGTTTTCAAACGCAATTGAGCGTATCTCGTCCTTGCTCATTTCGCTGACGGGAAAGAGCGTGTGCGCAATTTCCTCCTGAGTCATGTTGTAGAGAACATAGCTTTGATCCTTTTTTAAATCGGGCGAGCGCATAAGCAGCCATCTGCCGGAGTTTTCGTCAAATTTTCTGCGCACATAATGCCCCGTAGCTATGTAGTCATAGCCTAAAAGTCTGGCACGCTCTAAAAATTTTCCGAACTTAAGGTGCTTGTTGCATTCAATGCAGGGATTAGGCGTGCCGCCGCAAAGATAGGTGCTTACAAAGCTGTCTATCACCTTTTCTTTAAACTCGTTTGAAAAGTTAAATACAAAAAAGTCTATCCCTAGCTTTAAAGCGACAAGACGTGCATCCTCAACATCGCTTAACGAGCAGCAGGTTTTGCTTCGCTCAAGCCCTATGTCGTCGTTGCTGTACAAGTGCATAGTCGCTCCTGCACATTCATATCCCATGTCAAGTAAAAGCTTGACCGAAACCGAGCTGTCAACTCCTCCGCTCATAGCGACAAGTACTTTCTTTTTACTCATTTTTCATCATTCCTAAATATCTAATTCTGATGCTACCATCTGCCAAATTTCTTCATCGGAAAATTCTCTTCCCAGCTCTTTGCAAAGCCTCTTGACAAGCTGTACACATTCTGAATTGTAGTGCCTGCCTGTTTTAATCACGGCAATAATAGTTCTGCTCCAGACGTTGGCTTTTTTGATAAGTCCGCTTTCGTAAAATTCATTGATTACTGCTTCTCTGTCGTATGGAACAGCTACAGTCTGCACACTCCATTCTCCGCCGTTTGACTCGATAATTGCCATCTGAGCGTCAGTGTCACCGTGCGAGGGAACACCCACAGTGCCTGCGTTGAGAATGGTTTTTGCTCCTTTAGTGTAAATGTACTGCTTGTGACAGTGTGCGCATATTAAAAGCTTCGTCGTCATCTCCCTTGCTATGCTTTTAATTTCAGGCGAATTATCGTAAAAAAGCTCGCAGCTGCTTTGCATAGAGCCGTGACAAATTGAAAAAGGCGGATAACCGTCGAGCTTTACTTCCATTCCAATTGGCATAGCCTCAAAAAAGCGCAGATCCGAATCGCTTAAATTTTCGTAGGTGTATAAAAGCGAGCCGCTTTGAGAATTGTACTGCCAGCTTTCAGTAAGATTACGCTTGTGAAAGAGCATATAGTCCTCTCTGTTTCCTCTTACAAACCAAGTTTTGTATTCGCACGGTATATTTCTTATTATCTGCATTGTTTTCTGCGGATATGGACAGTCTGAAACATAGTCGCCTAAAAAAGCGATGCCGTCAATGTCGTTTTTATAAATCCAGTCCATACAGGCTTCAAGCGCAAAATGGTTTGAATGAATATCTCCAAGCGCTGCAATTCTCATTATCATGACACCTCTTAACTCATTTAAAATCATTATATCATACCGCATATAATTTGTCAATTGATAGGCTAATATTCTTATATAGATTAAAATATTACGACAAATATATGATTGTGTTTTGATACAGTGTATATATTGTAAACATAAGGTTAATATATCTCATCAATAATCAAATAGCAGAAAATGTTCCACAAAAAAATAATAATTGTTCATGAAAAAATTGTGCAAAAGCGATATAATATAATTAGAAAATAAGATAATATGAATCTACATAGATAAAATTGACATAAATTAACAAGTCCTTGTAATTTGCGAAAGGAGGCTTTCGTTATGATTGAAGAGGAAGATGAGGATGAAATCCTATATATAGATGATTCTGTAATTAAGGGCGACATCTGCGGCTTTATTCATATATGCGAAGCAAAGAAAGTAAACGATTACATAAGTATCAGCGTTAACTCGGATAAAAAGATTCTAAGGCTTTACATCAATGATAAGCTATGCTGCCGTCAGAAAAATCTTGAGTTTTTTGAATTTTTTGAGCCGATTGATTTTTGCGGTGAATTAAAGATAAGAATTGAGAGTGAGGATGAGCCGCTTATAAGTGAGCAGATGACCTTTACAATATGAAAAATGCCTCTTTTCACAGCCGATTGTTTTAATTTGCATCGGCTGTGATTTTAATAGCTGTACTAAATGGAAATTTTTACATAGATATAGCTGCTGTAAAAGTAAAATTTTCGTGAATAGTCGAATTT
>X368_European_Ground_Squirrel__coassemble_19_pt1 | contig 38478 bp, 34 predicted proteins | sample X368_European_Ground_Squirrel__metabat2_low_PE_002 | metagenome-assembled genome bin X368_European_Ground_Squirrel
ATTATATCAGCATACCTTTTAGAACAGGAGCTGCAAATTATGAGCAAGACTAAAAGACCTGTCAGAAATACAGCAAATGCTGGCGATAAAAATCAGCGATGGAACTGAGGAATGATACATAATGCCAGGAGACAAACATAGCTCTGAGGGACTGCTTTCCGAAGCTGTGCGCAGAGAGGTTGCTAAAAATTTAATAAAAAAAATCATTAGTATAAGTATAGTTACATACTTCAAATTAAACATTTATCATACAGCTCTCTCGTTATATCTGAAAACCACTGTGATGCATATGTGCAACACAGTGGTTTAGAGATTTTTATTTGCCTTAACTTCCTCACAAGTGCGAAGTACATTTTCCCTTGTTCAAAATGCCTGACTATGGTTTTTATAGGTAATGTGGCTTAAATCATGTAACGCAGCACAATCAATAACTGAACGACAGTTGACTGTGTGTAAAATCCTCCGCCTTTTTCAGTAGAGTCTGATAAAATTTCAATCATACACTTAATAGACTGAGCCAAGAAAAAGCATATCAAATCTGAATAGCTCTAAATCACACCTTGCTTTTTTAGCTTGCCATCACTCAGCAGCTTTGAAAGCTTAAGATGTTTTATACATCAATTCACTCCGAAATCCTTTTAGGCTTAACGGTTGCGACATCCTTGTCATCTACAACACCCTGAATACCTGCCGCAAGCCCTGCAAGCCCCTGAATCTCACTTGGAATTATAATCTTTGTAGCCTTTCCGTCAGCAGCTTTTCCAAATGCTTCAAGACTCTTTAGCTGAATAACAGCCTCGTTCGGGTTTGCGCTGTTGAGCTTGACTATGCTCTCCGCAACCGACTGCTGAACCATTTCAATCGCTTGAGCCTCACCTTGAGCTTCAAGGATTTTTTGCTCCTTAACAGCATCTGCACGCAGAATCATAGACTGCTTTTCAGCTTCGGCGGCTAGTATTTTAGCCTCCTTGTCAGCCTGCGCACGGAGAATCTTCGACTCCTTTTCACCCTCTGCAACAAGCACCTGAGATTTCTTTTCCGCTTCCGCCTGAATAACCTTTTCACGACGCTCACGGTCAGCCTTCATCTGTTTTTCCATCGAATCCTGAATTTCAGGCGGAGGAATGATGTTTTTCAGCTCAACTCTTATAACCTTAATCCCCCAACGGTCTGTGGCTTCGTCAAGAACTCTTGTGATGTTGGAGTTTATAAGGTCGCGCGAGGTAAGAGTAGCTTCAAGATCCAAATCTCCGACAATGTTTCTCAGCGAGGTGGCGGAAAGATTTTCGATAGCCTTTATCGGACGTTCTACTCCGTATGTGAACTGCATGGGATTTGTAATCATAAAGAAAATTACCGTATCAATTTTCATAGAAACGTTGTCCTTTGTGATAACGTCCTGCGGAGGAAAATCAATAACCTGCTCTTTTAAATTTACCTTTTTTAGCAATGCGGTCGATAAAGGGAACCTTAACATGAATACCCGTCCCCCATGAGCCGTGATACGCTCCAAGCCTTTCAATTACCCACACATAAGACTGCGGTACGATTTTGATGTTTGCGATTATAAGCGCTGCAATCACAAGCACCAGCAAAAGAATTACAACTATAGGATCCATAACTATTCCTCCAATTTTTTGTTTATTTTGTCACAACCAGCTTTGTTCCGTCAACCTTTTCAATCTTAACGACAGTACCTGCGGATATGTCGCTTCCGTCAAGTGAACGTGCCGCCCATTCAACGCCGTCAAGCTTAACTCTGCCATTGCCGGTTTTATTACAGACGGTTTCAACAACAGTTGCTGATTTTCCTATATCGTATGTTTCGTTGGGATCATCAGCTTCCTAGAGTGAAGCTTTTTCACAAGAGAGCGGGTAAGTATAAGCAGTATAACGCTTGAAACGGCAAAAATTCCAAGCTGCCAGACAAAGCTTAAGTCAGCTATAGCTGCAAACATTGCAAACAAAGCTGCAATTGCGAACCATATCGACACAAGCGAATTAAGCGTTGCTCCCTCGACAATCAAAAACACCACAAAAGCAACAGCCCAGCCAACGACCTGAGTGTTTGAAGCGAGTGTACTAAGCATATGTTTAACCTTCTCCTTTACACAAAAATCAATTTATGTTTTTTATACTTTTATTATATCACAAAGAAATCAAAAATGCAAGTAAATTTTACAGGGCAATAAAAAGACTCAATTTTCATTATCTAATTATATCATAACAAAGCCTTTTTTTCAAGAAGTAAATTAAAACTGTAATTATTCTGTAATTTAAAGCGGTTAAAAGAACCTGCGTCAGGTTCATGCTTTGGAAAATTATTCGAAAATTATTTGTACAAAATGCACAGAGAAGCATGATGAAATATGTTTAAAATATACATGAAATGATAAAAGGAATATGGTAAAATGAATTTATGTTGAGGTGATAAAAATGAACAATAGCGTTACAATTGTTTCATATAGATACATTCCCTTTGATATAGGGTGTAATATTGACTCTCATTTAAAAGCCGAAATCAATAATTATTTACTAACGCAAGAAATGGCTGCTGAAATTAAAATCGATAGTTTATCAAAAACACTGTCCAATGATATATTAAGCGTTTATCAAATTAAAGATAACATCAAAATCTACTTGTATAAATATGGAATTACCGTATTTACTATTGATGATTCAGCGGAGGTTTTGATTCAGATAATTATGCTTATGAATACTGTTTAAAAAGAAAGTCAGCCCATGAAGAGTATTTAACTCTGAAAAACAGCACGGCTATAATTCTATATCAATTAGCTGAGAGGATAAGGACTATAGCTTCAGGTAAAAAGGATAAATTGAGGATTTCTGCTTCTAATATTTGGGAGCATAATGGCTTTTCTTATGTTATGAAAGTTAGCAATGTTAATCTTCAGGAATTAGATTTTAATTACAAAGAAATGACTGAAAAAAGCAAGAAAAATCTGCATATCATGTTAGAGCCAAGTATCGTTCACACAGAGGATTCTTTGGTTTATTCTACAGCATCAGATTTTGAAAATAATTCTCTTGAGATAGATTTATCATCCTTGGAAGAACCGACAGACTGGATTAAAAGTTCGGGTTTTCCAGATATGAGCAAATGATAAAATTGAGTGATCGTGTTGCTTCTTGTTGGAATGCGGAGCGTTTGATTATGTAGTTGCGACTAAGTTTTTAAACTATAATAACAGCGTTTATGAAAAGCTGTTTGACTGGAATAGACTTGAAACAGAAGACGACAGAAAGCTTTGCAGGGACTTTGAAAATTATGCAGACGTAGTTGTTGAAAAGACAGTATATACCTGTGTGAACTCGCATTTTCTTCAAAGAATATGCCCGTTAAATGACGGCGTGTTTCCTGAAAAGCTTTTTTTGGCTGGAGCAGATACCGACTGCTGTGTTTTAAAAATTGCCGCTGATTTGTTTGAAAACAATATACGTCCTGTGGTTCTTACAAATTATTGTGATTCTAATGGCGGACCTAAATCTCATCTTGCAGGTATTGCCTGTTTAAAAAGATTGATTGGCAAAAAGCAATTGTTTTCAGGTGAGATTAAATCGAAGGAGGATTTGTTATCGATCTGAGAGACACATGATTCGAGCGAGTTTTGAACCTGCACAGGTCAATTTAACCTTGTCCGAAAGAGGCAGGACAAATCATAAAAGCGAAAAAGTCATTGATAACACAATCGCATAGTTTTTGACGCACCTTTTGGAATACCTCAACTCATAAACGATACTAAAACTGCCGATAAGAAATTTTATCTTGTAAATTTTGCCGACAAGCAATTTTTTGTCACCGTCACAGATGAATTTATCGAAAGCCGCCAGCTTTCAGAAAGAATTACTGATAAGAGCTTTGTATTTGGGAATTTCAGGTTCAATGTCTGTGAATACAAAATTTAGCCGCTTATTTTGCAATGCTTTTTAGATTTTTCTCTTTCTACTTTTATCATATCGATATTTTTCCATTTGTCAAGGGGTTACGAAAAATTTTTTCATTTAACAAAAAAAGGCACGTCAATGCGCAACGCAAAGACGTGCCTTTATCAGGTTGTATTGACATAAACTTAAAAATCTTATTCAGCCTTGTCCTCATCCTTTTTTTCGAGGAATCCGTAGCAAAGTGCCGCAAGCGCACCGCCTACCAGAGGCGCAACTATGAAAATCCAAACCTGAGAAAGTGCGTCGCCGCCTGCGAAAATTGCCGGCATAAGGCTTCTTGCAGGGTTTACAGATGTTCCCGTAAGCGCAATTCCTAAAATATGTACCAGCGTCAGCGTCAAGCCTATTACAACTCCTGAAACCGCTGTGTTTTCAGTCTTGCTTGTAACTCCGATTATCGCAAGCACAAATACAAATGTCAGAACAACCTCAGCAAGCAAAGCCGCTCCGACAGAGCCGTTTTCCCAGCCGTCCTGAATCTGATTAGCTCCAAAGCCGCAGTCAAATCCAAACAAAATTCCGAGTACGACGCAGCCAAGCGTTGAACCTATAAGCTGAGAAATAACGTATCCCACAAAATCAGTCACCGAAAGCTGTTTTCTTATCAGCATTGCAAGCGAAACCGCAGGATTTATGTGACATCCTGAGATATTACCTATGCTGTATGCCATAGCGACTATCACCAGTCCGAAAGCCAGAGCGGTTAAAATATATCCGCACCCAAACCAGTGATCACAGCCGACCGCCACTGCTGTTCCGCAGCCAAACGTAACAAGCACAAACGTCCCTATCACTTCTGCAATATACTTTTTTATACTGTTCATCACAAAAACTCCTTTGCTGTTAAATTAAACGAATTTCTTATGAACTAAAAGCATTGCCGCAAGCAGCAAAGCTTTTTATAAGGGCATCAGACGAAAACCATTGCTGTGAAGATTTACGGCAAGATTTTTTAGAGATTCCCATTTTTATTATACATCAAACAAATTATAATTGTCAATATCCGAAAAGTAGAAATTTGTGTTTTGTTTTTGTATATTTTGCACATAAAAGCAGGGACTTTTTCAAGCCCACGCTTTAATTTATTCAAGCTCAAACGCTCCTGTATAAAGCTGATAGTATTTGCCCTTTTGCTCTATAAGCTGCTCATGCGTGCCTCGCTCGATAATTACTCCCTGCTCAAGCACCATAATAACGTCCGAATTTTGAACGGTTGAAAGTCTATGCGCAATTACAAACACCGTTCTGCCGTACATAAGTCCATCCATTCCGCGCTGAACCAACGCTTCTGTTCTCGTATCGATTGACGATGTTGCTTCGTCAAGAATCATAACGGGCGGATCCGCAACTGCGGCTCTCGCAATTGAGATAAGCTGACGCTGTCCCTGCGAAAGATTAGCTCCGTTTCCTGTAAGCACCGTTTCATAGCCCTGCGGCAAACGTCTGATAAAGTCGTCGGCATTAGCAAGTCTTGCCGCCGCCTGACACTCCTCGTCGCTCGCCGAAAGATTTCCGTAACGAATATTTTCCATAACCGTACCCGTAAACAAATTTGTATCCTGCAAAACTATTCCAAGAGAGCGTCTTAAATCAGGCTTTTTAATCTTTTCAATGTTAATTCCGTCATAGCGGATTTTGCCGTCCTGAATATCGTAAAATCTATTGATAAGGTTGGTAATCGTAGTCTTTCCTGCGCCTGTAGCGCCTACGAAAGCCACCTTTTGTCCGTGGTTTGCGTAAATGCTGACATCATGCAGAACTATCTTTTCAGGAACATATCCAAAGTCCACATTTTCAAGCTCAACATTTCCCTCAACCTTAGTAAGTGTTGTTGTACCGTCGCCGTGAGGGTGCTTCCATGCCCAGATATTCGTGCGTTCCTCACACTCCTCAAGCTCTCCGTTTCTGTCATATTTAGCGTTTACCAGCGTAACATAGCCCTCGTCCTGCTCAGGCTCCTCGTCCAAAAGCTTATAGATTCTCGAAGAACCTGCCATAGCCATTGCGACTGCGTTTATCTGGTTGGATATATTCGATATATTCTGGCAGAACTGCTTTGTCATATTTAAGAACGGCACAACGATAGCTATGCTCATCGCCTGCCCTGAAATAGACAGATTAGGCACGTTTACGATAATCAGCACGCTTCCTACAAACGCCGCAAGGATATACATGATATTTCCGATATTTCCCATAATAGGCATCAGAATATTAGCATACTTGTTAGCCTCCTTAGCGTCCTCGTAAAGCTGTCCGTTTACCTTATCAAAATCCTTCTCAGCATTTTTCTCGTGACAAAAGACCTTTACCACCTTCTGTCCCTCGATAATCTCCTCGATAAATCCTTCTGTTTTACCTAAAGCCTTTTGCTGTCTTGAAAAGTAATCTGCGCTCTTGCCGCCAATATTTTTTATAACCAGCGCCATAACTCCAACGCCGACAAGCACCAGCAGCGTCATCCAGACGCTCAGATAAATCATTTCGATAAACAGCACAAATATCGTCAGCGCAACTGTAAGCAGCTGCGGAATAGTCTGCGATATAAGCTGTCTGAGCGCGTCAATATCGTTTGTGTAGTGGCTCATAATGTCGCCGTGCTGGTTCTGATCAAAATACTTTATCGGAAGCTTCTCCATACTTGAGAACATTCTGTTCCTCATTTTAGCAAGATGTCCCTGTGTGACTATCGCCATAAGCCTTGAATAAATGGTAGTCGCCGCAACTCCAAGCACATAAAATATCGCCATATAAATCATAAGCTTTAAAAGTTCAGGCTTTAGGTAATCAACAGCCGCCGTTTTGCCATCGCTGCCGTAAATCTCAAGTCCGTCCTCAATCAGACTTACCAGACTATTCATAAACAGTGATGAAACAGTAGAGGCTACTGCGCTGATAACTATACAAACCGCTACAATTATAACATAGCCCTTGTAATTCTGACAAACGTCCTTTACAACTCTTCCTATAAGAGAAAAGGATATTTTTTCATTCGTTCTTCCCTGCCCTGGTCTTGGCATAATTATCCCGCCTCCTCACTGCTCTTGTTCTGCGAATAGTAAACCTCCTGATAAATAGCGTTGCTCTTAAGCAGCTCATCATGAGTTCCCACAGCGTTAATCTTTCCGCCGTCAAGCACCACTATTTTGTCAGCCTCCTGTACTGAAGCTATTCTCTGCGCTATAATTATCTTTGTAGTATCAGGAATTTCCTCAGCAAACGCTTTTCTTATAAGTGCGTCTGTCTTTGTATCAACTGCGCTTGTCGAGTCGTCCAAAATCAAAATCTTAGGCTTTTTAAGCAATGCTCTGGCTATGCAAAGACGCTGCTTCTGTCCGCCTGAAACGTTGCTACCGCCCTGCTCAATATAGGTATCATACTTATCAGGGAATTTCTGAACGAACTCGTCAGCCTGCGCAAGTTTGCAGACGCGCTCAATCTCCTCATCGGTTGCATTCTCATCGCCCCAGCGGATATTCTCTTTAATAGTACCCGAAAACAAAACGTTTTTCTGCAATACAACCGAAACCTCGTCTCTGAGCGTTTTTAAATCGTAATCTCGCACATCTGCTCCGCCGACCCTGACCTCTCCGTCCGTTACGTCATAAAGACGGGGGATAAGCTGAATGAGCGAAGTCTTAGAGCTTCCGGTTCCTCCGATAATTCCGATTGTCTGCCCTGCCTTAATATGCAAATTGACATTTTCAAGCACATTTTTATCCGCCTTTTGCGAATAAGCAAAGCTTACGTTTTCAAAGTCTATGCTGCCGTCGGCAACGCTTGTAAGCGGATTTTCGGGATTAGTGATTGTACTTTCATCATCAAGCACCTCAACTATACGTCGCATAGATTCAAGAGCCATAGTTACCATTACGAAAACCATCGACAGCATCATAAGGCTCATCAGCACCTGCATACTGTAGGTAAGCAAGCTCGACAAATCTCCTACCAGCATATCACTGCCGCCTGAATTGATTATTTTATTCGCTCCAAAATATGAAATAACCATCATCAGCACATACATACAAAACTGCATAAGCGGCGAGTTAAAGGCAAGTATCTTCTCAGCCTTGGTAAAATCCTTTTGCAGATTATTGCTTGCCGTTTTAAATTTCTCTATTTCATAATCCTCGCGGACATACGCCTTGACAGCTCTTATTCCGCTGACGTTTTCCTGTACCGATTCATTAAGCGCATCGTACTTCTTAAATACACTGTTGAATATCGGCATTGTCGTTTTCATAATCAGTATCAAGCCAACCGCAAGCACAGGAATTATAAACACATAGGTCACCGAAAGGCTTGGACTCATCATTATTGACATGACAAGCGCAAAGATAAACATAAACGGCGTCCTTACTGCAGTTCTTATTATCATCATATACGCATTCTGAACGTTTGTAACATCCGTTGTAAGACGAGTCACCAGGCTTGAGGATGAAAACTTGTCTATATTCGCAAAGGAAAAGCCCTGAACCTTGTAAAAAAGGTCGTGACGCAGATTCTTTGCAAATCCGCATGACGCTATTGCGCAGTACCAGCCTGAAGCCGCTCCGCAGACAAGCGACGCCATAGCCATCACAAGCAAAATCAGTCCGTATTTTACAACAACGTTCAGATCGCAGCCTCCCTGAAGCTCATTAACAAGCTTTGCCGTTATAAACGGTATTATACATTCAAGTATAACTTCAAGCATTACAAAAAAGGGTGTCAGCAGCGAGGCTTTTTTATATTCTCTCACACATGACATAAGCTTTTTTACCATTACTTTTTGTCCTCCATTTCACATAAATTGTTTTTAATCATATCACACACCTCAAAAAAAACATCCAGCTTTTCTTTCGGTATGCCCGATGCCATTTCTATTTCTATTTTCTCTATTTGCAGACTCTTTTCAGCTCTTGCCCGCCAGCCCTTTTCGGTAAGCTCAAGCTTCTTAAGTCTTGCATCATACGGCACAGGCTTTCTTTCTATAAGCCCGTTTTTTTCCATAAGAGAAAGAATCTTCGAAATAGTCGCTCTCCTTACGGAAAACTCCTCTTCCAAATCCCTTTGAAAGATTTCTTCCTTTTCACATTTGCCAAGATAGCCCAAAATTCTGCCGTGAACTGCCGTCACCGTATTCTCCTCTTCACGCATTTGCCTATTTAAAAGAATTGAAATCTGCGTTATCCATGGTCCGATTTCACGCACCTCAGATTCTTTTAATTCGCTGGGAAAAGACTGAAAAATACCCTCCGGATTATCCTTGGCGTCCATTGCTGTCACCTCCTTTTTATTTATTCAATAAACAGTTTGTAAGCTTGCTAAATGTTAGTTTGCTGATTGTTAGCTGGCTACGCTTTCTTTATTTATGACTATTATAGCATACATAGATTTTATTGTCAATGAATATTCTTGACAAGATTTTTGAACATTTTATTATGCTTAAACGCAAAAAAACAGGCTGTCAATATGCCTGACAGTCTGTTAAAGCTTATTCGATATAGGCAGTATCTGCATCATCATCCGAGCAGGCTGAACGTGCGACCGCTATAGTTGCAAGCGTATCTCCTAGCTGTGTAAAAACAGCGGCGGCAGCGTTTAGCTCATCATCTGTGAGCGAAGCCGCAAGAGCGTTTGCGACAGCGGTAACTGCCACAGTAAGCTGACAAGGATTCACTAAGCATCGCCCCTTGTATCAGCATATGACAAATTTAATCAGGATGTCACTTTCGGTGCGGATTCAATCAGCGCCTCAACCAGCTCCGGGAAATACCACTCCTGCGGTAGACTTCTGTCCATCAGCGCAAAGTTTTCACCGCTGCCGACCCGCGAATTATTATCCCACCAAATCATAGGCACGCCATACTCTGTACCCTTGCTCACATAATATTCAGCGCAGGCAATTCTATCCTCAAGATTATCCTTGTTTACCGTTCCAAATTCTCCGATAATTACTGGGATTTCATACTGCAAAAACAAATCCTCAAGATTTATAAAAAGATTGTCAATTTCACTTGTATTATTCTCGTCCCACTCGTCTGTGCCTGTAGTATCAAGCGCAAGAGAATATGGCAGATAGGCGTGAACCGAAACGATAACCTTATCGTCGTCCTCAGGCAGCCAAACCTCCTCAAGGCAGGTTCTTGTAGATGAAGCCGCATAGCCTGTAAGCATAAGGTGACGCTTAGCGTTATTTCCACCGCTGTTCCTTACAGTTTCATAAAACGCCTGTTCATACTCTGCAACTATAGCGCGGCTTTCCTCATCTCCGCCTGTCCACTCTATTGCAGTTTCACGGCATCTCGGCTCGTTTAAGCCTTCAAAGATAAGATGCTCGTCATAGCCTTTAAATTCCTCTGCAATCTGTGACCAGAGCGCAGTAAGCTGCTCTATATCCTGCTCTTTATTTTCCTCAGTCGGAAAATACCATTCCTCATGGTGAGTGTTGAGAATAACGAACATTCCGTTGTCAATACCGTAATCGACAATTTCCTTAACTCTCGCCATCCATTCCTCATCTACATTATAATCCTCGTCCATATGGTCTCCCCACGAAACAGGTACTCTGAACACGTTAAAGCCCGTTTCAACAAGCAAATCCACCATTTCCTTTGAGGTTTTGACACTCTGCCATGTGGTTTCGTTATCCAGTCCGTTTGAGCCTGTAGCGTCCATTGTATTTCCTAAATTCCAGCCTATAGTCATTTCCTGAACAAGCTCCCATGAGGAAATATCACGAATTTCCATGTTGACCTCCTCTTCAACAGATTCAGTTGCTGATTCAGCGGAATCGCTTTCACTGGAATCGTCTGAAGATGAGCAGGCTGTCATAAATGTCGCACAGGTAAGTGCCGCCATCAAAACGGCAATCATTTTTTTAAGCTTCATAATTAAAATCCTTTCTAACCTATTTATGCTCCAGCTTTTTAATCGCATTGTTTCTGACTGCGTCGCAGTACTGTTCGATTGATTTAATTTCAAAATCGGTTACCACCGAATAAAATTTATCCGAGTTCAAATGATGGCAGTCTGACCCTGCGGTCTGGATAAGGTTAAATTCCTTGGCATACCAGAGCGCACGCTCATCGTCCTCTTTTGCGTGGTTTCCGCCGTTATATACTTCTACACCGTCGCAAAAATCAGGTATAAGCTTTATATCCCTAAGATAAGACATACGGCGAAACGGGTGAGCATGAACTATAATTCCTCCTGCGAAGTGCACTCTGTTGCAAAATTCATACACTGAAATATCCATCAAATCATCGTTTTCCTTAAGCCATTGCTTATCTATGCCATATGCCAAAAAATCAGAGCCGTTCCACGAATATTCAAGTCCGAAAAGCACATTTAAGCCAAGCTCCTCGCCCTTTGCTTTTGCATTTTCAAAGCCCAAACAAAAAAGCTCCATCTTTTCACTCCAAGGCAGACTGCGGTCTATAGTCGTATTACCATTTAAAAAATGATCGGTTACTATAATAGTATCATACCCTAGCTCCTTATAATGTTGAGCCTGCTCGCTGCCTGATGCGCTTGCGCAAGCTGAACACTCTGCGGTATGGAGATGAGTTTCAGTACGAAACATCAGAAATCAACTCCTCTCTTTATCAGCTCAAGGCACATTCTGCCGTTGTGATAAGGGCATTTCCAAGGTCCTGTTTCCTCTTTCCAATCGTGCGGATTACCGTCAGAGCTTAGCTCGCTGTACCATTCGCCGCCGCTGCGCTTGTCAATGATATTTTGCTTTATATAATCCCAGATGTCAGCCGCCGCTTCAAGATATTTTTCATCGCCGCTGTGCTGATAAGCGTTTACAAAGCCGACAACCGCCTCCGCCTGAACCCACCAGATCCGAGTTTTATCGATTTTATCATTTTCACGTTCATTATTGAGCGCACCGTTTTCCAATCCTACGTTATAAATATTTTCAGCAAGGCGCAAATCAATATCATGAAAGCTAGCCGTAAGCTCATCATCGCCCAGCATTTCAACCGCCTTGTCCATAAGCCAGCTTGCTTCAATATCGTGACCGAAGGAATGAATATCGCCCAGCACGTCAAATTTCTCATCAAAGAAAACTCTCAGCGCATTATTTTGTCCGTCGAAAATTTTCTGCTCGACTATTTTCAGCTGATACTTAAGCTTTTGCGCTACAATCTCGCTTCTGTTAGCACGATAAAGCTCCGTATAGGCTTCGATAAGGTGCAAAACGCTGTTCATCGTCTTTTTCGCAATTATTCCGTTTTCCGAAAGAGCCTCGTTCTCGGCAGGCTTCCAGTTGCGTGTAAACGCTTCGCCGCAGCCGTAATCATCAGGTGTTTTTGATTCAATGTCGTCAAAAAGCCGCTGTGCCAAGTGAAGCGCTTCCCTCACCTTTGCGGCATTATAATATGCGCTCAAAGCATAGACTGCAAAAGCAATGTTGTAGGTATGCTTCATATCATCGCTCACGCTGCCGTCAAAGCTTGTCATCCAATAGACTCCGCCGTATTCATAATCCACGCAATATTTTTTTATATACTCAAAAGCATGGTCTGCAAGCTCTCTGCATTTTTCATCGCCGAAAACCTCATAGCAGGCTGAAAAAAACCAAAGTATTCTCGAATGGAGAATAACTCCCTTGTCCGCCTTTTTATCAACCTTTAAATCAAAGCTCTTATACCCGTAAAAGCCGCCGTATTCATCGTCCTTAAGCGCAGTCCAGTAGGGTACAATGTGATTTAGCAGCTCATCTCTTGCCTGTGAAACAACCTTTCCCATAGCTCATTCTCTCCATTACTCAATTATTTTTCTTGCTTCTATATAGTATCTCTTATCGACAGCATGACCCATAGAAAAGGTCTTTCTCGGTAGTGCGCCGTCTGCTATTACCGTGGGGAAAAGCTGCTGCTTTTCCATATCGGGGAGAATAAAGCCTACAGTATTCGGCTTCATCGAAAGCTTTTCAAGCATATCTTTTCCGTGAATATAATCAACGCTGCCGCCATGCTCAGAAATATATTCGTCCAAAAAATTCTGAAGCGATCCGACCGTCAAGCGGCTTGTCTGATTATGAATATAAAAATCCTTATGTTCGCCGCCGCAGACAACGGTGATTTTCTGCTCGCTCGGTTTATCTTGCGAAAGACCTAAAGCCTCCGTCATAGCTTCAAACAGATTATCTTTATCTACGTCTGAAATAATGCGGTGAATAGCCTCAAATTTAAGTGCGTCAGAGTGAAGATTAACAAGCTCACAAAGCGCATACCTTGCAGGGTGGTTAGTTAAATCCTTGTCAGGATTTTGCTCCTTAAGTTGCTCATAGTAAGCCTTTGCGGCGGCAAGAGAATGATTGCCATCTCCCATAGCAAATGCAAGCGGCTCTGCGTCCGAAAGAGAGTACTTCTCATTGAATTTGAGCTTATCCGCAAGACTGTCAAGCGCAGACAAAACCTGCTTTTGCAAATCAAGCGGCAAAAGATACCCCTCAATTTTTCCGCCCCCAAGCATAAGCTCGAACGAATAGAGCTTTTTCATCTCGTCCTTTTTAGCGCAAAGCGGCTCGATAGCACAGCGCTGCGAATCGTCAATCAAAATCATGATATGCGGCAGCTCCAAAGCCGCCTGACTGCGGATTTTAACTCTCGGCGGCAGTCTGTCGGGAACTGTCGCTTCTGTTGCACGAACAAGAGATTGAGAACCTTTATTATAGTCGTAGCATTCCAAGTCAACCGCTCCGACAATGCCTGCTCTGACTATGCCGTCCGACTGTGTACGCTCAACGTAAATAAGCGCATTTTTCAGCTCCTCAAACACATCGCCGTCAAGGTAGGCTTTCATGCTTTCGCTTATACTTTTAATATCATCTTCTCCGCCGTTTTTGCCAAGGTAAGCTTCCGGAAGAATCAAATTCAGCGCAGAGGGTGAACCGTCTGCGATTTTTTCAGCCTCCTCCCAATATTCAGGTTCAGAGGTGAACTGATCGCAGGCTATACACGCCCACTTTTGAAAATCCACATTCTTAGGAAGCAAAATATCGGCAGGAACAAACGCTGTCGTCATATCTAAAGTCATTCCTTTCAAAAAAACAGCGACGGTATTTCTCCGCCGCCGATCAAAGCTTATTCAGCGGCTTTTGCATTAGGTGCTCCGCAGCACTTCTTGTACTTCTTGCCGCTTCCGCACGGGCAGGGATCGTTAGGTCCTATCTTCTTGCCGTTTCTTTTAGCAGTAAAGCCCTTGTTAGTCGCACCCGCCTTGAACACCTGCTCTCGCTTAGGCGCAGCCTGCTGCTTTTTAACCTGTACGGTAAAGAGCGTTCTTACAGTGTCCTCGCGAATGGAATCAACCATAGCGTCAAACATCTCAAAGCCCTCCATACGGTATTCTACAACAGGGTTTTTCTGACCGTATGAGCGCAGTCCGATGCCTCTCTTAAGCTGCTCCATGTCGTCAATATGAGCCATCCATTTCTGGTCAACAACCTTAAGCAGCATTACACGCTCAATTTCACGCAAAAGCTCTGTTCCCAGATCGTCCTCACGCTTAGCGTAAATCTTGGAGGCTCGCTCTGAAAGCTGGTCTATAATATCCTGCTTTGTCGTGCGGTCAAGCTCCTCTGGCGTAAAGTCAAAATCGGTTTCGACCGTGATAAGTCCCATAAGGTGATCCTTAAGTCCCTGCAAATTCCAGTCATCGTGAATATCATCGTCAAGCAGGTACATATTAACACTGTCTGAAACATATTCCTTAATCATATTCACAATATAATCATGAATATCCTCTCCGTTAAGAACCTTCTGACGCTGACCATAAATAATCTCACGCTGAGTATTCATAACGTCGTCGTAATTCAGCACGTTCTTTCTGATGTTAAAGTTTCTGCCCTCAATCTTCTTCTGCGAGGATTCAATTATATTTGTCAGCATCTTTGACTCAATCGGGGTATTTTCGTCAACCTTGAGCGAATCCATCATGTTTGTAACCTTATCGCCGCCGAACAGCCTCATGAGGTCGTCCTCAAGCGAAAGGAAAAACTGGCTCTCTCCAGGGTCGCCCTGACGTCCTGAACGTCCTCTGAGCTGGTTATCTATACGTCTTGCCTCGTGACGCTCCGTACCGATTATGAAAAGTCCGCCTGCCTCACAGACCTTGACAGCCTTTTCCTTAACCTCCTCGTCATACTTATCCTTATACTTTTTATAAATCTTTCTGGCTTCAAGGACGGTTTCGTCATCGGTATCAGAATATCCTGTAGCCTCGACAATTACCTCCTCCTCGTACTCAAGCTTTCTCAACTCCTCTGTAGCTAGAAATTCCGAGTTTCCTCCGAGAATAATATCCGTTCCTCTTCCCGCCATGTTAGTAGCGATAGTTACCGCTCCAAGCTTGCCTGCCTGCGCTACAATCTTCGCTTCCTTTTCGTGATATTTCGCATTAAGCACCTGATGCTTTACGCCCTTGTTCTTCAAAAGCTTAGACAAATGCTCTGACTTTTCAACAGAAACTGTACCTACAAGCACGGGCTGCCCTTTTTCGTGACACTCGATAATCTTATCAATTACAGCATTAAACTTGCCCTTTTCGGTCTTATAGATAACGTCCGAGTGATCGTCTCTGATAACAGGCTTGTTTGTCGGAATTTCGATAACGTCAAGCTTATAAATCTCTCTGAACTCGTCCTCCTCTGTCAAAGCTGTACCGGTCATGCCTGAAAGCTTTGAGTAAAGGCGGAAATAATTCTGGAATGTAATTGTCGCAATTGTCTTCGACTCTCTTGCGACCTTAACTCCCTCTTTAGCCTCAATCGCCTGATGAAGTCCGTCGTTAAAACGGCGGCCTATCATGATACGTCCCGTAAACTCGTCTACAATAAGAACCTCTCCGTCCTTAACAACGTAGTCGGTATCTCTCCTCATCGTGCCATTAGCCTTTATCGCCTGATTGATATGATGCAAAAGCGTAAGATTATCGGCGTCCATAAGGTTAATTACATTAAACGCCTTTTCAGCCTTTTTAACTCCGCTCTTTGTAAGAGTTGCAGTTCTTGCCTTTTCATCTATAATATAATCTCCGTCAAGCAAGTCGTTATCCGCCTTGTCGTCCATCTCAACAACAGTTACAGGCTTGAGCGTCTTTGCGAATCTGTCGGCAAGCTGATACAGCTCGGTAGATTCATCGCCCTGCCCTGAAATAATCAGCGGCGTCCTTGCCTCGTCAATCAAAATCGAGTCAACCTCATCGACAATCGCAAAGGCGTGCTCACGCTGAACCTTATCCTTTTTATAGATGACCATATTATCACGCAGATAGTCAAAACCAAACTCGTTATTCGTACCGTAAGTAATATCCGCATTATAAGCCTTCTGCTTCTCTGCCTTGCTCATTCCCTGAAGCACGCAGCCGATTGAGACGCCGAGAAAGTGATAGACCTTACCCATCTCTTCAGACTGAAACTTTGCGAGGTAGTCGTTTACCGTTACTACGTGAACTCCATTTCCCGCAAGCGAATTTGCATAAGCCGCAAGGCAGGCTACCAGCGTTTTGCCCTCACCTGTTTTCATCTCGGCAATTCTGCCCTGATGCAAAACTATCGCTCCGATAATCTGAACTGGGAAAGGCTTCTTTCCAAGCACTCTCCATGCAGCCTCTCGGCACACTGCAAGTGCGTCTGGCAAAATCTCATCAAGAGAAGAAAGTCCATCCGCAAGAGTATCTTTAAACTTCTGCGTCTGCTCTCTAAGCTCGTGATCGCTCATCTTTGAATACTTTTCTTCAAGATCTAGCGTCTGCTGCTTTATAGGCTCTATTCTTTTAAGCTCTTTTTTGGAGTAATTCCCAAATAGTGCGTTTGCTAATCCCATTTTTTTAATTCACCTCATTTATATATTTTCCTCTAAAAGGAGCTTGGGTACAAAAATACACATTATATTATATCAAAAAAGCTTATGCTTGTCAAGCTTTTTTGAAAATTATCACCTAATTATCGCAAATATATTTTTCATATGCGATCCGAGGGGGCAAAAAAACAAAGAAAGAAACCGTTTTAACTCGCTCAGATCACAACTGCTTAAATCGATAACAAATCCTCCTTTGATTTTAATTTCAACTAAAAACAGTTGCTTTTTAGCCGCATATGATTTTTCTGTTGAAATCTATGATATTTTCAATCCTACATATAAATTGTGCAATTCAGTTACAATTGTTGAAAGATATAGCGTAAATTTTTCTATTGCTTTAAAAGTGATTTTGTGATATAATAGAAATATAGGCTCAAGCTTTATAGATAAGTACGAAAGGAAATGATTAAAATGAGTGATAATGTTAAAAACTGGGGATACGAGAGCGTTTTTTATCAGATATATCCGCTAGGCTTTTGCGGTGCGCCATATGAAAATGACGGTGTGCAGGAGCATCGGATTCTAAAAGTGATTGAGTGGGCGGATCACATCGCTTCACTTGGCTGCAATGCAGTTTACTTCTCACCTGTCTTTGAATCTGACACTCACGGCTACAACACCCGTGACTTTACCAAAATAGACACTCGGCTTGGAACAAACGAGGATTTCAAGCAGGTATGCGACGCTTTGCATGAAAAAGGCATACGTGTAGTAATTGACGGAGTATTTAACCATGTCGGGCGAGGATTTCCGCAGTTTAAAGATGTAGTTGAAAGAAAATGGGATTCGCCTTACAAGGACTGGTTTTACATCAATTTTGACGGCAACAGCAACTACAATGACGGACTCTGGTACGAAGGCTGGGAGGGTCATTTCGACCTTGCAAAGCTAAATCTGAAAAATCCTGATGTAGTTGAGCATATACTTAACGCTGTAAAATACTGGATTGAGTATTTCGGAATTGACGGAATACGTCTGGACGTCGCATACTCGCTCGATTTTGATTTTCTAAAAAGGCTGCGTTCTTTCACAGACTCGCTCAACGACGACTTTTTCCTGATAGGCGAGCTGCTTCACGGCGATTATTCACGCTGGGTCAATCCTGAAATGCTCCACTCGGCTACCAATTACGAGTGCTACAAGGGGCTTTACTCAAGCTTCAACTCATTGAATATGTTTGAAATTTGCCACTCGCTGAAAAACCGTTTCGGACCTGAAAACTGGTGTCAATACAGAGGCATGCACCTGCTTTGCTTTGCGGACAACCATGACGTTTCAAGAATTTCAAGCATTATTTCAAATCCTGAGCATCTGCCGCTTTTGTACACGCTGCTCTTTGGTATGCCTGGAATTCCCTGCATTTACTACGGCAGCGAATGGGGGGCTAAAGGAGAGAAAAAGGACGGTGATCCGATGCTACGGCCTTGCTTTGACGAGCCGCAGGAAAACGAGCTTACAAAGCTAATCGCCGCTCTTGCCAAGGCTCACCGTGAATGCAAGGCTCTCTGCTACGGAGATTTAAAGGTTCCAGTTCTGACGAACAAGCAGTGCATTTTACAGAGAGATTTCGAGGGCGAACGTGTATTTATTGTAATCAATGCCGACGACGAACCGTACACTGCGCACTTTGACGCAGGCTTCGGACTTGCCGACGACCTTGTAACAGGAGAAACTCACGATTTTGGCGGCGGAAGTGAAATAGAGCCAATGTCCTCGCATATTTGGAAGTGCAGATAAATATCAAAAATTCAATACTAAAAGAACAACTCCTCAGACTTTAATCTGAGGAGTTGTATTTTTTTGGAAAGTAATCACGGTATTTTATAGAGATTTATTAGTATAAACTTTTATTTTCTCTTAGATACAATAAATGCAGCAGCGGCAAACACTATTCCAACAGCTCCAAAAGCTGCTGCACCTGTTGAAGGATTAGTATCGCTTGTTGTAGAGGTTGTAGATGATGTACTTGAAGTATCAGATGAATCATAGCTGGAATCTTCCTCTGAAGAATCCTCATCGTCTGTGTCGTCTGTATCATCTGTATCGTCATCAGAACTCTCAAGGGTATTATATTCAAGTAAAGTAGATGTAACGTCTACTCCATATACTTGGAAAACTAATCCGCCAAAATTATCAGATTCAGTATCATCTCCAAGAGTTGTAAGCGTACTTGAAAGCGTTTCACTATAAGCGTCTGCAATAAGTGCGTCAAGTGCGTCCTGTGATAATGTGAATGTCAGAGAATTTATTGATGTATCGGTTATTACAAAGAATCCGTCATTTTGCAAATAATATTCTCCATCAAATGTATCTGTACTGAATCCATCATCTGTGTCCTTTGTAACTCCTGTAATAGAATCAGCATTTGTTTCAGCATTATAAATTACACTTGTACCATTTACGTTGCACGGAGCAATCAAATAATATTCATATCCGTCAAGAATATCAAAATATACAGTTACTCTCATTCCGTCCTCTGCTTTTTCAAGCTCTGTATAACCAACTAAAAGCATTGAACCCCAATCGCTGTATGTGCTGTATTCCTCATTGTCCGAACTGTAAATTGTGTTCTCGGTGTTGTATTCGGTATCATCAGAATCAGAAGTGCTGTCATCGCCATCATCATAAGCTGTAGAATTGCCATCATCAACCATAGTGCCAAGTCCACTGATTGTGAAGTTTATAGTGATAAATCCGTCTTCTGTCGGAAGCGCAGAAGCGTCAATAGAGCTGTTGCCATAAGCGTTAATAACAGAAATTGTAAGATAATCCAAATCATCTTTATAATATACAGTATCAGCAGTATACCCTGTTCCGCACATATCAACGCTTAAATCAGAAACAGTAACCTCTTCACCGTCTACATAAGGAACTCCATCTTCATATGTACACTCAATATCTGTTGTTATAAGCAGCATATTAAACTTATCAGTTGTCGTTCCAGCTGAACCATCTGGATTTGTATTTTGAAGAATAGACCAGGTTCCGCCAGTACCATAGTCATTTTCTTCATAATCTATATCAATAGATCCTTCTGTATACATACTCACCGAATATGATCCATCACCCTCAATAGGAATATCGGTGAAATTACCATTTCCATATCCAGCAGCCCCGCCTACCACTCCAACAATTTCGTTTGGAAATGCAGCATAACTACCGTCAGAAGTAGCAGAGCTCGTTTCGCCGTAAACGTTTCTAAAATTCCATGTTGAGTTCGTTTGAAATGCAATTCCTGCTTCTCCAGTTGTAAGAGCAGAAACTTCATTTTCAGTTACTATTGAAATTGTCGACAATGCAAATGCCGCCGCAGACAAAGCAGCTAAGATTTTTGAAAAATTCATATAAAAATCCTCCGTTCATTAAATGTAAAAAATCAGCGGGTACTCATTACCCTATTTTTAGTATAGCATACCCCCCCGCTGTCAATAGTTATTTTTGCCAAAATTAGACTATGAATTTTGTGGATTTTCTACAAAAAATGCCTGTTTTTTTATTAAAAGGATTCTTAAACACTAGAGCATCATTTTTTACCCCAACAAAGCTCCAACATCACGCAAATAATTTTCCAAACTAATCAGATTATACTTTAATCATATTAAAAGAAAAATTGAAAGGAAGTGAAAATCACGGCGGATTATTTTCGCATTTGAGGACATAAAAAAAGCGCAAAGGCACAGCATGAGATAGACAAGGCGGACTTTTCGGCGGTAAAAGCTGAAAGCAAGGCTAATTTCGAGGAGGCAAGAGCAGGCTCTAGGCTTCACAAGAAGGATTTCCTACATAGATGTCAGCGTGTCGGTTTTTAACCTCACAAACCGCAATGTTTTCTTCCTTTTCAAGAGCGCAGCTGATAAACGAATTCTGGAGCATGAACCGCACCGTAATGGAATTTCTATCACGCACCCTCTACGCTCTTACGAGAACTAATATCCTTTCGGAAGAGAAGCTTAAAGACCATACGGATCAAGGGCTGAATGAAAAACAGCTGTGAGAAAAAAGCGAATGGGAAATTAAAGCACACAAGCTTCAACCAGTTTGCCAGCAATGTAATGATGGAAAACCCATCATAATAGGAATAATACAGCCATGCTGCAATAAAGCTCATCGCAGGGCACATCAATCCCACCGTTGTGCAGATGATGGCAGTTTCAAAGAGGACAGGATGCGTTTCGCAGGGATTGAATATCTTGCACGCCAATTTAAATGAACTTGGCTGCCCCATCACGATTTCCAGCATATAGGCAAAGCAGAATTCAATTAAAATCACTGCCCAGATTGGCATAAAACGTCCGAACATATAGACGCCACCCTGTGCACGGATGGCAGCAAGTACGCTGTTTGCCTGATTAACCTCCATGAGTGTGGTCCCATTTACCACGTAAAGGCTGTAAAACACATAGCCATGTACGGTAACAATAACTGTCAAAAGCGCAAAAATCATTCTTTGAAATTGGTTTCTCGGCATAAAAAATTCCTCCAATAATATATATGTTTTTGAAAACGCCATATAAACAAAAAAAAACACGCAGTACATTCCGTATGTCTCTGAAAACGTTTCTGTTCCGTAATCAGATTTACATACCAGATGGTACTACGTGTGTCGTGCTTATTATGCAATTTTCAATATGTTTATTATATCACATTCTTCCGATTTATTGCAATGGATATTTTGCACAAAGTTTTTCAACAGAACTACCCTGTCTCCTTCCCACAGGTAGTGGAAATAAGTGGGGACTGCGCAGCCAGATGCCGTTTGTGCATGGGATTCTTTATGCCTCTGTCTCCGTCACATTTCGGAATGTGACCGTGATTTCTTTCTTTTTGCCAACCGTTATGTACTCGACCATGCTGCTCAGAGTGCGCTGTCAAATTTCGTGATAGCACCGCCCTGTGCTTTCAGCGTCTGGATGAAGTTCTTAATCTTGAAGGCTACAAAACCTCGAAAGCTACAGTCTGTTCCCTTTCCGTAGAACTTTTAGGAACCGCATTTTTAGTGCTTTCCACATTCGCAGTCACAGCCGAAGATCCACATATTTTACTTTATATTCTCTTTGCAGTACTGGGATTTTCAGACTGGCTTGTCGCTTATCCGATTTATAAAAGGATTCTAGCTAAGGAAACTTCAAGAATAAATCTGCTTATAGAAAAAATATGATGAAATTAACAAGCTTTCTCACAAAGGCAAAAGATCTTTATACTAACACAAAAAAAACCGCCCCGAATCAACTGCGATTCAGGGCGGTTTTATTTTTTAACGCTCAATTGACAAAACCTTGTATCCAGCAGCTTTAATCGCCGCCTTTATCTGCTTGTCCTTTATTTCAGAGCTTAAACTTACAACAGCAGTTCCCTTTTCATGACTAGCCTGTGCGCTTTTAATTTCAGGCAACTCCTCAAGCGCATTTTTAACTACGTTTTCGCAGTGAGAGCACATCATTCCTTCAATGGAAATCGTTATTACATTGTCTGAATCTAAAGCTTTGTCGTCTGATTTTTCGCTTTGATTTAAAGCTGCCGTCAGGTCGGGAAGCTTAGCTTCATTTTTAATTCGCTTGTCATGCTTTGTCTGATTTATTTTAATCAAATTAAGCCGAAGCGCATTTGACACAACGCAGAATGAGGAAAGGCTCATAGCCGCCGCACCGAACATAGGATTAAGCTGCCAGCCGAACAGCGGTATAAATGCGCCTGCCGCAAGCGGTATACCTATGCAGTTGTAAAAGAAAGCCCAGAACAGATTTTGATGAATATTGCGAAGCGTCGAACGGCTAAGTCTTATTGCGGCAGGAACATCAGAAAGCTTGCTCTTCATAAGCACAATATCAGCTGCGTCAATCGCCACATCCGAGCCTGCGCCTATTGCAATTCCCATGTCCGCACGTGTCAGCGCAGGAGCGTCGTTAATTCCATCGCCTACCATAGCTACTTTGCCGTACTCCATAAGAGTGCGTATAACCGCCTCCTTGCCGTCAGGAAGCACGCCTGCTATCACCTGATCAACTCCCGCCTGCTTTCCGATTGCACGGGCGGTTCTTTCGTTGTCGCCTGTAAGCATGATAACCTTGATACCCATACTTTGCAGCTCACGCACCGCCTCAGGGCTGTCCTCTTTAATTATGTCCGCTACAGCGATAATGCCTACAAGAGCGTTTCCCTTTGCAAACAGCAGCGGTGTTTTTCCGTTTTCAGCTAATTCCTCCGCCGCACTTTGAAGCTTTGGCGAAACCTCCACCTTTTCTGATATAAACTTCAAGCTCCCGCCTGTCAATTTTTCATTGTTGTACACTGCACTTAATCCGTTGCCCGGAAGCGCCTGAAAATCCGTAACCTCCAGTGCCTCCAAGCCGTCCTCATCGCCCCTTTTCAAAATCGCTTTAGCTAGTGGATGCTCACTTTTAGCCTCAAGCGCATATGCCGTTTTCATAAGCTCAAGTTCGGTAAATCCATCGGCAGTAATTATATCTGTAACCTGAGGCTCTCCTGCGGTAATCGTTCCCGTCTTATCCAAAACCGCAATCTGAACCTTTCCAGCTTCCTCAAGGCTCACAGCAGTTTTGAAAAGTATTCCGTTCTTAGCTCCCATACCGTTGCCGACCATAACAGCAACAGGCGTAGCAAGTCCTAAAGCGCACGGGCAGGAAATCACAAGCACAGAAATCCCTCTTGCAAGCGCAAATCCAAAGGCTTGCCCACTGATCAGCCATACCACAACAGTGACAACCGCAATTGCAATTACAGTCGGAACAAAAAACCCCGAAACCTTGTCTGCAATTTTTGCAATCGGAGCCTTTGTAGCCGCAGCGTCGCTTACCATCTCTATAATCTGCGAAAGCGTAGTGTCCTCGCCAACTCGCGTCGCTTTGCACTTTATAAATCCCGACTGGTTCACCGTTGCGGCTGAAACGCTGTCGTCCTCTGCTTTATCAATCGGTATGCTCTCACCCGTCAGAGCCGATTCGTTCACTGCGCTTGAGCCCTCTAATATCACGCCGTCCACAGGAATATTTTCTCCGGGGCGCACTACAAAAACATCTCCCTTTTGCACCTGCTCAACAGCAACTGTCACCTCTGAACCGTCACGCAAAAGCACCGCCTGCTTAGGAGCAAGCCTCATAAGGCTCTTCAAAGCGTCCGTAGTCTTTCCCTTTGAACGTGCCTCAAGCATTTTGCCTACTGTAATCAGCGTAAGAATCATCGCCGCAGATTCAAAATAAAATTCGTCCATATAGCTCATAACAAGCTCATCATTGCCCTTCACCACAGCGTCAGTCATCATAAACAGCGCAAAAACGCTCCACGCATAGGACGCAAACGAGCCCATCGCCACAAGCGTATCCATGTTAGGAGAACGGTTGACAAGACCCTTTGTTCCGCTTATAAAGAATTTCTGATTGATAACCATAACTATAGTCGCTAGCAAAAGCTGTACTAAACCCATTGCCACATGATTACCGTCAAACCAACTCGGAAGCGGCCAGCCCCACATCATATGCCCCATAGAAAAATACATCAGGACAAGCAAAAAACCAATCGAAGCGATAAGCCGCTTTTTCAAAACAGGCGTTTCATAGTCTTTCAACGCCTCCTCATCAGCGGACAAGCTGCTTTTTTTATTGTCTGCGCCTTTGAGTGAGGCTCCGTAGCCTGCCGCCGTTACAGCAGCTATTATTTCATTCGGCGAAGCAGTACCCTCAACTCCCATCGAATTTGTCAAAAGGCTTACTGAACAGGATTTAACGCCTGAAACCCTGCTGACAGCCTTCTCAACTCTTGCAGAGCAGGCGGCACAGCTCATACCAGATACCGTATACTGTTCTATTTTCAAGACCTCCTTTATTTCATCAGCTTTTGAAGCGTATTGACAAGCTCGTCAATAATCTCATCATTGCCATTTCGTATATCTTCCGCAACACAGGTGCGGATATGATTAGCAAGCAGCTCCTTGTTAAACGCATTAAGTGCGGCGGCAGCGGCGGACGACTGAACTAAAATATCCGTGCAGTACGCATTGCGCTCTATCATGCCCTTTATGCCTCTGATTTGCCCCTCTACTCTGTTTAATCTGTTAATCAGACTGCGATATTCCTCCTCAGATCTTTCCTTTGTCTTTTCACAGCAGCAGCACTCATTTTTGTTGCTTTCCTCCATATCGCTATCTCCTTTCTAATAAAAATTATCGTAAAAGCATACCCTTATGGGGTATGCTTTTATTTTATACCATCAGGGGGTATATGTCAATAGCCTTTCAGCATAGTTTACAATTTATTAACATATCCCCAATCCGAGAGCGGCATATTTTCAGCAAGAAAAAAATTTGTAGTATTCGGGGCTTGACAAATGGGATTCATACGGGCATAAAAAAACGGCTGTATAGTCGCTCTTAAAGCTGTGTTAAGTTCAGTCCGATAAACTGTAATTTGATCATCTGCATAAAAGCCAACTAACCAACATCATAATCCCGCCAATCAAAAATGACACTATGCTTACCAAGTGACCTAAGTATTGTTTGATAATAATAGCAACAAAATTGAACAATCCAATTCCGAACACAAAGCCACCTACAAATCCAAGAATGACCAATCCGCTTTCTGTCCCGATCAACATACAAAATAGTACTGCGGGTAGTAACAATACTGAAATACCAAGTATCGCTAGAAAAAAATATCCAATGGGATGTCTTTCTTTGAATTCGCCATCTGATGATGAATTGAAATAAGTTTTGTAATCCGTTGGGGGTATCCAACCAGATTTCTTATTTTTAAACTTTTTCTTTTTACTCATGATAATCCTCATTCAAATTTAAATTTGTACTCTTGTACAGCTACCAGTATACCATACCACGATGCGAAAAGCAATCATTCGCCGTGTCCTATCCGTAAAATTTCTATCAATTTTACCGCTTCACGCTGTCAATGTATCTGCAAAATCGTGTACAGCACCCCGCCGACTTCCCTTACTCTAGCATGACATTGCCAATTCCACTGGGCAATGCTTAACACTCAAGCAGTTACAAATATCCTGCAAACGAAAAAGCTTTTGGCAAGCGTCAGCGTTAGTTTTGCAAAATAAAAAACCGCACAAAATGCGGTTTTTCAAGTGAGGTTTTAACTCACCAATATGGCTGGGGTAGAAGGATTCGAACCTACGGAATGTCGGAGTCAGAGTCCGATGCCTTACCACTTGGCGATACCCCAATATAAAATGGTTGGGATAGCTGGATTCGAACCAGCGGAATGACAGAGTCAAAGTCTGCTGCCTTACCCCTTGGCTATATCCCAGTATCTAAAACCACTTATTTGTACGGATTCAGCTCTATTATTATACCATAAACAAATCTCTTTGACAAGCATCTCTCATTTCCTTTTACAAAAATTTAATAAAATTCATAGAAAAAACACCTTTTTTCTCATCAAAAATTGTCATAAATCAAAAAAATAGTGCTGATTTACTCCGAAAAATATGCTATAATAAAAGTATAGAAATTATTTTCTAAAAATGTTTGTCAAAATTACGAAAGGTTGTGTTTTTATGGAAAAAGAAGCTGTAAATGAGAAAATCGGCTTTGTAAAAAAGTTCGTAAACGAATTTAAGGAGTTTGCTCTTAAGGGAAATGTAATGGATCTGGCAGTCGGCGTTATTATCGGTGCCGCTTTTCAGGACATTGTAACGTCATTCACAGAAAGCTTTATCAATCCGCTTATAAGCTCAATCGGAGGTGCTGAAATCGGCGGCAAAATCGAGATTCTCAACACGGGTCAGTATATTAAATACGGCGATTTTCTCACTGCGATAATTAACTTCCTCATCATGGCGCTTGTGATTTTCTGCATTATGAAGGCTATAAACGCTGTCATGCACTTAGGGAAGAAGGAAGAAGTTCCTGCCGTTACAACTAAAACCTGCCCATACTGCTTAAGCGAAATTAACATTGAAGCAACCCGCTGTCCTCACTGCACCTCACAGCTTGAGGAAAATCCAGTCGCAGAGGCTGCTGCTGAAGCTGCAGAATAAATTTTTTACATAAGATATGCACATAAGAATTTTCCCCGACATTATCTAAATAACGTCGGGGAATTGTCATTGAATAATTGAAATTATTTCGTCCTTTATCTGCTCCCTGCTTTCCTCATCAGCAATTATAAGCACATACATTCCGCCGCACTCGAAAGCTTCTGCGTCCGTTGCCTTTTGAGATTCCTCAGGCGCATACCCTTCAAAATCACTTTCACGCTGCTTTGCACGCTCGTTTAAAAGCTTCTCGCAGTCAGCGCTGCCGCTTATAATTGAAATTTCATCAGCCGATTTTCCAGACGAAACATACATAATACCGCCGTCTGTAAGCTCGTCCGCAGTCACTCCGTAAAGTGCTTCGCAGGCTTCGTCAAAAAGTTCATCTCCAAGCTCCGCACGTTCGTCAAGCTTTTCACTCAAGCCGCTTTGCTCAAGAGCGTCAAAAATTTCAGCGACACTTACATCGGTTTTTAAATTTTCATAACTGCCGCAGCCGCACAAAAGCGACAGCGTAAGCAAAACTATTAAAACTAAATTCTTTCGCAAATGAGATCTCCCATTTCACTGCACGACACCATTTTACAGCCGTCCGACATAATATCGCCTGTTCTGAATCCATCGTTGAGAGTTTGTTTAACAGCAGCATCAACTGCGTCTGCTTCGTCAGTCATATCAAATGAATATCTTAGCATCATAGCTGCGGAAAGTATTGTCGCTATCGGATTAGCCTTGTTCTGTCCAGCAATGTCAGGCGCACTTCCGCCGCTCGGCTCGTAAAGTCCGAACTTGGTTTCATTCATGCTTGCGGACGGCAGCATACCGATTGAGCCTGTTATCATTGAAGCCTCGTCAGACAAAATATCGCCGAACATATTCTCTGTCACCATAACGTCAAACTGCGCAGGATTCTTAACAAGCTGCATTGCCGTATTGTCAACTAACATATGCTCAAGCGTAACCTCAGGATAATCGGCGGCAACCTCAGTTACAACCCTTCTCCAAAGCCGCGAGGAATCGAGAACGTTAGCTTTATCAACGCTTGTAACCTTTTTGCTCCTCTTCATTGCAACCTCAAAGGCTTTTATTGCAATCCGTCTGATTTCATTTTCGTTGTAAGAAAGCGTATCAACTGCCGTCATCACTCCATCAACCTCTTCAGTCCTTCTTTCGCCGAAGTAAAGTCCGCCTGTAAGCTCTCTCATAATCAGCATATCAAAGCCGTTTGACGAGATTTCCTCTTTGAGCGGGCAGGCGCCCGAAAGCTGCGGATAAAGCAAGCAGGGACGAAGATTTGCAAAAAGCCCTAGCTCCTTACGGATTTTCAGCAGACCTGCTTCAGGACGAAGATTAGCAGGAAGCTTGTACCACGGGGAAGTAGTAGTATCTCCTCCGATACTGCCCATAAGCACAGCATCGCTAGCCTTGCAGGCAGCTATAGTTTCATCTGTCAGCGGCACACCGTTTACGTCAATCGAACAGCCTCCCATTAAAAGCTGGGTATATTCAAAGGTATGCGCGTATTTTTCTGCGGCTTTGTCAAGCACCTTAACAGCCTCGCTCACAATTTCAGGACCGATTCCATCGCCCTTTATCACTGCAATTTTTTTGTTCATTTATGTACATTCCTTTCGATAAAAATTTATTACTATTTTATTTAAAGCGGAGCAAGGCAAGCTAAGCTTGCGTACACACCGCAGGTTTGTACCAGCTTGCATTGCGAACGCTATGCAATTGAAAGAACTTTAGTTTTTCTACGAAAAACAAAAGTTACTTTCTTAAAGTTCTTACCAGCTCCGCTGTCTTTCGGTAGGGGATATATATCCCCTACCGAAAGACAGGATGTCACCCACCGCCTAAGAGGCGGGGGACATCGTACTTTTATTATAACACAACCGAACGAAAATTGCAAGACAAAAATTTAGATTCTAAATTTTTACTGTTTGCTCAAATAAAGGCTTGCCAAGCCTGATTAGTCAGCCTGAAATAATATCATTTTTCAACGCATAATATTGTTTATCTCATAATATTGTTTACTGAATAATATTATGCAGAACGCATTATGTGCATCTGCGAAAAACATTGCAATGCAGATACGACAAAGCTTTATGCCTGTCAAGCCGAGCAAAGCGTTTTGCAGTTACTTGTTTTTTTATTTTTTTGAGCGAATAAATGTAAAAAAACCTTTACGCATATATCATTTTTAGTGTTTGCATTTGACAAGAGGTATAAAAATGTGGTATAATTATTTTATAGGAACGGCGAATGTGCCGTTAAGCATTGGAAATAAGGAGCTGTTGATTATGTCCGTTTACAGAATTTACGTTGAAAAAAAGCCTGAATTTGCAGTTGAAGCGAAATCACTTCTGACTGATATACGCTCGGCGTTTGCATTTGACACGCTTGAAGGTATAAGAATTATTAACCGCTATGACGCAGAGGGGCTTTCTGAGGAGGATTTTAAAGCCGCAATACCTGTGGTTTTTTCGGAGCCTGCGGTTGATGTGACCTATGAGCATATGCCAAAGCTTAAAGAAAATGAAGCGGTTATAGCCGCCGAATATCTGCCTGGGCAGTTCGACCAGAGAGCGGACTCCTGCGCACAGTGTATTTCACTTTTAAGAGGCGGTGAACGTCCAAACGTAAAATCGGCGAAAATATATATCTTTTCAGGAAAGCTTGACGATAAAGAGCTAGAAACTATAAAGCGCTACATCATTAACCCTGTTGAATCGAAAGAGGCTTCTCTTGACAGATTTGACACGCTTGATATTGCCTATTCAGTGCCTACAGAGGTTAAAACCATCGATGGCTTCATTTCAAAATCAGACAACGAGCTTAAAGCTATGGTTAATGATATGGGGCTGGCAATGGACTTTGACGATATTAAATTCTGTCAAAAATATTTTCGTGACGATGAACACCGCAACCCGACTGTAACTGAAATCAGAATGATTGATACCTACTGGTCGGATCACTGCCGCCACACTACATTTTTAACGATAATTGACGATGCAAAAATTCATGCGCCTTACATTGCCGACACCTACAAGGACTACCTTGAAACAAGAGAGGAGCTTTATGCAGGTAGAAGCGACAAGCCGCTGACGCTTATGGATTTAGCTGTAATCGGCGCAAAAAAGCTAAAAAAAGAGGGCAAGCTTGACGACCTTGACGAATCGGAGGAAATTAACGCCTGCTCGGTGAAAATCACCGTTGACGTTGACGGCAAGGACGAGGACTGGCTGCTGATGTTTAAAAATGAAACGCACAACCACCCTACTGAAATAGAGCCCTTCGGCGGTGCGGCTACCTGTCTAGGCGGCGCAATCCGCGATCCGCTTTCGGGACGCTCCTATGTTTATCAGGCTATGCGTGTGACGGGTGCAGCTAATCCACTTGTTCCTGTCGAGGACACAATTCAGGGAAAGCTGCCGCAGAGAAAAATCACTGTAGGCGCAGCTAACGGCTATTCCTCTTACGGAAACCAGATAGGACTCGCTACAGGGCAGGTAAACGAAATTTACCATCCCGGATATGTTGCTAAGCGCATGGAGATAGGCGCAGTAATCGGCGCAGCTCCCGCTTCAAACGTCCGCCGTGAAAGACCGTCGGCAGGCGATGTAGTTATACTGCTCGGAGGAAAGACGGGACGCGACGGCTGCGGCGGAGCTACGGGTTCATCAAAGTCGCACACTCTCCATTCTCTTGAAACCTGTGGAGCGGAGGTTCAGAAGGGTAACGCTCCCGAAGAGAGAAAGCTTCAGAGACTGTTCAGGAATCCAGAGGTTACCTCTATGATTAAGCGCTGCAACGACTTCGGCGCAGGTGGAGTCAGCGTTGCTATCGGCGAGCTTACAGACGGACTGCTGATAAACCTTGACGCTGTCACAAAGAAATATGACGGACTTGACGGCACAGAGCTTGCGATAAGCGAATCTCAGGAGAGAATGGCTGTAGTTATTGCAAAAGATGACGTCGAAAAATTTATGCTCGAAGCTTCAAAGGAAAATCTTGAGGCTACGCTTGTTGCAGTAGTCAAGGACGAGCCTCGCCTTAAAATGAACTGGTGCGGAAATATCATTGTTGATTTGTCGCGTGATTTTCTTAATTCAAACGGTGCGGAAAAGCACACCACTGTTGAGGTTTCAGAGCCGCTTATCGGAAACGACAACGCAGGTGAGGATACTGCCGATAGGTGGGAGGCTATGATTTCCAATTTAAACATATGCTCACAAAAGGGCTTAGTCGAACGCTTTGACTCCACTATCGGTGCAGCTACAGTGCTTATGCCATACGGCGGAGAGTATCAGAACACGCCTAATCAGGCAATGGCTGCAAAAATTCCAGTGCTTAACGCTGAAACTACAGACGCTTCCATTATGGCATGGGGCTACAATCCGTATCTGTCCTCGCAAAGTCCATATCACGGAGCGGTGAGCGCAGTAGTCGAGTCGATTTCAAAGGTCGTTGCGGCAGGCGGAAGCTATAAAAAATGCTGGCTTACGTTCCAGGAATTTTTTGAAAGAACAAACAACAATCCCGAACGTTGGGGCAAGCCCTTTGCCGCTCTGCTGGGAGCTTACAAAGCGCAGTGCGAGCTTGGCTGTGCTTCTATAGGCGGCAAGGATTCTATGTCGGGAACATTTGAGGAAATCGATGTTCCTCCAACGCTTGTTTCCTTTGCGGTTTCGCTTGCAAAGACAGATAAAATCATTTCATCTGAATTTAAAACAGGCAATTCAAAGGTCGCACTGATAAAGCCTGAATATGATGAAAACAGCGTCGTGAACTTTGACTCGCTTAAAAAAGTGTATGAAAGGATCGAAAAGCTTATAGCGGACGGCATGGTGCTTTCCTGCTGGGCGGTTTCCTACGGCGGAGTTTCGGAGGCAATCGCTAAAATGTGCTTTGGAAATAAAATCGGATTTGAATTTACTCAAAAGCTGACTGCCGCAGAGCTTTTCAGACCCTGCTACGGAGCTTTTGTAATCGAACTTGCCGAAAACGCAGAAACTGATTTAAGAATAATCGGAAAAACCACCATAGACTACAGAATATTAAACGGATATTCGCTGGACGGCGAACACCTGCAAAAGCTGTGGGAGGACAAGCTTGAGCCTGTATTCCCAACAAGGGTTTCAGAGCCTGAAAGCAAGCCACAGAGGTTTTCATACAGCTGTAAAAATAAAAACCGTCCTGCACCATCGATTAAATGCGCTAAACCAAGAGTTTTGATTCCTGTTTTCCCTGGTACAAACTGCGAATACGACACTGCAAGAGCATTTGAAAAAGCGGGGGCGCAAGCCGATATTTTCGTTATAAGGAATCTAACTGAGCAAATGATTGAACAGTCGGTTAAAGAGATGGAAAAGAAAATTAAGCAATCTCAGATTTTGATGATTCCAGGCGGTTTTTCAGGCGGCGACGAGCCTGACGGTTCAGGGAAATTCATTGTTTCCTTCCTTAGAAATCCAAGACTTACAGACGCCGTTCACGAGCTTTTGAAAAATCGTGACGGACTTATGCTTGGAATATGCAATGGTTTTCAGGCGCTTGTAAAGCTCGGACTTGTTCCTTACGGTGAAATTGTCGATATGAAGGACGACTCCCCTACCCTGACCTTCAACACAATTGCAAGACACCAGTCAAAGCTTGTAAACACAAGAATAGCTTCAAACAAGTCGCCATGGCTTTCGTCCTGCAAGGTTGACGACATTCACACGGTGGCCATCTCGCACGGCGAGGGACGCTTTACCGCTTCAGCCGAACAAATTGCACAGCTTGCCGAAAACGGGCAGATTGCGACGCAGTATGTTGATTTTGAAACGGAACCGACCTATGACATTCAGTGCAATCCGAACACCTCTGTTGAAGCTATAGAGGGCATAACCTCTCCCGACGGAAGAGTTTTCGGAAAAATGGGACACTCTGAGCGCAAGGGCGCAGGCGTTTACATAAACGTTCCTGGGCAAAAGGATCAGCACATCTTTGAAAACGGAGTGAACTATTTTAAATAATCAGATATGCTGATGAATTGTCTGGATTTGAGGAGAGCTTATGCTTTACATATACCTTGCAATTACAATTTTAATGAGCATTGTCGCCTTCTCAGCTTTTGGAATTGACAAGCAAAAGGCGAAAAAGGACGCATGGAGAATACCCGAAGCAACGCTGCTTTGTCTTTCACTATGCGGCGGCTCTGTAGGAGCAATGCTGGGAATGGCTGTTTTTCACCACAAGACTAAAAAGCTTAAATTTAAAATTTTTGTGCCGATTACATTTTTACTTTGGTTGATAATCGGAATACTGATAATGAGAGGAACGTGATTTTTTTGGACACACTGCTAAAGCTTTTAAAGACGGACGCAAGGCTTTCAAACGCCGAGCTTGCCGTTATGCTTGACAAAAGCGAAGCTCAGATTAAAGAGCAGATAGAAAAATACGAATCAGACGGACTGATAAAGGGCTACACGGCTATTATTGACGAATCTGTCGCAGATCCTAACTATGTAACTGCACTTATCGAGCTTAAGGTTACGCCGCAGTCGCAGAGCGGATATGAGAAAATCGCACATGAAATTGCGAATTATGACGAGGTTGAATCGGTTCGGCTTATGTCGGGCGGGTATGACATTTTAGTTTCGGTAACTGGCACAAGTATCCGTGAAATATCACAGTTTGTTTCTGAACGCCTTGCCGCAATTGAGGCTGTAACCTCTACAGTAACACACTTTCAGCTAAAGTCGTATAAATCCAACGGAGTAATTATCAGCGAAGAAGAAAGCGATGAGAGAGGGATGATTTCCCCATGAGCTTTGAGAGCGAAAGACTTTTAAATTCCAATGCGGTAAATTTAAAGCCGTCGGGAATAAGGAAATTTTTTGATATAGCGCAGCAGATTGACGGGGTAATTTCTTTAGGCGTCGGAGAGCCTGATTTTAAAACGCCATGGAAAATCAGTCAAACTGCGATTGACTCTCTGCAAAACGGACACACCTGCTACACTGCAAATGCAGGGCTTTTGACACTGAGAAAGGAAATTTCAAAATACCTTGAAAATCGAATCGGCGTAAGCTACGATCCTTACGATGAAATACTTGTTTCAGTCGGCGGTTCAGAGGCTATCGACCTTGCTGTAAGAGCGATAGTTTCGCCGGGAGATGAGGTTTTAATTGCCGAACCAAGCTTTGTCTGTTACAATCCAATAGTTACAATGATGGGCGGAATACCCATAGCCGTTGAAACTGTAGTCGAGGACGAATTTAGACTAACTCCAGAAAGGCTTAAGGAGAAAATCACCGACAAGACCAAAGCTCTTATACTTCCATTTCCAAACAATCCTACAGGCGCAATTATGAGACGTGAGGATTTAGAAAAAATCGCCAAGGTTTTAAAGGACACAAATATTTTCGTTATCAGCGATGAAATTTATTCTGAGCTTACATATTCAGGAAAGCATTGCTCAATTGTTGAGATTGACGGAATGAAAGAACGCACGGTTTTAATCAACGGATTTTCAAAGAGCTTTGCGATGACAGGCTGGCGACTAGGCTTTGCCGCCGCTCCGAGAGAGATAATGAAGCATATGCTAAAGCTTCACCAGTACAGCATAATGTCCTCGCCGACAGTAAGCCAATATGCGGCGATAACTGCGCTTGATAAGTGTCTGCCCGACATTGAAGAAATGAAAAACGAGTACGATATGCGCAGGCGGTTTGTGGTAGACGGCTTTAACAAGCTAGGACTTACCTGCTTTACTCCGCAGGGAGCCTTTTACGTTTTCCCCTGCATAAAGTCAACTGGGCTTTCAAGCGACGAATTTTGCGAAAGGCTTGTACAGACAAAGAAGGTTGCAGTCGTTCCTGGAAACGCCTTCGGACAGTCAGGAGAGGGCTTTATCAGAATAAGCTATGCCTACTCGATTCATCATTTAAAGGAAGCTCTTGTCAGAATTGAAGATTTTTTAGACGAGCTTGGCTCTCAAAAGGATAGTGAAAAATGAAAACGCTTAAGCTTATTGCAAACGCAAAGTTAAATCTTTACCTTGACATCACATCAAAAAGAAGTGATGGCTACCACAATTTGAAAACCGTCATGCAGACTATAGATTTGCATGACGAGCTTGAATTTATAATTTCTGACGGCACGGGGATTGAAATTTTTTGCAGCCGCAGCGATCTGCCGCTTAATGAAAACAATCTTGTTTACAAGGGTATGCTTGCGGCATTTAACTACGCATATTTTTCACCCGGCTGTAAAATCACGGTTAATCTGAAAAAGAACATTCCCTCACAGGCGGGAATGGGCGGAGGAAGCGCCGACTGTGCGGCGGCTATTTTAGCGATGGACAAGCTTTTTCACTTGGAACTTAGCTATGACGAGCTTTGCACTGCGGCAAAAATGTGCGGTGCGGACGTGCCGTTTTTTATAAAGGGCTCAACTGCGCTTTGCGAGGGTATCGGTGAAAAAATCACACAGCTTGAACCCTTGCAGGCTGATTTTGCGATTGTTAAACCAGATGAATCAATTTCCGCTCCGGAAGCCTACAGAGCGTTTGACGAAAGAGGAAAATCCTGCGGCGATTATGCGGCGTTTGAGCAGGCACTAAAAGCAAACGACAAGGAAAAGCTCGGCAAAAGCTTATACAACGCATTTTCAAGCTGTATTGAAACGGATAAAATTTACAAAGCAAAGCGCACGCTTTTAGACAGCGGTGCGCTAGGAGCGCAGATGACTGGAAGCGGCTCGGCGGTGTTCGGAATATTTGACAATTTTCAAGCCGCAGAAGCGGCTGCACAGACGAACGAATTTGAATTTTCTCGTGTCTGCCGTGCAACAGATTACGGAGTTAAGGAGGTGGAATAAATGGCATACAAATGCAAGGTGTGCGGATATAAATTTAAAGCGGACGATTTGTATGTTTGTCCTGAATGCTTCACACAGCGTGACGATTACGATTGCAACTACTATGAAGAGGGTCACACTCACACCAAGGATACAGAGGATTATCCTGAAGATGATTTTTTAGCCCATGAACTTAAAGAGGAGCGGCAAAAAACCAAGGAGAACATAAAAAGATACAAAAGTGAAAATGAAAAATACGCATGGCAAAATCCTAAGCAAGCAGAAGCTCTCCGTACAAATTTTAATTCACGTCAGCCATCTCAGTCAACGATAAAATCAAACTACAACAATGGAAAATCCACTCTTACCTACACCACCTCTTATAATTACAATACAAACACCTATAGGACACCTTATAATAATTCTACAAATGATAATGTATATGTAAATCCGATTGTTAAAAAAATCGTTCCAATAACTATTATTTTGATTATAATAACCATTACATTGCCGCTTCTTATTGCTGTAAATACATCTATAAATGATGATGACAACGATAATTATGATAATTATTATGATGAGGATGAATTTATATATACAATATCAGAGGATTCTACCAATGAAGCTTTAACAGCCTATGTAGATTTATCAAGTGTATACATTCAGGATCAAGAAGCACCTCTTTCAGATATTATTTCGGAAGATGAAATGATATATATTGCAGATGAGGAATTTATATCTCAATCCTATCGGTGGTACAATTTATATTTAGATATAAGCATCTATGATGACGAATACAGTGACTCATATTACATAGATAATGTTATTATCAGCGGATGCGATGTTATGGATGATGGTGAATATAATGAGCTTTATTACACATATGAAGATGTCAGCGAACAAACACAGTCATCAATTTGTGGCTTTCACTCATATCTTTGCGAAGAGGTTAAGGGCTTTGTAATAATAGTCAATTGCGTAAACAAAAATAACGAAAACGATTCTCAAGCTATATATTTATCACTTGATAAAACTGAGCTTGAATTAATACTTGATAATTGTCAATATTGATATGAAATACGAATATTTATTGGAACGCTGCCAACTTTGTCCTAGAGAGTGTTCGGTAAACAGGAACGAGGCAAAGGGCTTTTGCGGCGAGGGACGAAGTGTAAGAATTGCAAGAGCTGAAAAGCATATGTGGGAGGAGCCGTGCATAAGCGGAGAAAACGGTTCGGGAGCAGTCTTTTTCAGCGGCTGTAATTTGAAGTGCTGCTACTGTCAGAACTTTGAAATTTCCCACCTTTCAAAGGGCTTTAAGCTTTCAGACCTTGAGCTAGCGCAGACCTTTTTAAGGCTTAAGACTATGGGAGCGGAAAATATAAATCTTGTAAACCCCACGCACTTTGTGCCGCAGATCTTAAATGCGCTTGAGCTTGTAAAGGGCAAGCTTAATATCCCCATTGTTTACAACAGCGGCGGATATGAAAAGAGCGATACGCTTGAGCTTTTAAAGGACTACGTTCAGATTTTTTTGCCTGATTTAAAATACTTTGATCCTACCGCTTCAAAAAAATACTCGTCGGCTAAGGACTATTTTGAACACGCATTTGCTTCAATCAGCAAAATGGTTGAAATTGCAGGAAAACCAAGCTTTGAAAACGGGCGGCTCAAAAGCGGAGTGCTTGTCAGGCATATGGTTTTGCCTAATATGAGAAGAGATTCAATTAAGCTGATAGAGATATTGAGTGAAAGCTTTGAAAAAGATGAAATTCTTGTAAGCCTTATGAGCCAGTACACTCCTGTTTACAAGGCTGGTGATTTTGACGAATTAAACCGCTGCGTGTCAACCTTTGAGTACAATTGCGTTGTAAAGGAGCTTGAAAAATCGGGATTTGATGGGTATATTCAGCAAAGAGAATCTTCAAGCGAGGATTTTATTCCAAAGTTTTACGATGAAAAATATTATTAGCTTTAACGAAAGGACAGATTATGATAAATTTAGACGATATTACAGTTAATACTCAAAGTAGCGTCTGTATCAGAAGCAGCAAGGTTTTAAGATTTGATCCGTTTAAGATAAATCAACATCCTAATGACGCAGATATTATTTTTATCACGCACGAACACTACGATCATTTCAGCTGTGAGGATATAAAAAAATGCGCTAAGGAAAACACAATTATTATTTTTCCGAAAAGCATGGAAAAGAGCATTGCTCAGACAAGCATTAAGCTGGAAAACCGCATTGCGTTGACGCCTGGTGAACATATTGAAATAGACGGTATTAAAATTGAAACAGTCCCTGCTTATAATATAAGAAAGCCGTTTCATCCTAAAAGAAACGGCTGGGTAGGGTATGTTGTTTCAATGGATTCAGTGCGTTTCTATATTGCAGGCGACACTGACGCAGTTGAAGAAGCACGGGCGGTAAAATGCGATGTGGCTTTTATTCCTATAGGAGGAACATATACTACAAATGCAAAGGAAGCTGCGGAAATAGCTAATGCCATTAAACCTAGCGCAGCTATTCCGATTCACTACGGAAGCATAGTAGGCAAGCTTAAGGATGCCGACACCTTTAAAAATTATGTGGATTCAGATATTCAGATTGTTGTAAAAATAAGCTGAATACAGCCGCTTGAAGCTTTAGAGGTTCATGAGATTAAAACTTTTACCAATTTATTTTTAAAAAGAAAAATCTCAGCAGTTAGGAATTATTTTATCTTAAGGCTTTAAAAAAATTCTTTAAACGCTTGCAATTTTTTTCGATTTGTGATATAATGTAAGTATAATC
>X368_European_Ground_Squirrel__coassemble_20_pt1 | contig 36534 bp, 34 predicted proteins | sample X368_European_Ground_Squirrel__metabat2_low_PE_002 | metagenome-assembled genome bin X368_European_Ground_Squirrel
CTTAATATAAGACTCTTTTTGTCTGTCGTAACGTATTTTTAATCTGACATCTCTCGTTTTGATTTTATCGTTATAAATAGCTTTGTTAGAGCAGGAAACGCCCCATGATTTTTTTATAACTGAAGCGCAATTTTCTAAGTCAGACTTCAATTCGTTCTCATCTATAAGATTGTATTTTGTAACAATATTTATAATTTCGTCACTATCTAAATACTCAATCGGATCTATTATAAATTCGAGACGCAAGGAGGAACAAACACGCTTAAACGGCTCATAATACATAAGATACTCTCTGCCATGTATACTGCTGACTCTTATCTCAATAGGAAAGCATACAAACTCGGCTTCAAAATCATCAGTTATATGGCTATATTTAATTTTGCACCATTTTTTATTTTCAATTGCGTAAAGCAAATCAAACAGAGTGAAATCATTGAGCGACTGCATAAAATATTCATGTTTAAATGCAAACGGATTAAAGCTATAAGGATTTAAGCTGTCGTTCCCCACTCTTTCAATCAAATATGTTCCAATTTCGCCCAAAGGAAAATAATGAGAGAAAAATATCAATGCGCAGACAAAATGCGTTTCAAAGCTTTCATCTGCTTTCTTTCCATTAGAAATTATTTCTTTTACTGTGATTTCAGGTAAGCTCCAATAGCGATCTCCAACACCGCCATTTTCACCTTCTCTTTGTATACATTTAAGAAATCCTATATGAGCTAAATCGCCAAGTCTGTCATTTGGCGTTTTATTCCTGTTGCTATTATCTGTTTCTAAAGAAACAAGCTTATCAGTATAAAATTCAATCAAATCTGATGTTTTAAGCTCGCCAGCAATATATCTTTTTCTAAAGCTTTCTGATTCAAATCTATTGAAAAATTCATCAGTTTCACGAAGCTCTATTATGCCTTTGCTCAATGCCGACATGGCAAGAATGAAATATGCGGGATAATCCGATTTAAATCTGCAAAAACGGTAAAGTCTATGAAAAGGGTTTACATACATTGCTAATGAATCTGCACAAGCAAAGTTGACATTGGAGTTTTTTCAGACCATTCAAGATAATCATAGATTATGCTGTTGAGGCGCTTCCAATCCTTTTTCTGCGTTTCACCGTATGAGCTTGCTTCTCTAAATCCATAGCTGTAATAATTTAAGAGAGCACGTTTAAATTTAGAAGAAAAATTATTTGCGGAAACCAATTCGGGATGGTCTGCCATTTTGCTCTTCTCCTTTCAACACGAATTTTTTCCAAACAAAGAGGATATATATATTTTTTCTTTATTTTATTAAAGGGCTCAAGCGTTTTGCCAAAGCCCTTTAATTTTTAGTTGTAAATAACCTCTTTAATTGTCTGCTGACAAGCGTCAAAATCCAAATCAAGCGTGCTTTGACCATCGTGTGTGCCATAAGTGTACTCATCGTCCTGTGGAATCCTAAGCTCCTCGGTTTCATAATTCATATAGAACAAAAGCTGATAAACCAAAACATACATCTGCGCCTTTGTCATATTTGTAGTAAGCTCCGAAGCGCAAACCTTGATAAAGTTATCAAGACTAAGCAAATCCAAGGTTTTTGCCTGCTCTATAATTTTAAGAATAACCGTCCTCTGACGCTCTGTTCTTTCAAAATCAGCATTGCCGACATATCTCAAACGTGCGTAAGCAAGTGCCTGATTTCCGTTAAGCGTAAGGTCGCCGCCCTCTGTAAGATAATCGGTTCCGCTTTCATTTTCAAGATATTTATTCTGCTCCGCCAATGGATCAGTCATACCCTCTGCTTCCTCATCAGAAACCTCAATCTCAATTCCGCCCACAGCGTCAACTATATCTATAAAAGAATAAAAGTTTACAAAGACATAATAATTAACTTCAACGTCAAAGTTATACTCTATCGTATCCATAAGCAGCTCCGCTCCGCCGTAGGCGTATGCGGCATTGAGCTTTGCCCAGCCGTAATCGGGAATTTCAACATAGCTGTCACGCATAAACGATGTCATCGTAGTCTGCTTTGTAGTGCTATTAAAGGAAAGCAAAATCATCGAGTCTGTTCTTCCGCTCTCGCTCACATCACGAGTATCACTGCCTATAAGCAAAATATTCTTAACATGAGAATCATCCATTGAAGCGTTTGTAACAAGTCTATCTCCTGTTTCCACGCTGTTTACCATATTTATATACCTAAAAATAAGTAGCTGCAAAAGAATCACAAGCACTAAAATTATGATAAACAATCCCTTAAAAAAACTGCCAACAACTGCGCCGCCCAATTTTTTCTTCTTTTTTGAATTTTTATACTCGTTTTTATTTCCAAATTCCATTTGCTCACTCTGATGTTTTTTTCGCGCAGCATTTCCATAACGCTGAGATGATGATCTGACCTGCTTTGAATTTTGCTGAGCTCGCTGCTTAGATTGACCTTGAGAATGCTTCTGCGAGCCGTTCATATTGGCTCTGCTTTGGTTGTACTGCTCTAAGTAAGCATCCTGATAAGCTTGCCTTGCGGCATCTCGCTTTGCTTGTTCAATAGCCTCAAGCTCTTCCTCACTGTAAAATTTCAAATCATTCTCGTTCTCATTATAATTGCCGCCGTCCATGCTTTCAAAATATTCAAGCTGGCGGTCGTGCATCTGTTTGTAAACATCAGATTGAGAACCGTCTTTGTTTCTCTTATTAGCCATATATTTTTACCTCTAAATTTTTTTACACAATTTTTCTATTCTAAGCTTCTAAATCCTGACTGAAAATACATAAATAAATGTTCAGATTGTAAAAACTCCTGTGCCAAAAAAGCTCTTACAATTCCCACTAAAGCTAGATTTAACCTAAGTGCTTTATAAAAGACTAGTGTTCAGTTTTCTAAAAACAAAAAATAGCCTACACTTATTATAACGTAAAATGTCGAAAAAGTCAAATGGTTTAGATAAATTATCAGAATTTCATCACATAAGACTATAACTTTAAGCTCATTCGCCAAACGTATATCTGAATAATTTGTTTTAAAAGCGCCCATACTATTTTAAAACGAAAGGCGTACTTTTATTATGGAAATTTTAGCGGCAGTTTTACACACTGTTCTCACAGCGGCAATATCTATTGCCGTCATGCTTGTTCTTACTAAAATAATGGGCAACAAGCAGATTTCACAGCTAAATTTATTTGACTACATCAACGGTATAACTATAGGCTCAATTGCCGCAGAGATGGCACTTTCAAATGACGTTAATGACTTGTCAGTCACAGGAACCGCTATGATAATCTACGGTCTTACAGGATTTTTTATTTCTATGGCTACTATGAACTCGATGAAAGCCAGAAAATTTTTCTCGGGCGAGCCGCTGATTCTAGTTGAGGACGGTCAGATTTATCAAAACAACATCAAAAAAGCCAAGCTTGATTTAAGCGACCTCCTTATTGCCGCAAGGTGTGAAGGTATTTTCAGCGTTGATGAAATTTCACTTGCAGTGATGGAAACCAACGGCAGAATATCCTTTCGCCAGACTGAGGATTCCCGTCCTGTGAATCTTTCTGATTTAGGTCAGATTCCATGCGAAAAGCAGCCTCCCGTACACTTAATCATGGACGGCATAATAATGGAAAAAAACATCGAACAGGCAGGGCTTAGCGTCAAGCAGGTAAGCGATGAGCTTCTCACTAGAGGCTACACATCGCCTGATCAGATTTTTCTAGCCGTGCTTGACAATGACAAATTTCTTTTCTATGCCAAAAATGACAGCGGCGGCAAATTTGAAAACTACTCATAAAGCAAGCGGCACAGAAATAATCTGCGCCGCAAAATATTCAAGTCAAACTGTATGAACCTTGGCATCCTTATCTGAATGAGCACTGTCTACACCGTACTTTTTGTTTCTTCTGTTCTCAAAGAACTTAGGTGCAACCTTGGGGAACATAGCATAAGTGAGAACATCCTCCTCCTGCTCAATCCACTCTGCGCATTCCTCTCTAAGCTTATCAAGCTCAGGTTCAAGCAAATCAGCGGGACGGCAGGTTATCGGCTCTTCGCCCTTTAAAATCATTTTCTGAAACTCAGGATCAATCTCAACCGGCGTCTTGCCGTACTCGCCCTTGACAACTCCCTTAAACTCCTTTGTTACCGTTTTATAGCGTTCGCCTGTGATTACGTTAAACACAGCCTGAGTGCCGACAATCTGTGATGTAGGCGTTACAAGCGGCGGATAGCCTGAATCCTTTCTTACTCTTGGAACTTCAGCTAAAACATCATTGAGCTGATCCTCCTTGCCTGCCTGTTTAAGCTGTGAAAGCAGGTTTGAAAGCATACCGCCGGGAACCTGATAGATAAGCGCATTAGCGTCTGTCGCAAGCATCTTAGGATCTAAAAGACCGCTGTCAATATATTTCTGTCTGAGTCCCATAAAGTACTCTCTGATTTCGCCAAGCTTTACAAGGTCAAGACCTGTATCGTACTCTGTACCTTGGAAAGCGGCAACAACTGATTCTGTGGGCGCATGAGATGTACCCAGCGCAAGCGGCGACATCGCCGTATCAACAACGTCAACTCCAGCTTCCGCCGCTTTTATGATACACATAGAAGCAAGTCCCGTAGTGTAGTGAGTGTGAAGCTGAATCGGAAGCTTGACAGCCTTTTTAAGCTCCTTAATAAGAGAGCTTGCCTCGTAAGGCGTAAGCAGAGCCGCCATATCCTTAATGCAGATTGAATCTGCTCCTAAAGCTTCAATCTGTTTTGCGTAATTTACATAATATTCATGCGTGAACACATCGCCCAGCGTATAAGAAATCGCAATCTGAGCGTGACCGCCTTCCTTCTTTGCTGCCTTAACGGCAGTTTCAAGGTTGCGAATGTCGTTGAGCGCATCAAAAATACGAATAATGTCAATACCGTTTGCAATAGATTTCTGAACAAAATACTCAACGCAGTCGTCCGCATAGTGACGGTAACCAAGCATATTCTGTCCTCTGAAAAGCATTTGCAGCTTAGTGTTAGGCATCTGCTGTCTTATAACACGCAGTCTTTCCCATGGATCCTCATCAAGAAAGCGTATACATGAATCGAACGTTGCGCCGCCCCAGACTTCAGCTGAGTGAAAGCCTATTTTATCCATTTCGCTCATGATAGGTTTCATCTCATCAAGCGACATTCTTGTTGCGATAAGCGACTGATGAGCGTCACGCAAAACGGTTTCGGTTATCTTAAGTTTGCCCATTTATATCAATCCTTTCAAGCAATATTTCAAATGTGCGCTTCTCTATCCGATTACGCATACAAGAGTGCCTGTTTCAACAGCGGCTCCCTTTGTGACATTAACGCTCAGAACCTTGCCGTCGCAGGGTGCGTTTATATCGTTTTCCATCTTCATTGCTTCTAAAATTGCAACTGCCTGTCCAGATGAAATCGTATCGCCGACATTAACCTTAATGTCAAGAATTGTTCCAGGCATAGGCGCAGTCACCTTTGTTCCTTCCGCAACAGGAGCAGCAGGCGCAGGTGCAGCAGCCGCAGGAGCAGTGGGAGCAGGTGCGGCGGCAGCGACAGAAGCTTCTCCCTCGCCGATTTCTTCAACTGCTACATCGTAAGCCTTTCCGTTTACTGTAATATTGTATCTTTTCATATGAATTACCACCTATCTATGTTTAATTTATCAAAGCTGTATGTTGCTGTGCTTCTTGGGCAGTCTGGAAATTCTCTTTCCTGTGAGAATATCAGCCGCATTTGTGAGCGTCAGGCGAAGCTCGCTCTTTGAAATAACTCCGTCAACGCAGTTCTTTGAAGCTGCCAGTACGGGACTTCCCTCCTCTGACGCATATCTCTGCGCAAGCTCGCTTCTCTTAGCCTTCACGTCCTGCGCACCCTTTAGCTCATCGTGATACAAAAACTCCGCAGCTGTAACAGGATTAAGCGGTGTAATTACTGCACTGTCAAGCGCATAAACCAAGTCCGCATTCGCTCCCTTTCCTGCAAACGCAATAAATGCCGCTCCGTATGCCTTTCCAGTTACCACAGAAATCTTCGCAGTTGTAGCCTCCGCATAGGCATGAGCAAGCTTAGCCATGCTCTTTACCGCTCCAGCCGCTTCTGTTTCAGTGTTCCCCTCAAAGCCCTCTGTGTCAACAAGAGTAATTACAGGAATACCAAAGCTGTCGCAGAATCTTACAAATCTAGCTATCTTAGAGCAGTCGTCCGCACCAAGCTTATCATCTGTTTTGTTAGTTAAAACCACTCCGACAGTCGCTCCTGAAAGAGCCGCAAGTGCAGTATACGAAGCCCTGCCGTAGTCCTTATAAAGCTCAATAACGCTTCCTCCGTCAAACACGCTCTCCACAATATCGTCGGAGGTGTCAGGTGAATCATATTCGTAAATGGGTACAGGTGAAAGATTATTCACAGGAAGCATAACGAGAATATCCCTGACCGCCTTTGCAGCCTCCTCTGCTGTATCGCACAAAAGCGCAGCCGTTCCGTTTTGAGCAGCGTTTTCAGCGTTTGCTTTTATATCAGCATTCGGCGAATAATAAAGCTCTGCGTCCTTTGCAATAACCGTAAAGTCCGCCGACTGTGCCAAAAGTGCTGATGTGCCTGAACATACGCCTGCAACAATTGAAATCTGCGGAACAACTCCTGAAAGATTCGATACCCACATCAGGAGCTCGCCATACGCTGAAAGCGCCTCGCAACCATCGTTAAGATCCGCTCCGCAGGAATCATAAATCCCCACTACAGGCGTACCTGTTTTCGCCGCAAGGTCATAGATTTTTACAATTTTTTCTGCCTGAACCTTGTTAAGCGCACCTTTGTTTACAGACACATCCTGCGAAAACGCATAGCAGGGATTGCCCTGAACATATCCGAATGCGGCAACAACTCCGCACAGCGATGCTCCGTTTGCAGCTAATGCATCAAGTTCAGTATATTTTCCCTCGTCAAACAAATATGTAAGACGAGTCTTAGCCTCGCTTTGAGCAGCCGCAGCCGTCTTAAGCTCAGCCAAATTCGACTTAATTTCAGCCATACCATTTCCTCCATTCAAGAAAATTTTGCCGTCAAACGCTTTTTGTACTTCGTCATTATAGCTTTTAACTCAGTACAAAAAACCATACAATATCATTATAATATAAATTCTGAAATTTTTCAAGTAGCTTTTCCAAAAAACAAATATCTTTTACGATTATATTTATTTTTTTTAACATTTCATCAACATTTATTTTTATCTGTGCATTTTTAGCCGTTCCCCTTATTAGCCGCAGTTCTTATCGCTCTGAGCTCATCAGGCTTTAAATCTCTCCATTCGCTGGGCTTAAGCATACCAAGCTTGAGCGGACCTATCGCCGTCCTTTTCAGCCTTGCAACATCTGCTCCCACCGCCTCGCACATCTTCCTTATCTGTCGGTTTCTGCCCTCTGAAATTGTCATCTGAATAACCGCTCTGTTAGACTTTTTGTCAAGCACATAAACATTGCACGGCATGGTTTTTTTGCCGTCAATCATAACGCCCTCCGAAAGCTTAATCACCTGCTCCTCGGTTATATCGGGACGAATCGTCACACGATATGTCTTAGTAACGTGATTTGACGGGTGCATGATCTCATTAGCAAAATTTCCGTCATTTGTAAACAGCAAAAGTCCCTCGGAATTTTTATCCAAACGTCCGATGGGATATACTCTTTCGCCGACTCCCTTGAGAAGCTCTGTTACGCACTTGCGGTCAAGCTCGTCCTTCATTGTCGTAACATAGCCTCTTGGCTTATACATCATAATATAGCGGTAACGCTTCCTGCGCTCTACCGTCAGATTTTTTCCGTCAACGCTGATTATATCCTTAACAGGATCCGCCTTGTCGCCAAGCTTGCAGGGTCTGCCATTTACTTTAACTCTGCCCTGCGCTATATACTCCTCAGCCTTTCTTCTCGAGCAAAGTCCTGCTTCAGATATGATTTTCTGTAGTCTTACCTTTTCCATTTGTCATCACTTTTCCTTTCAATTCCAACTCACGTCGGTATATCAGTTAAATCCCGTCAAGCAGACGCTTAAGCTTTTTATATATTCTGTCAAAACCGCTGTATTCGTACTCCTTTGCCGAAACGTCCTCATCAGCCGTTATATCTAATTCATAAATCAACTTATCGTCATAATAATATTTCACGCTTCCAACCTTGTCGCCCTCGGAAATCGGTGCGAATGCAAAAGGCTCAATGCAGACTGAGGCTTTCAAATGTTCCAAAGCGTCACTGGGCAAAGTCATCAACGCCTCCTTAGTCGAAGCAGTAATCAGACTTTTTTCTCCTCCCGCAACCTTAAGCTTAAAGCTTTCGCCTGATTTAGGAAGCTGCTGTTCCTCCATTAGTTCAAAGGCATAGTCGTACAGTGCCGCATGATCCGCCCAGTCATCAGGGTCGTTAAGCGTCACACATATAAGCGTCGCTCCATCTCTTTCACACGCTGAAACCAAGCATCTTTTCGCCTTATCGGTGAAGCCTGTTTTGACGCCTATAACTCCGTCAACACTGTCAAGCAGCTTATTTGAGTTAGTAAGCCAGCGTTCATAAGGCGGATTGCCATAGCTAAGCTTTATATACCTTTGCGAGCAAATCTGCGCAAAGTCCTCGTTTTGCAAAGCATATGCCGCAAGGCAAGCCATATCATATGCGGTTGAGTAATGCTCGTCGGTATCGTCGTCAAGTCCTGACGGCGTAACAAAGTGAGTGTCCTCAAGTCCAATCTGCTGCGCACGCTCGTTCATAAGTTCTACAAAATCCTCAACACTTCCTGAAGCTCTAACTGCCGCCGCATTTGCCGCATCGTTTCCGCTCGGCAGCAGCATACCGCAGACAAGAGCCCTCATAGTCACTGTATCGCCCTCTTCAAGCCCCATTGACGAGCCTTCAACCTTAATCGCTTCGCTGTCAACTACAAATTCCTCATCAAGATTTCCGCTTTCAAGTGCCAGCAGCGCAGACATTATTTTAGTCGTACTCGCCATCGGCAGCCTTTCATAGGCGTTGGATTCATACAAAATCTCACCGCTGAAAGCGTCGATTACCACAGCGGATTTTGCCGAATCGCTTACCGCATTTGCATAAACGCTCTGCGACATAATCATCATAAACAACGCTATGACAAAAGCCGCAAATATCGTAAAATTTCTTTTCATTTAATCTGCACTCTCCTTAGCAAAAAGAATTTCTTCAGAAATAGCCTTTAATTAGAATGTGCAGACATGAGCTTAAAATTCACGCTTTTTCAGTGAAATTTATTCCTCTTCATCATCAGGTGCGGTTTTTTTATCGACAAAATCTATAATCTTGTCAACCACCTCTGGAACCACGTTGACAATAGCATTCTGATACGGAGTGTTTGTCGTCATTTGCAAAAGCTTTGTTTCGCCGTTTCTTACAACGATAAATGCAACAGGTGAAATTGTAACTCCTGCGCCTGAACCGCCTCCGAATCCGTTTTTGTCAGCTCCTAAATCAGTTCCTCCGGAAGCAAGTCCAAACGAAACCTTGGATATTGGAATAACAGTTGTGCCGTCAGCGGTTTCAATCGGTTTTCCAACAATTGTTTCAGCGTCCGAAAGCTCCCTCACCTTTTCCATTGCCGACTTTACCAGAGCCTCAAGCTTTGTACTTTCACTCATTATTTTTCTCCTTTCATGCGCTTTGAGCGCCGATTTTTTCAGATTTTAAATTTGCAGCAGATTTATCCTGCCTGTGTTTTATAATTTTATAATTTACAAAAAAGCATACCGCCGCCGCAATAGCCGCCGATGGGCGAACCTTTACGCTCACTGTACCCTCGCCGTCGATTACATTTTCTGTAAACTGGCACTTCACATCACAGTGCGTCACCTTAACGGTGAAAAATTCTGACAAGAGGCTAAGAAGGCTTGTAAGCGTTCCCTGAACAGTGCCGTAATATATCGCCGCCTCGTGAGCGTTCTCTCTGCCGACAACAATCTCTATATTTTCAACATTGATTTTCACAGTTTTTAAAAAAACAACGACATATTTTTTCGTCATCGGCAAATAAGGCTTGTACTTTAAATACTTCCCCCTCAGATCCTTGATTTTAGAAATCAGTCCGCCGTCTGATTTATTATCTGCCTGTTTTTTGGTTTTTATTTGCTTTTCTTTTTTTGTATTGCTCTTTTTTTCATTTACAACTGTTTGACGCTTTTCAAAAGCACTCTGCTTCTCTTCTGCGCTATCAATTAGCTCCTGCTCCTGTTCACTTGAAAGCCCATGCATAAGCTCATCATCGCTGATGCTTTTCTCTGAAGCTTTCTCAGGCTCATTATTTTTCTCATGCTTTGGTTCAGACTTTTTCTCGGTCTTATCTTTTTTCTTTTTATCTCGAGAAGATTTTTTTCCGAAATTTCTCGGATTAATTTCCCTTCCGAAATACGTCATTTTAAGAGAAAATCCATCATCGTTCAAAACGGCGACAAACTTGACAGAAAAATGGAGCAAAATCACGACAAGCGCAATTATAGATAAAATCGCAACTAATACAACTATGATTCCCAGCTCCTTTTCTTTAAATTCATTGCATAGGATCTATTCCTTTTCCTCATCTGCTAACATATCGTCAAAGCTAAGCTGCTCCTTTTTTTCGGGCAAATCAGGCAAATCTCTGATAGATTCAAGCCCAAATGAGCGCAGAAAGTTGTCCGTAGTAGCATAAGCGACTGGACGTCCTGGAAGATTAAGTCTGCCCTTTTCACATAGCAAGTCCTTTTCAACAAGCGAATTTACCACGCTTGACGAATCAACTCCTCTGACGTGTTCTACAAAGGATTTTGTGACTGGCTGATTGTATGCGACAATTGTCAAAACCTCCATTGCGGCAGGTGAAAGAGCCATATTTTTCTTGATTTCAAGAGCAGTTTTTACGCTGTCTGAAAATTCCTTTTTCACTGCAAGCTGCAAGCTCTTTTCCAGTCTCAAAAGCTCAATTCCGCTGTCCTCTTTTCCGTATTTTTCGTTTAAACAGTCAGCCGCATTTTCAAGCTCCTCCTGCGAAACCATCAAAGCGGCGCAAAGCTTAAGCTTTTCAATCGGATCGCCGCCCGCAAACAGCACCGCCTCAAGTTTTGCGGCTAAATTTTCATTGTCCGTCATAATCTCTGCCTCCAGCAGCTCCAGCAGTTTTCGCCGCAGTCAGGGCTGCCCCATCTGTATCTAAAAGAAAATCTATTGATTTTTATATGCGTACAGGCTTGCTCGCCTGCATCTTCAAAGCTTTCCGATTTAAGACCTTCAGGTTCAGCCGTAAAAGCTTTATAGACGCCCCTTATTGATTCAAGAGCATACTTTTCACGCTTTATCTGCAACGTTTTTTCAGCGTCGAACCTTTGTTCATCATCATTCAAAGCCTTCTGCGTATCCGCCATTTCCTCTTCTTTAAAGTCTGACTCCAATGCGTCGTCATCAGAAAGCTTTAAATCGCTGTCAGTCTGCTCCCGAATATTCAAATCCTCTGTCTGCTCCTGCTCAGAACGGCGCTTCCTTGAATGATTTCGGTTAAATATGATTTCTGTATTGTCCTCGTTGAGAAAAATCCTGCCCGATTTTGTAAGCTCAAGCACAGCCAAAAATGTCGCAACCCTTGCGGATTTATCGCTTACTCCTTCATAAAGCTCCTCGACGCCGCAAAGCCCTGTTTTGTAAAGCTTTTTAAGCACAAAAATAATTTTAGACGTTACCGTAACTATTCTCTTTGAAACAATCGGCGAAAACTGCTGCGCCTTAATCGGCTTCATGCGCCTTGCTTTTTCTGTCATGCCCATATACGCCTGCACCAGAAGCTCAGGCTGCATATTGCCGCTGAACGTTTTATTTACAGGTAGCTTCTCAGGAGGGCGGACAAAAACCTCGCCGTAAATGCACTGCTCTTTTAAAAGCTTTGCCATAGCCTTGCAGGCGGCGTATTCGATAAGCTCGCCCTCAAGCTCCTTCTTCATCTCCTGCGCTTCCTCCGCCTGCGGCAAAAGCGAACAGGTTTTTATATAGACAAGTCTTGCCGCCATCGCAAGAAAATCTCCTGCCGAATCATAATCGGCTTCATCGAGAGCGTCCATATATTCCATGTACTGACTGAGCAGCGTTGTAATTTCTATGTCGTAAATATTAAGCTTGTGCTTTGAAATAAGCGTCAGCAGCAAGTCCAGCGGACCTTCAAATGCTTCAAGCTTAAACGACAGCTTCTCTATACTGCTCATATCTTAAAAGATAATAGCCTTAGCTATCAAATCGACAAAATAAGTAATCTTATCCATAATCCAAAACATACCGTTCTGCAAATATCCAAGAGGAGTATCCAGAATACCGCTTATAATCACTACAAGGAAAATAATGCTTATCTGCCTTTGGTAGCGGTACATAATCTCATCCCATTTGCCGCCGACAAAATAGCTGAGAATTTTTGAACCGTCAAGCGGAGGAATAGGTATCAGATTGAACACTGCAAGTCCCAGATTTATTATTGTAAAATAATACATAATAAAATAAATCCAGTAAAGTGCCTCAACGCCGCTTGAAATGTAGGCATAGCAAAAAATCTTGTAAACAATCATTCCTCCCGTGCCGACAATAAGGTTTGAAAGCGGTCCTGCCGCTGCGCAAAGCGCATTGCCCTTGCGGTACTGCCTGAAATTAAGCGGATTAACCTGTACAGGCTTTCCCCAGCCGAAGCCGCCGATAAAAAGGCATATCGCTCCTAAAATATCTATATGAGCCAGCGGATTAAGCGTAAGCCTTCCCTGATATTTAGGCGTATCGTCGCCAAGCTTTACAGCTGCCCAAGCGTGTGCATATTCATGTATCGGCACTACTAAAAATATAATCATCAGCTTAACGCCAAACTGCACTATCGTTGTAGGGCTAAGCGATAAATTAAAAATCGACGAGGCGAGTGAATCCATTTTCATTTTTCCTTTCATGTGTGACACCATTCAGCGACAAATAAAAGTGCCGAAAGGGTTAAGCTTTGTTTCTCTGTCTTTTTGTTCCTTTGCGCTATGCAAACGCAATGTAAAATTTATATACATAATTATTATACACCATTTTCAATTCAATTTCAAGCATTAAATTGTAATTTTCATACTAATTTCATCTTATCTGAATCTTCGCTGCTAATTCACGACAAATTAATATCTTTTTTTAAAAAATACTTGCTTTTTTATTCAGTTTATGTTATAATATTATTTGTCATGGTGGTCTTGTATGTTTTCTAAACCACCGAAGCACGAATACACAAGCTTTTGTATATATAAAAAAGGAGGTGCGTTGTAATGGCAAAATGCCAATACTGCGGCAAGCAGATAGCTTACGGAAAGAAGATTTCTCACTCGCACAGAAGAACCAACAGATCATGGAAGCCTAATGTAAGACGAGTTAAGGCAATAGTCAACGGATCTCCATGCCACGTTTACGCCTGCACAAGATGCCTGCGTTCCGGCAAGGTTGAGAGAGCGTAAACTTTTACTGCCGCTCAATACAGACCGCTTAATTGCGGTCTTTTTTACTATGAAAATCCCTCCCGAAGCGTTTTGCTCCGAGAGGGAAATTTTTATGCTGCAAATTCCTTTTTTTCTTGTAATCGCATCAGGCGGTGAAAACAGCTCTGTATCAGATTCATTATCTGTAGCAGGTATCTCGGTATCAAAGCCTTCCTCAACCTTGTTGATTATATCATAATAGATAATCGAATTTGAAACATCTATTCGTTCAGAGGCATATTCCAGTCTGTCCTGAATATACTCCTCATCGACAACTCCATTATCTATTCGTGCGTCCACATTCGCCTGCGAATATTCGCTCTCCTCGAATTTAAACAAGCCTTCATCAGCGTCCGAATAGGTCGGTATCGGATCATCCTTGTACACCTGATTGCAAGAAGCGTATTTCGCAACGTTGTCATAGCCTGTCAAATCAAAGTATGTATCCGTCTGACTGTTGTAATAAACCGTGTCCGTCACATAATTTCCATTCGGGAAAATTACGATATTCTCCTCGTCCTCAGCAATTGAAAAAATATCATGACCGAGCGCATATTCGTTTGTAAATCCGAACATATTTCCAAGCGTCGGCTGAACATCGTACATTCCCATTACCTTTGTAATTTCAGTCGGCTCATAGCCGCCGTCCTTAGACCATATTATAAGCGGAACCTTGCGGTTTATGTTGTAGTAGAACTCGTCAACTGGAATATATCCGTCGTCGTCCTCTGTAAGCGTTTCGCCTGTAAAAGGATTGTAGTTGTAGTAATATTCGTACTGCTCCTCCTTTATTTTAGCATCGTGATCGCCATAAATAACCACCACCGTGTTATCAAGAAGCCCCTCCTCGTCAAGGTCATCCATTAGCTGCCCTAAAGCCTCGTCCGCATAATGCACCGACTTAAAGTAGCTGCCCAGCTTAGTACCCTCAAGGAATGAGTCTGAAACCTCCTCATAGAGTCCTGTTTCCTCGTTGTAAACCTTATACTTAAAGTCCACGTCAAAGCTGTAGTCCTCTACATTTTCAATATCAGTAAACGGAGTATGGTTAGTCAGCATAATCAGCGTACCGTAAAAGCTTTCGTTTTCCTCTGCAATCTGCTTAATCATCGGCACCGACTGTGCGAAAAAGGACTTATCGGAAAGTCCAAGTCCGATAACCTCGTCTATATCATAATCGGTAGTATAGTTATACAGCCTGTCATAGCCCAGCGATTCGTGCAGATTAAGTCTGTTCCAATAGGATCCGTTATTAGCGTGCATACCGAACACATAGTATCCCATATTCTTAAAGGCTTTCTGAATACTTGCGTAATCTCTGTCCCAGCAGTTTATAGCCACCGTACCACTTGACGCAGGCATAAGCGAGGTCGAGAAAGTAAACTCAGTATCAGAACTTGTTCCCACGCTTTCCTGCGCATAGAAATTAGAAAAGTACAATCCTTCGCTTGCAAGCTTGTTGAGATTAGGCGTCAGCTCCTCACCGTTTATGTAGGTATCCATTGTAAACTGCTGTATGCTTTCAGCGTGTATAACAAGAACATTCTTGCCCTCAAATATATTTGTGTACTCGTTTGCGTCCTCGTCAGCATCCTCAGTTACAACATCGTTTTCGTCCTTTGTTTCATAGAACTCATCAAAGGTTTTCATTCCCTCGTCAGCGCCGATAAGCACATTGATTTTAGCTTTCAATGAGGATATGGTATCGCTTATCTGATACACATACATTCCAAAGCTGCTCATAACCGACTCACGGTTCCACTGCTTTACTAGACGCGAAAGATCGGTTGAAGTTACCATAGTAAAAAACAGCGCACCGCATACAAGCGCAACGCCAAGCGCCGAGCCTGCATACTTTGCAAGCCTTGTACGAGGCTGCTTTTTCTTCATATATCCCTTTTCATGCTTGTGCTTTACAAGCAGATAGATAACAATCATAGCGGCTATAGGCCACAAAAGTATAAAATCCTTAGCTTCAAGTATATTCTCCGTTACCGCATCAATAACTCCGCCAAGCTGTGACGCTGTTGACAAAAGCGAAACCGATAAAAACGACTTATAGTTTGTATAATAAATCGAATTTCCCATCGCAAGAATTGAGAAAACAACCGTCCACACCATCAGATATACAAATCTGCCTCTCTGTTTTCTGAATAAAAATCCGAACGTTGCAATAATGACAACAGCTACAATATCCGCCAGCATAGGCTTTACTATAGCTTTAAACACATTTGATGAATCGCCAAGTCCGACAGTAAAGCACCTTAATATCAGAGAATTTATTACAAGTGACACCACAAACGTTATAAACAACGAATTGTTTACAACTAACTCGCAAAAAGATGTGATAAACGGTATTCTTTTTTTATCCACCTTCTTTTCTATATCATCAATATTCTCTGCGGCAGTAGCTTCTGTATTTTCCTCTTTGCCCTTTTTTTTGCTCTTTCTTTTTGACTTTTTGTCCTCTTTAATATAAATGCTAGTCTGCTCAGGTTCTGTCTGCTGTAGCTGTGAGGCTTTTTCTTTGTTTTCGTCTGTTACAGGCTTCAAAATCCTCGCTCCTTTTTCTTTCCAATTGTTAAAACTTAAAATAATTCTTTCTGTCTTATCTTGTCCACTATCTATTTTAACTTCTGTTACAAAAAAAGTCAAGTTAAATTCGATTTTTTCAGATTGCTTTCACATAAAACACAGAAAATTTACGAAAATGCGCTTCATCTATGAAAATTAAAGCAAAGCAGGCTGATTCCTTTTAAAAAATCAGCCTTAAATTTACAGAAAAAGCATCACATCTCCGCAAGCTTTTTCGTTATAATATCTCTCATCATTCCAGGATTAGCCTTGCCCTTTGACGCTTTCATGCACTGCCCGACAAGGTAACCGAGCGCATTGGTTTTGCCGTTCTTAAAATCGCTGACGCTCTTTTCATTTGAAGCTAAAACCTCGTCTGCAAGCTTTTCAAGAAATTCGGTATCGGAAACCTGTGAAAGTCCAAGCTCGTCAATAATATCCCTGACAGCCTTGTCCTCCTTAAGCAGCACTGCGAAAACCTTTTTTCCTCCTGCGTTTGAAATAGTTTTCTTATCTATCGCTTCAACAAGCTCTATAAGCTTGTCCGCTGTGATTTTAGTGTCGCTCACATCTGATCCCGTTTCATTCAGATACTTAGTCAAATCGCCGACTATCCACGAAACATAGGACTTAGGCGCACCGCTTCCCTTTTCCATGCACTCGTCAAAAAGTCCTGCTAATTCCACCGATTCGGAAACAAACGTCGCTTCCTTAAGCGTGATATTATATTCATTTACATAGCGCAGAAGCTTTGCGTTAGGAAGCTCAGGAATCTGCTCCTTAAGCTCGTCTACCCTGCTCTGCTCAACGACAATCGTAAGTAAATCAGGCTCAGGAAAATAGCGGTAATCCTGTGCGTCCTCCTTTGAACGCATAGACACACTTATTCCCTTTACATCGTCCCAGCGGCGGGTTTCCTGCGTGATAGTTCCGCCCGCTTCAAGCACCTCAATTTGACGATTTATTTCGTACTCGATACCTCTCAATGCCGCAGAAAAGCTGTTTACATTTTTCATCTCGGTTCTTGTACCAAGCGGCTCTCCAGGCTTGTGAACCGAAACGTTGACATCGCATCGGATAGAGCCCTCCTGCATTTTGCAGTCGCAGATATCAAGGTATTTAAGTATTGATTTTAACGTTTCAAGATAAATCTTAGCCTCTGAGCTGCTCCTTAAATCGGGCTCGGATACAATCTCTATAAGCGGAACTCCGCACCTGTTCAAATCCACAAGCGATGCTCCGTCAAACTTGTCCGAATGAAGCAGCTTTCCTGCGTCCTCTTCGATATGGATTCTTGTAATTCCGATTCTCCTTATTTCACCATCAGACAAAATATCAACATACCCATTCTCACAAAGCGGCACGTCTGCCTGTGAAATCTGATAAGCCTTAGGGAGATCAGGATAGAAATAATTCTTTCTGTCCTGCTTGCAGATACGGTTTATCCTGCAATTGAGCGCATACCCCATCTTTATAGCATAGTCAACTACCTTTTCATTCAGCGTCGGCAATGTTCCAGGCATACCCATACATATAGGGCAAACCTGCGAATTGACCTCCAAACCGAACTGATTTTTGCAGTCGCAGTATATTTTCGATTCAGTTGAAAGCTCAGCATGAGTTTCAAGTCCGATTACAGCCTCATAGCCCTTTACCATTTTCACTCACCCTTCCTTTCTTAAAGCTTCGGCGAAACAAAGCCGCCAGTCTGCTTTTCATATGCGTACGCTGTATTAAGCAGAATGTCCTCTGTGAATTTATTTGAAATAAGCTGCAAGCCTATAGGAAGCCTGTTCTCATCATGCACGCAGGGAACGCTTATCGCCGGCAAGCCTGCTATATTCACTGTAACCGTGCATATGTCTGTAGCGTACATCTTTAGCGGATCGTCCATGTTCTCGCCAATCTTAAACGCCGTTGTCGGCACAGTCGGAGCGACTATAACGTCCACGCTCTCAAAAGCCTTTGAAAACTCAGCTGAAATACGCATTTGCAGCAGCTTCGCTTTTTTGTAATACGCATCGTAAAAACCTGAGCTAAGCACAAATGTGCCGAGCATAATTCTCCTCTTAACCTCTGCTCCAAAACCCTGCGAGCGCGTCTTTTCGTACATATCAACCAACCCGTCACTGTTTTCAGCTCTGAAGCCGTAGCGCACTCCGTCAAAACGTGCAAGATTTGACGAAGCCTCCGCAGATGAAATTATATAGTAGGACGAGAGCGCATAGTCGGTAGATTCAAGAGAAATTTCCTTTGCCGAAGCTCCAAGCCTTTCAAGCTCCTTAACTGCGTCAAGAACGGCAGCTTTAACCTCGTCCGAAACTCCCTCTCCGAAATATTCCTTTGGGATGCCTATTCTCAGTCCCTCAACATTTCCGTTAAGCGAAGAAGCAAAATCAGGATATTCTCTGAAAGCACTTGTTGCGTCCATGCTGTCATGCCCACAGATAGCAGAGTAAAGCATAGCTGCATCCTCTACAGTTCTCGCTACAGGTCCAATCTGATCAAGCGATGAAGCGAATGCAACAAGCCCATATCTTGAAACTGCACCGTATGTCGGCTTAAGTCCGACTACTCCGCAGTACGAAGCAGGCTGACGAATCGAACCGCCTGTGTCCGAGCCTAAAGCCAGAACAGCCTCTCCTGCCGCAACAGCCGCCGCCGAACCGCCTGACGAGCCGCCTGGAATACGGTTTAAATCAAACGGATTTTTCGTTTTCTTAAAATACGAGGTTTCAGTTGACGAGCCCATCGCAAATTCGTCCATATTCACCTTACCTGTAACAACTGCGTCTGCACTGCGAAGCTTTTTCATTACAAAAGCGTCAAAGGGCGGAACGTAATTTTCAAGCATTTTAGAAGCGCAGGTTGTGCGAAGTCCCTTAGTTGAGATATTGTCCTTTACAGCCGTCGGTATTCCCGCAATCGGCGAAAGCTTTTCTCCCGCCATGCGCTTTTTGTCAACCTCAGCCGCTTTCGCAAGAGCGTTCTCCTCATCCAGCGTAAGATAAGCGCATACACTTTCTTCTGTTTGTTCAATTCGCTCAAACACTGATTTTGTCAGCTCAACCGAGCTTATCTCCTTGTTTTGCAGCATAGCGCTTAGCTGTGCCGCACTTTTTTCATACAAGCCCATAATTATTCACTCCTCACTCTACCGTCTTTGGAACTGCAAGGCAGCCCGCCTTTACGCTCGGCGCATTCTTCAAAAGCTCATCTCTTGTGAACTTATCCGTCTTAGCCTCGTCCTTGCGCAGAATCATAGGCGTATTTGGATCAGGCTTAAGCTCGTCTGAAATATCGGGAAGCTTCTCAACCATTTTAACTATGTCCTTCATCTGACTCTCAAACATTTCAAATTCATCGTCGCTTATTTCAAGCCGCGCAAGCCTTGCGATATGCTTGATGTCAATATTCATTTCATTCATAACATTTCCTCCGTTTCAATAGAAAACTTTACATTTTACTCTGTCATTTTTAGAAATTGCTGTTCGTCAATTATCTCAATACCAAGCTGACTAGCCTTGTCAAGCTTGCTTCCTGCATTTTCTCCCGCAATCACATAGCTAGTCTTTTTGGAAACCGAGCCGCTCGCCTTGCCGCCGAAGCGTTCGATTATCGCTTTTGCCTCATCACGTTTAAGCGTCGGCAGAGTTCCCGTCAGTACAAAGGTTTTGCCCTCAAATCGGTTATCGATCTGCGCTTTCTGATACTCCATTCTTACGCCGTACTCCTTAAGCCTTCTGATGAGTTCCTTCATTTTAGGCTCGTTAAGCTCTCTCACAACGCTGTTTGCCATTATCTCGCCAAAGCCGTCAATTTCAAGAAGCTCCTCCTCGCTCGCTTCCATAATCCGCTCAATGCTTCCAAATTTGTCGCACAAAAGCTTGGCTGACGACTGCCCTATATTTCTTATTCCCAATGCGAAAACCACTCTGTCAAGCGGCTGCGCTTTGGAATTTTCAATTGCGTTAATAAGATTTGAAGCTGATTTTTCCTTGAAATTTTCAAGCTCAAGCAGCTGCTCGATTTTAATAGTGTAAAGATCCGCCGCAGATTTAATCACTCCGCTGTCTAGCAAAGCCTGAACAATTGCAGGACCAAGCCCGTCTATATCCATCGCTCCCCTTGAAGCAAAATGGGTAATCTGACTGAAAATCTTCGCTGGACACTCATCGTTCGGACAGCGAACCGCCGCTTCGTCTTCGCTCTTTATAAGCTTTGCTCCGCACACAGGGCAGGCGTCTGGAAATTCAAAGCAGCTGTCGCTCCTTTTCTCGTTTACCGAAACGACCTCTGGGATTATATCCCCTGCTTTTCTTACCGTTATAACATCACCTATATTGACGTTTTTTTCTCTGATAAAATCACGATTGTGAAGCGTCGCACGGGAAACCATCGTTCCCGCAAGCAAAACAGGATTAAAAACCGCAACGGGAGTTACCGCTCCTGTCCTGCCGACATTAAGCTCAATATCCTCAACAACCGCCTGCTTTTCTTCTGGCGGAAACTTATACGCCACCGACCACTTAGGCGTTTTAGCGGTGTAGCCTAAAAGCTCTCTCTGTTCAAAATCGTCAACCTTTACTACAACTCCGTCAATATCAAACGGCAGCTCAAAACGATTTTCACCGATTTTTTCTATGCACTCAATTATTTCATCGGCTGTATGCACAAGAGTATAGCTTGGTATAGTCTTAAATCCCAACGTCTTTAAATAGTCAAGCGACTGCTTATGGCTATCAAGTGATTTACCTTGAATGCGCTGAACGTTAAAAACAAATATATCAAGTCTGCGCTGAGCGGTAACTGTGGGATTTTTCTGTCTTAAAGAACCTGCCGCCGCATTTCTGGGGTTTTTAAACGGCTGTTCATCATTTTCAAGCTGCTCTGCGACAAGGCTTTCAAATACGTCCTTAGGCATGAAAATTTCGCCTCTTACTTCAAGAAGCTCAGGCTGCTCAGGCAGACTCATGGGAATAGATTTTACAGTTTTCAGATTAGCCGTAACATTCTCTCCGACAAAACCGTCGCCCCTCGTTGAGCCAAGCGCAAAGCTTCCGTTAAGATATTCAAGCGACACCGAAAGACCGTCTATCTTAGGCTCTACAACAAACGCAGGATTTTCAACCGTTTTCTTAACGTTAAAAACAAAATCCTTAACCTCGCCAAAAGAAAATACGTCCTGTATAGATCCCATCTGAACCGAATGGCTCACCTTTTCAAACTGATCCGCCGCCTCTCCTCCAACGCGCTGAGTAGGCGAATCAGGACGCACAAGCTGCGGATTTTGAGCTTCAAGCCGCTTAAGCTCCTGCTGCAAAGCGTCATATTCATAATCGGAAATTTCGTTTCTGTTTTCCACATAGTAAAGCCTGCTGTGATAATTAAGCAGCTGTACAAGCTCATCTATGCGTTTTTTTGCATCATTTTCCATAGATTTCTCCATTTCAGAGGATTAGTTTTTTCAACACATTTATTATTATATCATAAATCATCAAGAATTACAAGCATTTTTTATCAAAATCATCAAGCTTATTTTGTAGGGTCGCATTTTGCGTACCTAAAACACTTGACAAACAAATGACAACCCAATATAATATAAGCAGAAGGAAAATTCCAGATAATTGTTTCTAGCTATAAAATATAACAACATTCTGCAAATAAAAATAAAACCTCCGCATCTGTTCGGAGGTTTCGCTATTTAATTTAGTCAGCTACATAAGGCAGAAGTGCCAGATGACGCGCTCTCTTTATAGCACTCGTAAGCTCTCTCTGATGATATGCACAGGTTCCTGTTACTCTGCGGGGGAGAATCTTCCCTCTCTCAGTCGTGCATTTTCTAAGCTTAGCTATATCCTTGTAGTCAATCTTTTCAGCTCTGTCTACACAGAACATACATACCTTCTTACGACCTCTCTTCATAGGTCTTGCGGTTCTTTCCATGTTAATCCTCCTAACACTTAAACTAATCAAAATTCATTTTTAAAATGGAACTCCATCATCGCTGAAAACTTCAAAATCCTGAAACTTATCCGAATTTTCCACATCGTTAGACTTAGCAGGCTCACCTTCAACAGGTTCAGGCTGCTGATATGCTACCGTTTTCTGCTGATATGAATTTTGAGCGTAGCTGTTCTGAGCGTATCCGACCTGAGCTTTAGGCTCACCTGTAAACGAAGCCTCATCTACATAAACCTCTGTAACATAGTGCCTAACGCCGTTCTTATCGTCATAATTGCGGGTTCTAATATTTCCAACAATCGCTATCATTCTGCCCTTTGAAAAATATCGGCTTATAAACTCCGCCTGATTGCGCCACGCAACACAAGTTATAAAATCAGCCTGACGCTCCTCACCCTGACGCACAAAGCTGCGATCTACAGCAATCGAAAAGGTTAGCACTGGTACACCCTGCGGCGTCTGTTTCAGCTCTAAATCACGAGTGATTCTTCCCATTAGAATTACTTTGTTCAGCATAATTTCGTCCTTTCAAATTCCACTTATTTCTTCATAACAAGAAAACGTAAAACACCCTCAGTAATGCCGAAAACTCTGTTCAGCTCAGCAGGGAAAGCTGTGTCCGATGTGAATGTCCAAAGCACATAATTGCCCTCTGTTTCATAATTGATGGCATAAGCAAGCTTTCTCTTGCCCCAATCATTCATCTCAACATCTGTGGCATTGGCATTTATAAGCTCGTTAAACTTATCTGTCAGAGCCTTTACATTGTCCTCACCGTTCTTCACGCTAAAGACCGCCATAACCTCATAATTTTCATTAATCTTTGCCATTTTTCAATGCACCTCCTTATGGATATTAAGCCCAAACCGTCTGCTTGAGCAAGGATTGTTGTGTCAAAACACTTATACTATTATAGCACAACCCGCCTGCTCGGTCAAGACAAACACGCGGTTCTAATTTGTAAATTTTATCTTAAGAAAGTCTTGAAAAAATTACAGCTAATAAAAGCATAAGACCCAAAGACAGAACAAGCTCTCCGACAATAACACAAATCACCGTAGCCCAGGATGTTCCACCTGTTTTTTGAATACGCATTACCGCTTCTGATTCAGGCAGTTGCTGATCAACGCAATCCGAACGTATCTTAAGTATATCCTCTCTAGCCCGCTTGTAATACCAATAATTCGCATACACTCCCGCAAGAACATTTATAACTGTACTTATCACAGAGCAAATGTTATATATTATAACAAAAGCGTTAGAATCAAGGTTAAACGGCATAGTAAAAAAAACCATCCCATAAGCTCCCGACTGACCAGCATAAATCAGGTTCGGTATCATGAGTAAAAATGAAAGTGCCAAAAACAAAGCTCCCGTCTTGTTCATCTTGCGGTAAAAGAAATAGTACTCAGGAAAAAATAATGCGCCTATATTTATTGAAATCCTGACATTTGACTTTGCAAATTTCACAAAATTCGCAATCATCATAGATTTATGTCCTGCATATTCAAAGAAATCGCCAAGCTTTATTCCATTAATATCAGAATCCTTTGTAAGCTTAACCATCTGAACTCCAGCTCCGCCGAAATTGAAGCCGTCCGTACCCTGCTGATTAAAGCCGTTCTGGTTTGAGCTGAAAAAGCCGTCATTCTGAGAATTATTAAAGCCTGTTCTGGCAGCTCCCTGGTTTTGATTAAAGCCATTTGAATTGCCGTAATTGTTAAATGGTCGCTCACTGTTGCGGTTTGAATTAAGCGGCATACCACATTCTGAGCAAAACATCTGCCCAGGCTGATTCTCCTTGCCGCAGCGTATGCAGCGAAGATCATTTTCCGTCTGAGGATCCGCAGTACCGCCCTTTTCGCTCTTTGTCCAAACTCCGCCGCTAGCATGAAGCTCGTCATTAACACAGCGCTTCTCTATGTTCCAGCAATCCCTGTGATAAGGAGTTCCGCAGTCAGGGCAAACAACAATATCGTCCGCTTCATTAAACTTTTCTTTGCAGACAATACATTCCTGATCTAAAAATTTTTCGTTCATACGCTCACTTTCCTTTCTTTTGTTTTTGAATTATGTATATTTATATATTATATCACATTCTTTAGAAAAAGAAAAGAGCTTTTTTAAAAAAAATCTCCTTTTTTCTGAAAATATGATAATCGTATGATGAAAACTTTGTGTTTATGCCTTTTCAAGGCTCATCTTTACACTTTTAAAAAGCGCAGCAGCCCTTAAAGCTGTTGCGCATTAAAATCAATTCGCCTTGTATGGTACTTTCAGACTCTTAACCATTTTTCTAAGGTAAATCACCACCAGAATAGCAGTGGCAGTATCTGCGGCAGGCATAAAGAACGGCACTGCATAAAGTCCTCCGAAAAGTATCGGCAGCAGAATAGTAAACCCTACTCCAAAAACAAATTCACGCAGGACGGACAAAACCGACGATGCCTGAGATTTGCCAATAGACTGAAGAAAGATAAATCCAGCCTTGTTAAAGCAAGCGAGTGGAAGCAGACAAAGCTGTCCTCTGATAAACCAAACCGCAAATTCGTTATAATATTCGCTCTCGTTGCTCGAACCGAAAATAAGCATAAGCTGGTTAGGGAAAATTAGAAAAATTATTGAAGCCGCAAGACCTAAAATCAGTTCAGTAACCATCAGCTTCTTTAAAAGCTCTATTACTCTGTCATTTCTGCCCGCACCAATGTTGTAGCCTCCGATAGGTATGCACCCTGCGGCAATTCCAATTGAGCAGGAAATTATAATCTGAAAGAATTTTGAAACTATTCCAGCTATAGCAGTCGGTATCTGAGTATACTGCTCCTGTGAAAAAATCGGATCGTAAGCCTCGTATTTAACAACCACATTGAGCGTCGCCGCCATAGATATAACTATCGAAAACTGTGACAAAAAGCTAGTTATTCCAAGAATTGTAATTTTCTTGACAAGAGACAGCCTGTACTTAAAGCAGTCCCTGTTAAGCGGCGTCTGCTTCATTTTTAGCAGATACAAAGCCGAAACAATCGCCGAAACAATCTGCCCCAGTATAGTAGCAATCGCCGCACCTTTCATTCCCCAGCAAAAAACGTAAATAAATATCGGATCAAGTATTATATTGATAACTGCACCGGTAAGAAGCGTAGCCATCGCAAATTTAGGACTTCCGTCGGATCTTATTATAGGATTAAGCGCCTGACCTACCATGTAAAATGGAATACCGATTGAAATCCAAAAGAAATACTCCTTAGAAAGCTTCATTGTCTGAGCGTTTACATCCGCACCGAAAAGCTTAAGTATCTGCTCGTCAAACACAAGATAGATAATCATAAGCAATATGCTTATCCACACAACGCTGATAACCGCACTGCCTACTCCTCGTCCTGCGCTGTCGCGATCCTTTGCTCCAAGCCGTATGCTCACATATGTGCAGCAGCCGTCGCCGAACGTTACCGCAATTGCAAGTGCGACAACTGTCATAGGAAATACCGCCGTATTAGCTGCGTTTCCGTATGAGCCCAAATATGAGGCGTTCGCTATAAATATTTGGTCAACAATATTGTAAAGCGCAGCCACCAGCATTGAAATCACACACGGAATGGCATATTTTCTCATCAGCTTGCCGAGCTTCTCTGTTTCCAGATAATTGTTTTCCATTTTTATTATATCAACCTCACTTCAAAAATTGCCGCAATAAAAAGAACGTCAGCATCATACCTTTATACTCTTTTTTACCTTAATAATTTTAAACCATTTCAAAAAAATCTGCAATCGGTTTTTGCGAAAATAAAATGAATTTTTTTACTACATAAATGATATAAGTTTATTAAATAGATTTCAAACACAGCAAATTAGGTATTAATTTTTTTAAATCGAATTGACAAGCAAGACATTTGATGCTATAATAGTGTATATAAAATGGAAAGGAAAATGCATATGAAAATAATGGCTGTTGATTATGGCGATGCCAGAACGGGGCTTGCCGTGTGTGATAAAACCGAATTTTTAGCTTCGCCTGTCGGAGTAATTGAAGAAAGAAACGCTCAGATTTTAGCAATGAAGGTTGCGCATATGGCCGAGCAGTACGAGGTCGGTGAAATTGTCATCGGTCTGCCGATAAATATGAACGGCTCAGAGGGTCCAAGAGCGCAAAAATGCCGTGCGTTTGCCGAAACGGTAGGCTGTGTCACAGAAATTCCCATAGTCATGTGGGACGAGCGTTCAACTACCGTCACAGCGCACCAGATTCTCAATGAAACAAATGTCAGAGGTCTGAACAGAAAAAAGGTTGTAGACGAGGTAGCAGCCGTAGTTATTCTTGAAAGTTATCTTGACAAGAGAAGAAAATCGAAGGAGTCTTAAAGCCTGAAAAAATCGCCCGAAGCATAAGCTAAGTGCTTCGGGCGAAAATGTATCATTTTAATTTTTTATATCCAGCAACTGGACCTGTAGATTCTCTCAAGATAACCTTGTGCGGAACTGTATAGCTGCGGTTATCCTTACTTCCGACAGGAGCAGTGATATTCGCAATAAGCTTGCGCACCACCATTTCTCCAAGCTTTTCACACGGCTGTTCAACCGTAGAAACCTTTGGTATCATCATTTCACACATGCTTATATTGTCAAATCCCATTATAGAGATGTCCTTGCCAATCGCAAGACCAAGCTCATGAGCCTTGTTAATCGCTGAGATCGCAAGCAAATCGGAAACACAGAACACCGCTGTAGGCGGGTTCTCAAAAGAGGCGAATTTTTCCATCGCCAAAGCACCATTTTCATATTCAAACGTTCCGCAATAAACATAATCAGGATTTATATCTAAAGAGCATTCCTTAAGCGCACGGTAATAGCCCTCTCGTCTTTTGTTGTTAGACTCGGCAGTTTCATTTGCGCCTAAAAATGCTATTTTTCTATGACCAAGCTTTATAAGCTCTTTTACTGCATCGTATGCCGCCGCTTCATCATCTACTACTACCGTCAGAACCTCTGCTCCATCTACCCCTTCACAGCAAAGCGCAATGTTGTAATTACGCACAAGATTGTTAAGGGTGTCGGCATCGTACTGCGTTCCAAGCATAATCGCTCCGTCAACAGTACGATTAAAAAGCATATTCATCTGACGTATTTCCGTTTCAGAGGTGGAATTAGATGATGCGTAAATTATATCATAGCCTCTCGTTTCAGCATAACGCTGAATGCCTGAAACTATTTTCATATAAAGAGAATGTTCAGACGCAGGCATAATCACAAGTATAACGTTAGTTTCACGCTTGCGGAGATTTCTTCCCAAAAAATTAGGCGAATATCCAAGCTTTTCAATAGCGGCGTTGACACGCGCAGAGGCATCCTCTGAAACATTTGCGCTGTTGTTAAGCACTCTTGAAACTGTAGCGACAGAGAGACCCGCTTCACTTGCCACATCTTTAATCGTTGCGCTCATATAGATTCCTGTCCTTTCAAGCTATTTGTGTTATTTATTATAGCACACTTTCTTTTCGCTGTCAAGCCCTAAAAGGGTATTTCTCTGCAAAAAATCAAACTAAAAGCTAAAAATTACTATACAAAAGCCTAGACAAGTCAGAGCTTTCCTCTCCTTGTTATCATAGAAACGCTTTGACCTCTTGTCCTTATCTAGTAGAAAAAATCTCAAAAATGTTCATTAAAAACGAACCGAGAAATTTCTCGGTTCGCACATTGTTTATTTTTACAAAACATTTTCTAAAAACGCAATTGTCTTATGATCGAATTTTAAATCCTGAGCCTGCATATTTTCCTCAATCTGCACGGCTTTTGAGGCTGAAATTACCGAGCAGACAAAAAATGGCTGACTGTTTAAATATCCAAGCGGAATTACGGCAGGTGAAATACCGTCACGCTCGCTTAGCTGCTTTACTCTTGCAAGCCTTGCTAAATTTGCTGTGCTTGTAAACTGCCCCTCAGCCATGCGCTTCATACTTTCGCCCCTTGCAAGCTTGACAAAAAAGCCCTTTGCCTGCGGACAATATGCCATAACGGGAAATTCATTTCTCTGATACCACTTGAACTCCCGCAAATTCATACATACAACGGTAGGATCTCCAAAGGTATCCGTGCTGCAATGCGCAAGACTGTAGTTTATCTCACTTACTCTGAACGGCTCCATACTGTTTTCAAGCGCAAACCTGTTCGCCTCTTCAATTCTTGCCGATGTCCAGTTTGACGCACCTAAAAAATGAACCCTGCCGCTCTGATAAAAATCATTCAATATAGGCATTATTTCGCTTACAGGAATACGCTCATCGTCACGGTGCAGAAAGTAAACGTCAACGTAATCAACGTCCAGACACTTTAACGAACGCTCAAGGTCGTATTCCAAATCCTCACGGCTAAGACGCGACATATCCATATGCCCCATCACTGGGTGTCCGCCCTTGGTGCAGATAAGCATTTCATCACGGCATTTTCTTTCGTTAAGCCATCTTCCTATAACCGTTTCAGAAGCGTCCTTTCCGCCGTCAATCCAATCGCTGTAAACCCTTGCGGTGTCTAAGCATCTGCCGCCGTTGTCAAAGTATGCGTCAAGAAGCTCAAAATAATGCTCGTCATTGTCCATACGTTCAATCCCTGCCGTTCCGAAAGCTATAGCTGGCAGCTTAGCGGAATATTTATCATTCTTTAAGTTAAATTCTATCATATTAACCCCCATCAAGATATTATCTTTTCCCACTTGCAGATTTTAATAAACCTATCTTATCATATATTTATATCGACTTTCAATGCAAATTGTAAATTTTTTATTTTAATTGTTTGAAAATCGAACCGAAGCTGTACTCCGATATTTGTAATCTCTATAGAGCTTCACAAAATTTTAGCCTGTAAAATGCAAAATCAACAGACGAATTGTAAATTTTTTATGTGTTTTGTCAAAAGGACTTGACAAGTCTTTTTGCTTGATGTATAATAATTTATTGTAAAGAGCTTGCGCTTTACGTTGAAAGAGGTGAACGCAGTGGAAATAGCAAAAAATCTTTATATAAGCACCCTGCTCGATATTTACGGCGATCTTTTGACTGAACGTCAGCGTGAAATGATGTCAATGTACTATTATGATGACCTTTCACTTGCGGAAATTGCCGAGCAGTACAATGTCACTCGTCAGGGAGTACACGACGCTCTCAAGCGCGGAGAAGATGCGCTTGAGCATTACGACGACGTTCTCGGACTTGCGCAGCAGAACGAGCAGTACAAAAAGGATCTTTACGAATTTAAAGCTCAGGCATACGAGGCTTTAGAGGAATGCCGCAAAGTCAGCTTTGCGAAAAACATTGCCGACAAGGTTATAGTGTTGCTTGAAAATTTAGACAGCAAAATTGAAGAATATGAAAACAAGGATTATGAATAAAATATAAGTTCATGCAAGGGAGGGAAAGCTGTGGCATTTGAAGGATTATCTCAAAAGCTTGGCGGCATATTTAAAAAGCTTAAAAACCGCGGAAAGCTTACCGAAGACGATGTTAAGGAGGCTATGCGCGAGGTTAAGATGGCTCTCCTTGAAGCGGATGTAAGCTACAAGGTTGTCAAGGAATTTGTAAACAAGGTCACAGAGCGAAGCATAGGCGAAGAGGTACTTTCCAGCCTCACTCCAGCTCAGCAGGTTATAAAGATAGTAAACGAAGAGCTTATCGCTCTCATGGGCGAGTCGAACGCTAAGATAAATTTCCCTAACAGACCGCCGTGCATTATAATGATGTGCGGACTTCAGGGCGCAGGAAAAACCACTCATGCCGCAAAGCTTGCGAGATATTTTAAAAACAAAGAACAGAAAAGACCGCTTCTGATTGCGGCGGACGTATATCGTCCTGCGGCTATCGAACAGCTTAAAATAGTAGGCGAAAAAGCCGAAGTTCCCGTATTTGAAATGGGGCAGATTGATCCCAGAGATATTGTCAAAGAGGGCTTGAAGCACGCTTCCGACTATGGCAACGACCTTGTTATTATCGATACTGCAGGACGTCTGCACATTGACAAGGAGCTTATGCAGGAGCTTGTAGACATCAAGGAAATTGCTCAGCCTCATGAGATTATGCTTGTAGTTGACGCTATGATAGGTCAGGACGCAGTTAAGGTTGCGTCAAGCTTTGACGAGGCGCTTGGAATTGACAGCATACTGCTTTCAAAGCTTGATTCAGACACAAGAGGCGGAGCGGCTCTGTCGGTGCTTTCGGTTACGGGAAAGCCTATAAAATTTGTCGGAATGGGAGAAAAGCTTGACGACTTTGAGTTGTTCCACCCTGAACGAATGGCTTCAAGAATTTTAGGCATGGGCGATATGCTCACGCTTATTGAAAAGGCATCTGCGACTATTGACGAAAAGGATGCCGAGCGAATGGCTAAAAAGGTTTCGCAGGAAGGCTTTGACATGAACGATTTGCTCGAAAATATGGAGCAGATTAACAAAATGGGTTCGGTGCGCTCTATTGTCGGCATGATTCCTGGAGCAGGCAATATGACGGACGAGCAGGTTGAGCAGGGCGAGGTTCAGCTTAAAAAGACTAGAGCGATGATTCAGTCTATGACAAAGCTTGAGCGGCTGAAGCCCTCGATTATAGACCCTAAGCGCAAGAGAAGAATTGCCGCAGGCAGCGGCACGCAGGTTTCGGACGTCAATCAGCTTTTAAGACAGTTTGAGCAGATGAAAAAGATGATGAAGCAGTTTGGAATCGGAAATGGCAAGCTTCACGGCAAAAAGCAGAGAATGAACCGTGCCGAGCTTATGAAGCTCATGAACTCAAACGGCGGAAACGGAATAAAATAACGTGCGCCTTTTGACATAAACGGCTTAAGCTTTAAAGCTTTTTGACACAGTAGCTTTAAAATTTGATTTATTCCATATTTTCAACAAATGGTTTAAATATAACGTTCGCTCTTAATCAGGCGATTAAAGCATGGAGGTGAATTAGGAAATGGCAGTTAAAATCAGACTGAGAAGAATGGGTGCAAAGAAAGCTCCTTTTTATAGAATCGTAGTTGCCGACTCGAGATCCGCAAGAGATGGTCGTTGCGTCGAGGAAATCGGATACTATGATCCTACAAAGAATCCAAAGGTTTTCAAGGTTGACGAGGAAAAGGTTAAGTCTTGGATAGCCAACGGAGCGCAGCCTACAGACCGTGTTAAGACTCTTCTCAAGAACAGCGGTACTATATGACGCTTTACTTTTACGCTTAATTTATAATGAAAGGATGACTATGTATGGAGGAATTACTGAAAACCATTGCCACAGAGCTTGTTGAGGACAAGGACGCAGTAAGTGTTACTGTTGACGATGAAAACGAAGAGGGCATTATTGTTTACCATCTCCACGTTGCAGAGTCCGACATGGGCAGAGTAATCGGAAAGCAAGGCAGAATTGCCAAGGCTATCCGTGTTATTATGAGAGCAGGCGCAACAAGAGTAGACCAGAAGATCATGGTTGAAATTGACTAAAACAGTACCCTTTGCTTCGCACCGTAAAAAGCGGTGCGATTTTTTTGTTTAAGCGAATAAAACCGCCTGTTTAAGTCAATGCTTTTTTAATAAAGGGCGTTTCTGAAGCCTTTATTTCAGGGAGAGTGAATTAAAATGAGCGATTTCTCAAGAACAAAATCTGCTTTGACAGGAGCGGCTTGTGGAGCGGCGAACGGACTTTTTGGCTCTGGAGGAGGTATGCTTGCCGTTCCGATGCTTGAAAACGGAGGACTTGAAACTAAAAAAGCGCACGCAACCTCACTTGCGCTAACTCTTCCGCTGACCATAGTAAGCGCATTTGTATACTTTCAGCAAGGAAGTATAGACCTTTCAGAGGCGGCAAAGTACATTCCTGGAGGAATTATCGGCGTCTGTCTGGGCAGTGTTCTGATGAAAAAATTATCCGCTCAAAATCTCAAACGCTTATTTGGCGCAGTAATGATTTACTTCGGTATCAGAATGATTTTGTAGGAGGAACGGCTGTGTCGGCAACAATAATAATTTCAACAGCGGCAGGTGCGGCGGCGGCTATGGGACTTGGCGGCGGCAGCTTTTTAATTTTATATCTTACCGTTTTTCTTAGAATGGCGCAAAATGAAGCGCAGGGAATCAATCTAATTTTCTTTATCCCCTGTGCGGCTGTCGCTCTCTGGCTTCACAGCAGGCAAAAACTGGTATGCTGGAAAGATATTATTCCTGCGCTTATAGCAGGAACTTTCACTGCCGCTCTCGGAGCTTTTTTGTTCAATAAAATAGATTCGGAAATCTCCAAAAAGATCTTTGGCGCATTTATTATAATCATGGGAATGAAAGCTCTTTCGGAGAAAAAAACTCTTTGAACAGACTCAAAAGGCAAGATTTTATTGTCTTTAGGCACAAATTTTAAGGTTGTAATTTGTGCAAGTTTAACAAAAAAATTTGTTTATGTCAATAACGTTAAACGTTTTCATTGACAAATTGAAAAGAATGTGATATAATAAAATTAGAGAAAGGATGATTGTAAAATTTTATCCTTTGGTAGTTTGTAAAAATAATAATTTTGTTAGATATTTACGGAGGTAAATTGTTATGCAAACGTTAAAAAGAATTTTAGCAGGCACATTTGCTGTAACTATGGCATTTGGCGCAGCGGCGTGCGGAAGCAGCTCAACTGATGATTCAAGCGAATACGAACAGCAGGTTGAGGTTGAAGATACAGATGTTATCGAAGCGATTCCTGAAGGTGCAGAATCTGAGCTTCTCTGGCTGTCATACTTTGACTTAAACCCTGCGTCAGGCTCTGAGGAAAAGAGTACTGAGCTTGAGCTCTTTGAGAAAAAGGGGGGGACTATCACATATGAGCAGACAACATCTATGACAAAGTTTGACACTCTTGCGGAGCGTGTTTTGGCAAACGATGTTCCCGATATGTTCTGGTATGAAGCGTCAATGTGCTATCCGAGCTACTGCATTAAAGGAATGTTCCAGCCAATTGACAGTATAGTTGATTTTGAGGACGACCTATGGGCTGATGTTGCTGAAACGGCTGAGCAGTTCACTCTTAAGGGCGAACATTATGTTGCCCCGATTACATATGTTGCGAACTCGGTTCTCACCTACGACAAAGACGTTATCGAAGCAAACGCTCTTGACGATCCGTATGAGCTTTATCTTGAAGGCGAATGGGACTGGGACGCATGGTACGACATGATGGAAGACTATGTAAACAATGCTGAGGGCGACGAGATTCGCTATGGTGTAAACGGTTGGTTCCAAGACTTCATTTTCTATTCAACAGGTGAAACAATTGTTGAGTACGATGAGGAAAACGACGAATATGTAAACAACATTACAAATGCAAACTTTGACCGCGCTTCAACTCTTCTTTACAACATTCAGAAGAACGGCTTATATCTCAGCGAGTGGATCGGTCAAACTTCTGACTGCTTCAAGGAAAACTGCCTGTTCTACGCAATGGGTCCGTGGGCTTCAAGCACAACTCATACACCTGACGAGGACGACAACTGGGGAATGGTTCCGATGCCGAGAGATCCTGAGGCAGACGCCGCCTACATCACAGTTGAAACCGACGCTTATTTGTGGATAGCAGGCTCTACAAAATCAGAAGCTATGAAGTGCTGGTTAGAGTGCGCAAAGCTTGCTAATACTGATGAATCCTATAAGGAAGTTGCAAAGGAAAAATTCTTTGTCACCAATCCATACTGGACAGAGGATATGTATCAGGTTGCATATGAAGAATATATGTCTGACAACTGGGTTCGCATTGTCGACCCTGGCTTCGGAATTTCAAACACACTTTCAAACGACAACGCTGCGACAAACGACACCAAAGAAGCTGTAATTTCCTACCTGTATGCGGCGGTTATGTACACCGACGAGGACGGCTCACAGTACACATGGACGCAGCTTAGAGAAAGCTATACAAGCACAATTGATTCTGAGCTTGCCGACTTCAACGAGGAATATCATGAGTTTATAAATTCCGACTAAAAACGCTTTTAGGTTCAGATAAATTTCGCAAAATGTTTATCCGACTTTATAAAGACCTTCGATAAATAAACACAAGTGCCTGCAAACCCCAGCAGGCGCTTGTGTTTATTAGAAAATAAAAAATGCAAAAGCTGCAAGGCTCTTTCAAAGCCTGATTTCACACAGAGCAAGCTTAACGGCATAAAAAACGGCTACCCTACACGAGCAGCCGTCATTTTATCAAATCATTGAAGCTTCCCAGCACTCCGGTGCTTCAAGACCAAGCAGCTTAGCCACAGTCGGAGCGATATTCGCAAGACCATACTTTTTGCTCTCGGAATCTATAATTTCATGACGCTCCTCCTTGTCCCAAATTACAAACGGAACACGGTTGAGCGAGTGGGCGGTTCTTACCTGAATCTCGCCCTTTTTGTTTTTCTCAAGCATTTCATCCGCATTTCCGTGGTCGGCAGTAACAAGAAGCGTGCAGTTGCACTCATCGCAAATCTTTATCAGACGTGCAAGACCCAGATCAACCGCTTCAACGCCTACAATAGTAGCGTCCATACTTCCCGTATGTCCAACCATGTCGCCGTTCGGATAGTTGCAGCGCAGGAAATCGTATTTACCCGACCTGATAGCCTCGATAAGATCATCTGTAATTTCCGCCGACTTCATCCACGGGCGCTCGTCAAAGGAAACCTTGTCTGACGGAATCTCTTTCCAAACCTCCAGATCCTCAGAGAATTTCTCGGACTTATTGCCGTTCCAGAAATATGTCACGTGTCCGTATTTCTGCGTTTCAGAAACAGCATAGCTTGCAAGACCGTTATTCACCAAAAGCTCTGAAAGCGTATTCGTGATTTCAGGCGGCTCTACAAGATAGCTCTTAGGAAGATTAAGATCTCCGTCATACTGAAGCATTCCCGCATACAAAACCTTAGGATCGTATCCACCCTTGTCAAAGCTGTCAAAGCCCTCAACATCAAACGCCATTGAAAGCTCGATTGCACGGTCGCCTCTGAAATTAAAGAGAATTACACTGTCATTATCAACTATCCTTCCAATGGGTTCTCCATCGCTTGCGATAACAAAAGGAGGCAAATCCTGATCTATCGCCTGCGTTTCCTCACGAAGCGTGGTATATGCTTCCTCTGCTGACGAGAACATTCTGCCCTCGCCTTTAACGTGAGTATCCCAGCCTAACTTAACCATGTTCCAATCAGCCTGATACCTGTCCATAGTCACTTTCATTCTGCCGCCGCCCGAAGCGATTTTGCCGTCAAAGCTCTCATCGTTAAGTGAAGCGAGGCAGTCCTCAAGCTCTTTAATATATGTCATTCCAGAGGTTGCGGGAACATCTCGTCCGTCAAGCAGAATGTGGCATCTGACCTTTGAAACTCCGCTTTCCTTTGCACGCTTAATCATTATCTTCAAATGAGAAATATTCGAGTGAACATTTCCATCTGAAAGGAGACCTATAAAGTGAAGCGTTGATGATTTTTCAATACAATTGCTTGTGAGATTTTTCCATGTCTGTGAGGAAAACATCTTTCCGCTTTCGATAGACTCGTTTACAAGCTTAGCTCCCTGCGAATAAATCTGTCCGCAGCCTAAAGCGTTATGCCCCACCTCTGAATTTCCCATATCATCGTCCGACGGCAAGCCTACAGCGTCGCCGTGCGCTTTGAGAGAGGTATGAGGATAGTCCTTTAAAAGCATATCAAGAGTAGGGGTATTAGCCTCTGTAACGGCGTCTCCCAGACCTGTCACTGAAAAGCCTACTCCATCCATTACTACCAATACAACAGGTTTTTTAGTTGCCATAGCTTTATACTCCTTTACAAATTAACAGCCGCCTGAACGATAGTGTTAAAATCGTTCGCCTTAAGAGAAGCTCCGCCGATAAGTCCGCCGTCTACATTTTCCTTACTGAGCAGCTCTGCGCAGTTTGTAGCATTCATCGAACCGCCGTACTGAATCGTCACCGCCTGTGCAGTTTGCTCATCATAAAGCTTAGCAAGAGTATTACGAATAAATGCGCAAACTTCCTCCGCCTGATCCGCAGTAGCGGTCTTGCCTGTGCCGATTGCCCATACAGGCTCGTAAGCAATAACCGTCTTTTTTACGTCCTCAGCAGCTACGTCAAACAAATCAAGCTTAATCTGCCTTGCGATTACCTCCTCAGTAATTGAGCACTCACGCTCCCAGAGCAGCTCGCCCACGCAAACTATCGGCTTTAAGCCCGCCGCCAAAGCAGCCTTTGTTCTCTTGTTTACAGTTTCATCGGTTTCACCGAAATACTGTCTGCGCTCGCTGTGTCCGATAACTACATACTCTACTCCAACCTCGACTAACATATCAGCCGAGATTTCGCCTGTATAAGCTCCGCTCTTTTCAAAGTGTACATTTTCCGCTCCAACCTTTACGTTGCTGCCCTCGGTTGCCGCAACTGCGGTTTCAAGGTTTGTGAACGGAACACAGGCTATAACCTCAGCCTTGCCGTTAGCATTTGCAACAAGCGACTTTATTGCCTCCAGAAGCTCTTTAG
>X368_European_Ground_Squirrel__coassemble_21_pt1 | contig 35989 bp, 24 predicted proteins | sample X368_European_Ground_Squirrel__metabat2_low_PE_002 | metagenome-assembled genome bin X368_European_Ground_Squirrel
TCAGTCCGTCAAAAAGATATGAATTATCCTCATCTGTTTTCTCAAAAAAGCGTTGGAGCATACTGATATTCAGCGTTTTGCCGAAACGTCTGGGGCGGGTGAAAAGGTAGACCTTTGCACTGTTATCCAAAAGCTCTTGAATCATCTTGGTTTTGTCTACATAGTAGCTTCCCTTGTCGATGATTTCCTTGAAATCCTCTATGCCTATCGGTATTGGTTTGTATTGGTTCATGGCTGCCTCCTTTTTATCGAAGCACGATTATTTCTGTAGTTTTCTTTTAGTATAACACACTTTTGTTGAAATTGCAAGGCAAATGCGATGAATTTTTAAAAAGCTTTATTTATCTCACTTTTTTCAGATTTTTTGTTGCAAAGGAAAACCTCAAAATAAAAATGTATTTCAGATGTCGTCTGCGGGCGTTCAGCTTTTGTCAAATTATCAAAAAATTCAAGATTGATTTTGTACAAAGTGTCAAAATTTCGAGTTAGCCACAAGCTTAGTTGATTTAATGAATTTAACGTGATTTATTCTAATTGTAGTTATATCAATTAGGCCGTGATATAGTTTATTGCACGTTTTGAGCGGTTTTAAGCAAAAATATAACAATGATATAATCTTAAAAATGATCGTCTAATAGCTTGAATCAAATTGGCATTATGAAAAGCGAGAAGAAATCATGCTGCATTTAAGATTAATAAAACAAAATTATAAATTTTATAGCTGATTTGTTTTGAATTTTAAAAACCTCTTGCATTTTAGAAAAAAATGTGATATAATAAAAGTAGGAGGAGGACGGAACAGATCCACAGCTTTGTTCAAGCTTTGCCTTTTGCAGAACAAGGGCTCTTACTTGAACTATTTGAGCTCACTTCGCTAACTCCTCAAAATAGTTTTATAATGAGTAGGAAAGGAAGTTCTATTGTATGAATTTTGAATTTTCTCAAAAGGTTTCTGGCTTGCAGGCTTCTGCAATTCGTGAAATATTAAAATATTCTGCCGATCCGTCTGTTATTTCCTTTGCGGCAGGTTCTCCTGCACCTGAGGCATTGCCTGCAAAACAGCTTGAGGAGCTTTCTAAGGAGCTTTTGGCTGAGGAACCAGATATAGTTTTCCAGTACGGAGTGACCGAGGGTTATCAGCCGCTTCGTGAAGAGGTTAAAAAGCTTTTGACTAAACGAGGCTGCTTTAATCCTGAGTATGACGATGTGATTATAACAAGCGGCGCGCAGCAGGCGAATGAGCTTTCGGCTAAGGTGCTTTGCGATGAGTCGGATACTATTCTTGCCGAATCGCCAAGCTTTATCGGCTCGCTTAATGCGTTTAAATCCTATCATGTTAATCTTGACGGAGTGACGCTTGAGGACGATGGGATAAATATTGAAGAGCTTGAAATTAAGTTGAAAAAGGGTGGAGTTAAGCTGCTTTACCTTATCCCTAATTTCCAAAATCCTACAGGCAAAACTATGTCGTGGGAAAAGCGTCAAAAAGCGTTTGAGCTTTGCAAAAAGTACGGCGCAGTTATTTTGGAGGACAACCCTTACGGCGATTTGCGCTTTGAGGGCGAGGATATTAAGAGCATAAAAACTCTTGACACAGAGGGCAGCGTTATCTATTCAGGAACGTTTTCAAAGATTTTGTCGCCTGGAATCAGAGTCGGCTATGTCTGTGCTCATAAGGATATAATTCAGAAAATTGTTATCTGCAAGCAGGTGGCGGATGTTCATACGGCGATGTGGTCGCAGATGCTAGTGTACAGATTTTTAAAGAGGTATGATTTGGATGAGCATATTGAATCTCTCCACTCGGTTTATAAGCAAAAGACTCAGCTTATGCTTAGTCAGATAGATGAGAAGCTTTCAAGTAAAATCACTCATACTTCTCCTCAGGGAGGCTTGTTTATATGGTGCACTCTTCCTGATGAGGTTACGACTGCGCAGATGGTGGAGTTCTGCACGGCGGCGGTCAGAGATTATAAGACGGCACTTGTTCCAGGAACTGCATTTACAATTTCTGACAGCGATGAAACCCGTTCGTTCAGACTTAACTTTTCTGCACCTAAAAAAGATGAAATTATAGAGGGCTGCAGCAGGGTAGGCAGACTTTCAAAGGAGATGTTCGGCGAATAAGATGTCGGACAAAAGGACGCTATGATAGTTTTGACTAAGGACGCATTAAGAGAAATCAGGCATTCGTTCGGCAGGTTTATGTCAATGCTTCTTATCATTGCGCTTGGCTGCGGCTTTTTTGCGGGACTCAAGGCTACAAAGCCTGATATGATTTTAACGGCGTCCGAGTATTTTAAAGAAACTAATCTGATGGATTTGCGGCTTCGTTCAAGTATAGGAGTGAAATCTCAGGATATAGCCGCCGTGCGTTTGGCTGACGGAGTAAAGGGAGCCTGCGCAGGATATACGGCTGATCTTTATTATTCATATGATAATCAAAATGTCGTGCTTAAGGCGTTTTCGATAAATTCCAATGTTGATAAGGATAGTTTGAACAATATAAATCAGCTTACTCTTACCGAAGGCAGAATGCCTGAAGCAAAAAACGAGTGTGTTGTTGAGAAGAAAATGACGTCTCCCGATACCTTTGAGGTCGGGCAGACTATTACCGTTTCATCTCCGTCGGAGGAGGACGATTTGTCCGATACCTTAAGCTGTGTTACCTTTGAAATTGTGGGTATTGTCATTTCACCTATGTATATAGGGCTTGAAAGAGATTCCACTACTGTGGGAAGCGGTACGGTAAACAGCAATATTTTTTTGCCAGAGGAAACCTTCACCTGCGATTATTATACTGATTTATATGTGACGCTTGACGGCATTGATTCACTTGATCCATTTTCCGATGAATATCAAGACGAGGTTGAAAGTGTCGGTCAGTCTGCGATTGACGCTTTTGAGGAGAGTGTCAGCGAACGTTATCAAAAAGCTGTCGATGACGCTCAGAGCGATATAGATTCCGCTCAAAGCGAGGCTTCGCTTATGGAGGAGGTCTTGTCCTGCTCGGACGATGAGCTTTCGGCACTTTATCAGCAGGCATCTGCTGATTATGACGATTTAGAGCAGCGGTATGAAACGATGGATTCTGATATAGGCGCAAAGCGAAGCCTGGTTTACGCAAAGCTTTTGCAGGCTAAGGAAAAGCTGGAAATGCTTTCGCTTTTAATTGCGGATGAAACAGGTCAGCAGCGTGAACAGCTTAACGAACAGCTTGTCGAGGCGAAAGAAGAGATTGAGCAGGCACAGCAGGAGCTTGATTCTGCAGCGGAGCTTAAAACCTACATAACCGATCGCTTTGATTCAAGCGACTATTCAGGCTACAGCGGAGACGCTGATAAGATTAACAACGTGTCAAAGGTATTTCCTGCGTTCTTTGTGCTTATAGCGGCTCTTGTCTGTATTACGGCTTTGACAAGAATGGTCGAGGAGCAGCGAACTCTGATAGGTACATACAAGGCTCTTGGTTATTCGTCTGCTCAGATACTTATAAAGTATCTGATTTACAGCTTTGTTGCGGCGACGGTGGGAAGCTGCGTAGGTTCAGCACTCGGCATACAGATTTTTCCGAGAATTATAATCAACGTTTACAAGATGATGTATAATCTTCCCGATGCGAAAACGCCGTTTAAACTTGACTATATGCTGCTTTCACTTGCGGCTTCGGTAGCACTGACAACTGCGGCGGTGGTTTTCACCTGCGCTAAGGAGCTTAAAACGCAGCCTTCCGAAATTATGCGTCCTAAGCCGCCTAAAAGCGGAAAGAGAGTTTTGCTTGAGCGTGTAACTCCTGTCTGGAACAGACTCAGCTTTTTGATGAAGGTGACTATCAGAAATCTGTTTCGCTACAAAAAACGTTTTATTATGACGCTGGTGGGGGTTTCGGGCTGTACTGCGCTTATAATTACGGGCTTTGGAATAAAATATTCGGTTAGTGAAATTGTAGATATGCAGTACGGCGAGGTGTTTAAATATTCGGCTGTAGCTTCGCTTAATACTGATAAGGAAGAGCCATGGCTCGCTTTGGAGGAGTGTGACAGCGTTGAAAGCTGTCTGCCTGCCGTTTCGACAAGCGTTTACGCAGGAGAGGACGGCTATCAGACTACAGTTATCGCTCCTGATGGAGATGTAAGCGAATTTATGCTGTTAGAGGACACGGGCGGCAATTTGTTAAGTCTTGACGACGGAGTGATTATTACACAAAAGCTTGCTGATTTGTGTTCGCTTGAAGCGGGAGATGAAATTGAGCTTGTTGACGGTAATGACGACAGCTATACCGCTGTAATTTCAGGCGTGATGAAAAATTATGCCAATCACTATATCTTTATGAGCATAGACGAGTATGAGAGGATTTTTGATACCGATGCTAAGATAAATTTTGCGATATTTATAACGCTTGATTCTACCAATGACGACGCTGTTAAAGAGGAGCTTATCAACGATGAGCGGATTTTAGGAGTATCGTTTATTGAGGATTCAACGAGCGGCTTTGTAAATTCGATTGAAAGTATGGATACAATTGTGCTGCTGCTTATAATCTGTGCGGCACTTCTGGCACTGACGGTGCTTTACAATCTTGCGGATATAAATATAACAGAACGCCGCCGCGAGCTTGCGACTATTAAGGTGTTAGGCTTTTATGACGGTGAAACAAGTCAGTATATTTACAGAGAGAATATAATTTCAACTCTGATTGGAATACTTATTGGCTTGCTTCTTGGATTCTTCCTGCACAAGTATGTTATTTTCACAGTTGAAATCGAGCAGATTATGTTTATAAGAGAGCTTGTCTGGTGGGCGTATCTTGCAGGTGCGGCAATGACGATTGCCTTTGCGCTGCTTGTAAACATCATATTGCACTTTAAGCTTAAGAAAATAGATATGGCGCAGTCGCTTAAATCTGTTGAGTAATTAAAAAAATTTTTTCTAAGTCTTGGCTGTAAGGCGGCTTGGCGGAAGAAATTTAATATAATATTTTTTTAGGAGGACTTTATAATGGAAAATGTTAATGCAAAGGTAAACGAGGCTTTAAGTTCAATCAAGGACAAGCTGGACGATTTTGTTTCGCAGGACGAGGCTTTTTGGATGTCTGTATCAATGTTTCTTTTCGGTGTGATTGTCGGAATGCTTATTTCACCCCGCAAGGTTAAGAACGTTACAAGAATCGGACGCAGAAGACCCGCATATATTGATGATGAATGCTGCGATGAGGAATGCTGCGGATAATTACCCTGAAAGGAAGAAGAAAAATATATGAAATTAGGGATGGTCGGACTTCCCAATGTCGGAAAGTCCACGCTGTTTAATGCGCTTACAAATGCAGGAGCTGAAAGTGCGAACTATCCGTTTTGCACGATCGAACCGAATGTCGGAGTTGTGAGCGTGCCCGATTTGCGCCTTGAAAAGCTAAGAGAGATGTATAATCCCGTCAAGTTTACACCTGCAACGCTTGAATTTGTGGATATTGCAGGGCTTGTAAAGGGCGCTTCAAAGGGCGAGGGACTTGGAAACAAGTTTTTAGCTAACATTCGTGAGGTTGACGCTCTGGTTCATGTGGTGCGATGCTTTGAGAACGACAATATCATTCACGTTGACGGCAGTATTGATGCTGCAAGAGATATTGAAACTATAGACCTGGAATTGATTTTATCGGATATTGAGCTTTTGGAGCGCAAGCTGGACAGAACAAAAAAGGCGATGAAAGGGGATCGCTCTCTTTCGGCTCAGGCGGACTTTTTGACTGAGCTTTTGGAATTTATGGAGAACGGCAAGCCTGCAAGAGCGTTCGGAATGAGCGAAGAGCAGCGTGAATGGCTTAAGGAAACTCCGCTCTTGTCGCTTAAGCCCGTTATCTATGCGGCTAATTTGTCCGAAGAGGATTTTAGCGGCGGCGACAATGAAAATTACAAAAGAGTTTGCGAAATAGCTGAAGCGGAAGGTTCTGCCGTTTTTCCGATATGTGCGCAGCTTGAGGCTGAAATTGCGGATATGTCCGATGAGGACAAGACGATGTTTCTTGCAGATTTAGGACTTGAGCAGTCGGGACTTGACAGGATAATCACGGCAGGGTATTCGCTGTTAGGACTTATCTCATTTTTGACGGCAGGAGAGCCAGAGGTTCGAGCATGGACTATAAAGAAGGGAACTAAGGCTCCTCAGGCGGCAGGGAAAATTCACACGGATTTTGAGCGTGGATTTATTCGTGCAGAGGTGGTAGCTTTTGACGATCTCATTGCCTGCGGCGGCATGAACGGCGCAAAGGAAAAGGGCTTGGTGAGGTCCGAGGGCAAGGACTATGTGATGAATGATGGCGATGTCGTTTTGTTCAGATTTAACGTGTAGACAGAGATTTATGGGAGATAATGCTTACAGATTGGATTTAAAATCGCTGGTATTCAGGCGACTTTGACCTAAATAGGCGGCGAGAGTTTTAAGGGGATTTTTGAGGATTTGGTTATTTATGAGAAAGACAAAGCTATTAGCTTTAATTTGTGCGGTGTGCTTTATGTTTGTCTGTCTGCCGACGGCGGCTTTTGCGGACAGTGAAGCGGATGAAACGACAGAGCTTACGGAGGCTTTACAGACTATGGAAATTTTAATTGACGGAAGTACTGCATCTGATGCAGAGAATAATTTATGGAACGGATTCGGATTTATTTCGGCAAACAATTCTTCACGGCTTCTTTTGGATTACAAGGCGGAAAATCCTGACGCTTACTGGGAGCTTTTGAATCAGATGTTTAACCCCGACGGCGCAATTGCTATGACACACATTAAAATAGAGATGGGTGCGGATATAAATTCGTCAAGCGGAACTGAGCCTTCAACTAAGCGCAGCGAGGATGAGGAAGCGGACGTGGCAAGAGGAGCAGGCTTTCAGCTTGCGGCGGATGCGCTTACTATAAATCCTGATATTACGCTCGAACTGCTTTCATGGGGAGCACCGGGATTTGTTAAAAATGCGCAGACGACAGATGAAAAGTACTCTCTGAGATACTCGTGGTTTAAGGAAACGCTTGATGCGGCTTATGAAACCTATGGACTGGAATTTCAGTACATTTCTCCTAACTACAATGAAAAGGCGGTAGACGCCGAATGGATTAAGTATTTTGCATCATGCCTGAAAAGCGAAACGGACACTCCGTATGCCTATGATGAAATAAAAATAGTTGTGGCTGACGAGGAGTGCAGCAATGTTCAGATTGCGCAGAAAATGCTTGCTGACGAGGAGCTTATGGAGGCGGTTGACGTTATAGGTATTCACTATTCTTCAACCACAGATGAGGATGCTCTCAGATGCAAGGAGGAGTACGGCAAGGAGCTTTGGTACAGCGAGGGCATTTCACCTGCGAGCGTATCGGAATATGCGGCGAATGCGGGAGATGGTAATACTGGTATAAACGGCGTCAACAGTCTGCTTGACGTTGCGGGCAGAATTGTAAATATGTATTACACAGGCGGCTTTACAATGTATGAATTTCAGCCTGCGATTGCGGCTTATTACAGCGGTGCGACATACTATCCAAAGCAGCTTGTTACAGCAAATGAACCGTGGTCGGGATATACTGAAATCGGAGCGGGAGTTTATATGTGCGAGCATTTCAGCTTGTTTAGCGAAAAGGGCTGGCAGTTTGTAGACAGCGCCTGCTACGGCGATGGAACGGAGAGCAATCATGTTCTTTATGATACGACAAACAATTATCTGACGCTCACCGACCCAGATACGGGAGATTACTCGACAATTTTAGTTAATAACACTGATACAGAGAGAAATTATACCTTTACAGTAACCAATCTTGACAAGGCTTCTTCAAATGTTCAGGTCTGGGAAACGAGAGGCGCAGAGGACGGCGAAGAGTATGATGCGAACTATTTTAAAAATATCATGCAGATAGAGCCTGAATCAGGTGATGACGGCAGCTTTACCTATCAGATAACTGTAAAACCCTATTCAATGGTGACGGTTTCTACATTAGAGGTTACAGCGGAGGACTATTCCTCCGATACCGAAAGCACACGTCTTGAGCTTCCATATACGGACGACTTTGAGTATACGGATTATGAGGAAAATTACCTTTCATCACGAGGGTATGCTCCTCGTTACACTACAGACCAAAGCGGAGCTTTTGAAGTTGTTACTGATTATGACGATGAACATTCAAATGTTTTGGTTCAGCAGATTACAAAGCAGACAAAAGGTTTAGAGTGGGCAAATTCTCCTGATCCAGTTACAACATTAGGCGACGACACATGGGCAAACTACACGGTCAGCGCAGATGTGCTTCTCGACCAGAACGCTGAAAATGAAATAGATGAGGACGATGAATACGATCCAAGTGAAACCTATGTCGGAATAGGGCTAAGGTACATAAATTCGTCGGCTTCACAGTCCAAGAGCGGTTATCGTATTCAGATAAGCGCAGACGGCAAATGGCAGCTTTACCGAATGAGCGAGGCGCTTGACGAGGGCGATATAGATGGTTTTGACGTCAGTCAGTGGCACAGTATTTCAATTACAGCGATGGGAGATAATATTTCGGCGACGGTCGATGGCGTTCAGGTGGTCAACCTGACGCTTACGGATGAGGTTACATTCTCAGGACGTGTGGGACTTTTTAGCTCCTACAATCAAAACTGCTATGACAATCTGAGCGTTTCAACTGTGGATATGACAAATTACATAACGAGGATTGACAACCTTGACAGCTCGGTTTCGTTTGACGGCGAATGGGCGCACAACGTGATGGATTCCTACACCTGCCACAACAGAACATCTTCAGCTTCTGAATCAGGCAGCTTTACATTCAGCTTTAACGGCGACAGCTTAGCACTTATCGGAACGGCAAGCAGTGCGCAGCTGCGTATAACGATTGATGGCAGCGCGTTGTGGTTGACGGCGAGGAGTTCAGCGGTTCTAACGCTAAATCTGCATTCTGGCACAGGTACAGCTTAGGCTATGACGATCATGAGGTTACAGTCGAGGTGCTGTCAGGAAGTGTATCGCTTGACGCAATTGAATACGGCAGCAAGACTGTGCTGACAAACGGCGACACAAGCGGCGGATATATCGAAGAGGAAACGATTAACACCTCTGCGAAAGCCACAGCTTCAAGCTCAGACAGCCGTAAAACCGCAGCTTTAATAGCGACAGCGGCAGTCGCAGCTTGTGCGGCGGTCTTTGCGGCAATAAAAATTAAAAAGAAAAAGAAAAGCTAGTCTGACAAAGCTAAAGCGGTGCATTTTTATAGCACCGCTTTTTTTATTATTACTTGTTTTTGATTTTTTCTACTTTATCTTTAGTTCTCTCAATGCTGTCGTTGATTTTCTGAGAAGTTTTTTCTTTTTGATTTCTTATGTATTCTTCAAGCTGAAGCTGCAAAGGCTGTGAGGAGCGAAGCGGCAGGAAAAATCTCAAGCCCTCGTTTCGCTGCTCCTTATAGTTTACAATGTCAGCTTTAAATTCATCAATTCTTATTATCACATCGCTGCTGATTGCAAACTCGTGAATTTTGAGCAGATTTCTGGTCGACACAACAAGGTCAATTGCGAACACTCCGAAAAATGCGCCGATAAAGAATGAAAACGCAAGGTTCTGCGAAAGCCAAAAGAGAGCGTTTTCTATTCTGGGGTTTATCAGGAAATAATACAGTGCGCTTAAAATCATCCAGTAAAAGCTGTAGCGGGGACAGATAACACCCTTGATATTAAATTTATTGTTTGTATAATCCCAAAGCTTGATGTTAAGCTTTACGATAAACAAAAGCCCTGTGAAACACTCAACAACGGTAATGCAGATTGCCATAGCTACAAACAAAAGCAGCTTTCTTAGCGCATCGTTGTCAATAAGTATGTAGGCTTCAAGCTGGGAGAGCAGGAAAAGTATTATCAGACTAATCCCATAAAGAGGCAGGTAGGGACCCATGAGAAATCCAGAGTTTACCCATTTGTGTTCAGGCATAAAAAGCCTGCGGTAAAAAAACTCCAGTACCCAGCCTATCATACTTCCTATTGCAAATAAAAAGGCAAGCGTCAAGAAAAATCCCATTCAATCAACTCCAAATTTGTACTTTAGTCAGATTCCGCTTCGGATTTTATACTTTTAGCAACCGCCACAATATCAGGCAGCTCTTCAAGCGTAAGAGTGTAATTATTGTTGTAATATTCAACAAACCGTGTGAGAAGTGAAGCCGCTGTGTCCTCGTCAGTTTCGTCAAGTCCTGTTTCATCGCTTAAATAAGGCTCGCTGTAAAGGGCAGTGTAGCACCAAAAAGCGTTTTCCTGCAAAATGCTCTCCATTGCAGGGAGATTGCCGCATTCGCTTATAGCTATAGGCTTGGTCTTGCAGATGTTGTTTAGCGACAAAAGCGTGTTTATCTGCGCCGAACGGTCGCCGTCAGTGTAAATGTCAGCTGAAATCACATCGCAGTATTCGTCGCCTACATACCAGTCGGCATTCTGCGCACTCCACACCCAGATGAGATTGTTAAGCTCGTGATATTCGGTCATTCTGGTGTACATAAGCTGCCAGAGCCAGATGTAAGCCTCCTCATCCGTGCCCCACCAGTAAAGTCCGTTGCTTGCAACAGGCAGAGGACGCCAAATTACAGGCACCTTTTCCTCCTTTAGCTTAGAAAGCTTTGCGGAGATAGTATCTATATCCTGTAAAATCAGATAGCATTCCTCGCTTATTTCACCGCTTGAATACATATATTCAATTTGCTCACTGTCCCACATTGCCATCTCTTTAACGCTGTATTCAAGCTGCTCTTCAGTCTGAGTAATTGAAGCTGCCTGAGAGCCTGCGCTTTGCTGCTCCTCGTCTAAATCGTCAGCGTAGCTGTCGGTATTTTCAACCTCAACCTCTATTTTTTCAGGCATTGCGTTTGTGATGTCAAAGTCAACCTCACTGATTTCAATATCAGTGCTGTTTTCATCGCCCGACGGGTCAATCCAGTACCAGTCGTAAGCGACAATACCGCCGTTTTCAAAGTAGTCTATTGCTTTTGAAATGTCTTTTACATTGTACTTTGTGTATGCGCCTATGTCGGAAACTCTTATAGCAGGGTATTTCGACGTAAGCTCCTTTACAGCGTCTGTTTCGGCAGTAGTGCCTGCTGTGTCGTGCTGTGCGGTAAGAACCTGATTGCCGTAATCGGAGCAGAGAAGCGAGTAGAGAGCCTGCGCTCTGTAGCTTGCGCTGTCGTTTGAAAGTGAAGCGTCTGAAAGATCCATATCAAGCGAGCTTACATCATCGCTTGCTTCTATCTTAACATAGTCTATGTCAACAGCGTTTTCGGTTGACTCAATTGTAATTTCATTTATACCCTCTTCAAGCCAGATATTTGAAAGAGTTTTTTCTGCAAAAACACCATCGCCTGTAGTTCTGTAAATCCAGACTGCTTCGCCGTTTACATAAAGCGTTGAGTTGAGCGCACTGTCAGCGGCTGTCATTACAGTAATATTGTAAAACTGCGATTCGGGCAGATCAAAGCTTAAGCTCCAGTTTTCAAGGGTTGCTCCCGATATATATCCGTCGCCTTTAAATGAGGCTCTGTCTTTTTTTATTGAGATGTCGTCTCCAATAATCATTCCAGATTCAGCTTGATAGGTTTTGGAATATTCGACGTAAGGTACTTCGACATTTTCAAAGCTTACTTCCGTTGACTGTGAATCGCCTGATGAAGTATCGGAGACAGAATCTGTACCTGACGAAAGCTCTGTTGTCGCAGAAACGGAAGAATCCTCATCTGTAGTTATCTTTTCATTTTGTGAAATAGAAGTGCCGCAGGAGGCAAATGTGGTTAAAGCTATAATCGCAGAAACACAAGCCGCCGCAAGTCTTTTTAATTTCATTATTTGTTTCCTCTTTCCTTAATTTATTGAATACGGCAAACGGTAAGCTGTTCGCCGGCTTTTAATTCTATTGTCGCTAAATCGCCGTCTGTTTTGCTTGCTTCTTTTGATATTTCACAGCCGTTCGGCACAAGCAGCTTTAAGGAAACGTCCTTGTCGGGAACAATTTCAGCAAGTTTAACTTCGCCGTTTTTCCATTCGCAGTTTACGGTCAAAGCTCCTCTTGCTCTCAGACCGCTGAAGCGGCCGCTGCTCCATGCTTTAGGAAGTGCAGGGAGAAGAATAAGCTCGCCATTTTCGCTTTGGATAAGCGCTTCTGTAATTCCTGCCGCACCTCCAAAGTTTCCGTCAATCTGAAACGGAGGGTGCATATCAAAAAGATTTACGTTTGTTGAATTAGTCAGCAGCGCACGGACGTTTTCTCCAACCTTGTCAGCGTCAAAAAGTCTTGCCCAAAAGTTTATAATCCACGCTCTCGACCAGCCTGTGTGACCTCCGCCATTTGCAAGCCTGCGCTCAAGCGTGGCTTTCGCCGCCTTTGCAAGCTCAGGAGTTGAGCGTTTGGTTATAATGTCGGCAGGGTAAAGCGCAAAAAGTTGTGAAATATGTCTGTGCCCCAGTTCAACCTCGTCATAGTCCTCAGCCCATTCTTTAATCTGACCGTACTTGCCGATTTCAGGCTTAGGAAGCTTGTCGCGCATAGCGGAAAGCTTTTCTGCGTATTCGCTGTCAATTTTTAAAATTTCAGCCGATTCAATAACTGCGGTAAAAAGCTCAAAAATAATCTGACTGTCCATTGACGGACCTATGCAGAGCGAGCCCTGTGTGCCGCTTTGAGTTATGTAGGTGTTTTCAGGAGAAACAGACGGACAGGTTACAAGCCGTCCCTTTTTGTCCTCTATGAGAAAGTCCTCAAAAAACTGCGCTGCCTCTTTCAAGGTGGGGTATTTTTCTTTGAGAAAATCAACGTCAAGTGTAAATTTGTAATGCTCCCAAAGGTGCAGGCAAAGCCATGCCGCTCCCATAGGCCATTGAGTTGCAGGCATCCACAGATCCTGCGGAGCAGTGTCGCCCCAGATGTCTGTGTTGTGGTGACAAACAAATCCGCCGCAGCCGTACATCTCTTTAGCTGTTACTCTGCCGTTCGGACGCATACGCTCTATATGGTCGAAAAGTGGATTTGAAAGCTCAGAAAGATTAGCGGTTTCTGCGCCCCAGTAGTTCATCTCGGTGTTTATATTTACTGTGAATTTACTGCCCCATGCAGGCCACATATCCTGATTCCAAATACCTTGAAGATTCATAGGAAGCGTACCCTCACGGCTTGCGGAAATCATCAGGTATCTTGCAAAATTCCAGTAAAGCGTAATGAGCCTGTTATCCTCTCCTCCATTAGCAAAAGCCTTAAGACGCTCATCAGTGGGGAGCTTATTTTCTTCACCGCCAAGGCTCAGCGAAGCTCTGTCGTAGAGGGACTTATAGTCGGCTATATGGCGAGCTTTAAGCTCATCAAAGGGAATAATAGAAGCCATCTGTACGTCACGGACAACCTTAACCATGTAATCATCACAGCGAAAGCTTGTAAGCGCACTGAGAATTAGCGTCACCTCGTCACAGCCTTTACATTCGATAAAGCTACCGTAAGGGGAAGCACTGCCGCCGCTGTGAAGAACTTTAACGAAAGCCGCAAAGCTAATGCCGTCCTCACTTCCACAACCGCCGTAAAAAAGCAAATCATCGTCGTGGACAGGGGAGTTGTCGTCAAAATAATCATCTCTGCCGTCAATTTTTACTTTGATGTTAATTGAAGCAGGCTTTGAAGCACTTATTTTCATCACAAAAACCTGATCAGGCTCAGAGATAAAGGCTTCTCGCTTAAAATCCACGCCGTCAATCGAGTATTCGCACGTTGCGACAGCATTGCCAAGGTCAAGCGAATTGTATTTATAATCAACGACTGCACTGTCAGATATGATATTAAGTTCGCCTAGCGGCATATAGTGACGCTGATTTACAGGAGTGCCGCAAAACGCATCGTGAACTATATCCTCCGCCTCCTTAATTTTTTCATCAAAGAGCAGACTGCGAACCTTTTGCAGATTAGGCAGAGCGGATTTGTTGTTTCTTTCTCTAGGCCCGCCCGACCAGATTGAATCTTCGTTGAGCAAAATTCGTTCATATGTAGGCTGTCCAAAAATCATAGCTCCTATTCTGCCGTTGCCAAGCGGCAAAGCTTCATTGAAATTCTCTGCGGCTTTTTTGTACCACAGCAAGTTTTCGTCAAAATGGTCTGATTTATTCTGAAAATTTGACATGATTGTTATCCTTTCGCTTTTATTTGCGTTACATTCTTTATTATTATACCATATTTCAAGAAAAAAATCAACACCTAATCAACGTTTTTTATGGCATTAAAATAAATTGTCAAAGTTACAGCTGAAATCTATCAAAAATTTAATTTTTAAATAAATTACCATGCTGCATTTCATTACATAAAACTCTCATTTAATATAAATCGAGAATTTTTCATGGATTTATTGGCAAAAAAATAAATTGGTTGGATTTATGGAGGCACTGACGTAAAAAACCTCATCTAATCCGATTTATTCTCGGCTAATAAAACCGCAGAAAAAAGCAAAATAATATATAACAAAAAGGAGCAAACAGTTTTATATGGCAACTAAAGTTAAGAATATATTAATGATAATTTCATCTGTTTTATTATTTTATCTTGTATGTCTGAGATGTATATAAATGTAAACAAAGAAGGCAAGAAAGACGTTGAAAAAATACTTGGGTTTTTGTATATAAGTGAACTTCGTTTGCTGCTTGTCGGTTGGTTTAAAAAATCGCATAATTTCGTATTGACGTGTCTTAACGAAATTTTCACAGTTAATAAATAGTTTTTTATGAAAATCCTCTTGACAATTCACTGCGATTGATATATAATTAGTTTGTAAACTAATTATTTTTGGCAGACTGAATAGGAGTTGATCAAAATGAAAAAAAAGGAAATAGTAAACATTGAAAAGCCGAAGCATTTGCTTGAGGACGAGAGTGCGAAGCCGTCTATGCTGATAAATGATATATCTAAGCTTTTTAGGTATAGAGTTCGCAGAGAGTCTGAAAATGCTGGAGTTAATCATGGAAACCGTATGCTTCTTACAGAGCTCACACATGAGGACGGAGTGTCGCAGCTTAGCTTGGTTAAAAAGACCAGACTTAGTGCGCCTACCGTTTCAATTGCACTGACAAAGCTTGAAGCTGACGGACTTGTGAAGCGTGAAACTAATCCTGAGGATTTGCGAGCTGTCAGGGTGTATATTACCGATAAGGGCAGAGAAAAGGACGAGTATTTAAGAAGCATATGCCACAATACAGAGGATATAATGCTCAAGGGTATTTCCGATGAGGAATATAAGGCGCTTATTTCAACGCTAAAGAAGATTCTCAGCAATCTTGTTGAAGAGGAGGAGCGGTAATTGAAGCTTGCAAAATATATAAAGCCGTACCTGATTTTTGCAATTTTGACGCCGCTTTCGATGGTCGGAGAGGTTATGGTTGACCTCTGGCAGCCTAAGCTTATGTCGCAGATAGTTGACGATGGAGTGCTGGGAAATAATATGGATTTGATTATTTCCACAGGCATAAAAATGATGCTGCTTGTGATTCTCGGAGGAACCTGCGGCGTGCTTGCTACGACGTTTGGCTCAAACGCTTCACAGGGATTCGCAAGAGATTTAAGATGCGATGTTTATAAAAAGGTTATGTCGCTGTCGTTTGAGCAGACGGACAAATTTACAACAGGCTCGCTTGTTACAAGGCTTACGACTGATATTACTGCGCTCCAACAGCTTGTAGAGTTTGGACTTAAGGGCTTTGTGAGGGATATTTTGCTCTTTGTCGGCGGAATTGTTATGATGCTTTCGCTTAATATCAGGTTTGGCGTTATTCTTGTAATTGCGCTGCCTATAGAAATTTTGCTTGTAGTGTTGATAATGAAAAAGGTTAATCCGCTTTATACGATAGTTGCTCAAAGGCTTGATAAGGTGAACTCTGTGACGCAAGAGAATGTTTCAGGCTCGCGGGTGGTTAAAGCTTATGTAAAAGAGGATTTTGAAGCAAATAGGTTTAACAACGCTAACGTTGACTTGATGGAATCAAATCTGAGAGTGCAGACGCTGCTGGCAATTATTCAGCCGTTACTTATGATTGTTATGAATGTTTCGGTTATAGCTGTAATTTGGATAGGAGGACTTCAGGTTGAAGCCAAAGAAATGCAGGTGGGGCAGGTTATGGCGGCTATTACCTACCTTACTCAGGTGCTTAACGGAATTATGATGATTTCTATGATGTTTCAGACCGTTTCAAGAGCGTCAGCCTCCGCCAAGCGTATTATCGAGGTTATGGATACCGAGCCTGTTGTGAACGATGGAAAATCAGATTTTAACTGTACAGAAAAAGGTACAGTTTCACTTAGAAACGTCAGCTTCACTTACAAGGGTTCAGGCGGACGTCCTGTTTTGAATGAAATAAGCCTTGATATAAAATCAGGTGAGAACATTGCGATTTTAGGAGCTACTGGCTCAGGAAAATCCTCGCTTATAAATCTGATACCTAGATTTTACGATCCTAATTCAGGAGAAGTTTATGTTGACGGAGTTAATGTCAAAGAGTATAAGCTTGAGGATTTAAGAAGCAGAATAGGAATAGTTTTGCAAAAGAGCGAGCTGTTTTCAGGAAGCGCAGCTGACAATATTCGTTGGGGTAAAAAGGACGCATCCGATGAGGAGGTTGTTTCAGCATCTGAAATTGCGCAGGCGGACGAATTTGTTTCGTCTATGCCTGACGGCTACAATTCAATTATAGCTGAAAAGGGAGCGTCGCTTTCAGGTGGACAAAAGCAAAGACTGTCGGTTGCCAGAGCTGTAATTAAGAATCCTGAGATTATCATATTCGATGATTCAACCTCTGCGCTTGACCTTGGAACTGAAGCAAGGCTCAGACAGGGCTTGAGGGAAAATCTCAAGGGTGCTACAGTAATTACCATTGCTCAGAGAATCGCAAGCGTTAAGGACTGCGACAGAATAGCGGTGCTTGACCACGGCAGACTTGTTGATTGTGACACACATGAAAATCTTTTGAAAAACAGCGAGGTTTACAGAGATATATACAGCTCGCAGATGAAAGCTTCAGGAGGTGATGAGTAATGCCTCCAATGCCTCCAATGGGACCTCAGAAAGGTCAGGGCGGACCCGGCTCAAGAGCGGCTAACCGTGTAAACGGTGAAAAAGCCAAGGACGCAAAGCAGACGCTTAAAAAGCTTATTGCGTATATAGGAAGGAACAAGTATCTGTTCTTTTCTCTGCTTGGAGTTATGCTGATAATCACGCTTTTAAATCTTGCGGTGCCTTCAATTCAGCAGGTGGCGATTGACTATATCGCAATTGACGATGAAAAGCTTTCGGTGGATTTTGACAATCTGATAAAGACGCTTGTTGTGTTGGGCGTTGTATACATTCTTTTGTCTGTCTTTACATATTTGCAGGGAATCTTTTCGGCAAGGCTTTCGCAGTACACTGTCAAGACTATGCGTCACGATATGTTTGAAAAGCTTGTAAGACTGCCGATAAAGTATTTTGACACGCACAACCATGGCGATCTGATGAGCCGTATGTCAAACGATGTGGAGAACATCTCAACGACTATTTCACAGTCTATAGGCTCGCTTATTTCAGGTGTGCTTACCGTCGTCGGCTCGTTTTTGATAATGCTCTTTTATTCGCCGCTGCTGACGCTGATTTCGCTTTCTACTATCTTTCTTACAATTTTTGTTTCAGGTCTTATGACTAAATTTATGAGAAAGTACTTTGTAAAGCAGCAGGTTATTCTCGGAGAAATTGACGGACAGGTTGAGGAAACTGTGACGGGCTACAGAACCGTTGCGGCGTATTCCAAGGAAAAAGATTCGATAGAGAAATTCAACCAAATGAGCGATGAGCTGCGTCATTGTGGAATTATGGCACAGATTTGCGGCGGAGCTATGGGACCGCTTATGAACTGTATTTCCAACTTCGGCTTTGTGCTTATTGCTGCGTTCGGCGGCTGGATGACGATTAAAGGCTCTATCACGATAGGAACTATCCAAGCGTTTATTCTCTACTCAAAGCAGTTTTCTCGCCCGATAAATGAAATTGCAAACCAATATGCCAATATTCAGACTGCAATTGCAGGAGCGGAGCGTATTTTTGAGGTTATGGATTCCGAGCCTGAAAAAGACAATGGAACGGCTGATTTTCATCTTGAAAATGTCAAAGGAGATATTTCATTCAGGAATGTTGATTTTGGCTACATTGACGGAGAACTGGTGCTTAAGGGACTTAATCTTGATGTTAAGAACGGACAGAAAATCGCTATAGTCGGAGCTACAGGCTCCGGTAAGACGACTATTGTTAATCTGCTGACCAGGTTTTACGATATAAACGGCGGAGAAATTACGGTTGACGGAGTGAATCTTTACGATATACCAAAGGACGAGCTTAGAAAATCCATAGCGATAGTTTTGCAGGATACTGTTTTGTTCTTAGGAACGGTTGAGGATAATATAAAGTACGGCAGGGAGGACGCAGAGCTTGACGAGGTTAAACGTGCCGCAGCTCATGCTAATGCAGATGAGTTTATAGAACGGCTGCCGCAGGGCTATTCGACAATTCTCACTGAGGGCGGTTCTAATTTGTCGCAGGGACAGCGTCAGCTTCTTTCAATCGCAAGAGCAGTGCTTGCCGACCCGAAGATACTTATTCTCGATGAGGCTACCTCAAGCGTTGATACAAGAACGGAAATGCACATTCAGTCGGCGATGGTTTCTCTTATGAAAAACCGAACCTCGCTTATTATCGCTCACCGTCTTTCGACAATCAGAGATGCAGATAAAATTGTCGTAATAGACAACGGAGTGGTAGCCGAGCAGGGCAGTCACGAGGAGCTTATCGCTAAAAAGGGCTGCTACTACAATCTGTATCAGACACAGTTTGCAGGACATAAGACGTAATTTGCAGATGAACTATAGCTATAGAAAAGTGCGGCGGAGGATTTTTCGCCGCCTTTTGCTTTTTTTACTAAAAAGCTCTTGACAAATAGAAACAATTCTTGTATAATAAAAGTGAAGAAGATTATATTGTTATCTTTCAGCTTGAACTTAGAGTAAACTTTAAGTCTTGACGTGCTTAATAATATACATTGTTTTTGGATTTAAAAAGTAAAGGAGAACGCTAAATGAACAAAGATATAGAAGCTTTGGTTGAGAATATTGAAAGAATTATAGTAGGAAAGCGAGGCTCTATTGTGCAGGTGGTTTGCGCCATGCTTGCACAGGGGCATATTTTGATTGAGGGCGTTCCAGGAGTGGGAAAAACACGGCTTGTTTCTGCGCTTGCCAGCTCAGTTGACGGCAAATTTAACCGCATACAGCTTACGCCTGATATTATGCCGTCCGACATTGTAGGATTTTCTATGATAAATCCGCAGACCAGAGAACTTGAATATAAAGAGGGAGCGGCGATGTGCAACTTTTTGCTTGCCGATGAGATTAACCGCGCTTCGCCAAAGGCTCAGTCCAGTCTGCTGGAGGTGATGGAGGAGCGTCAGATTTCGCTTGATTCACATACGATGCTTCTTGAAGCACCTTTTATGGTAATGGCTACTCAGAACCCTGTTGAAACCTATGGGACATATCATCTTCCCGAAGCGCAGATGGACAGATTTATGATGAAAATTTCAATGGGCTATCCTACTGCTGAAGAGGAGCTGGATATTATAACACGCTCTGAAAGCGAGGAGTTTAGCGAAAAGCTTTCGGCGGTAATGACTACAGAGGACGTTAAGGCGCATATTTCAGCGGCTAGAAGCGTTCGCTGCACTGACAGTGTAAAAAAGTATATAGTTGCGCTGCTTGAGGCTACAAGAAGCTCTGAGCTTGTCAAGCTCGGCGCATCGCCCAGAGCGGGAATTGCGCTTTTGAGTGCAGCTAAGGCGTTTGCGTATATTTATGAGAGAGATTATGTTGTGCCTGATGATGTAAAGGCTATGATGACGGCGGTTTTAAGCCATAGACTTATGCTTTCGCCAAAGGGCAAGTCTGCATTTGAAAGCGCAGACGCTGTAATGGAAAATATCGCTTTGTCAGTTGCCGCACCTGTCGAGTAAGCGGAGTAAGCTATGAGAAATGTCAAAAACGTTTTAGGGTATTTAGGGTGTATATGTATTGCCGCCGCTGTGGGGTATTACATTGACGGCACAGTCGGAATAATACTTACAACTGCTCTCAGCATCGCTTTTGTGCTGTCCTTGGCGGTTACGCTTGTTGTGAAAAGCTTTATAAGCGTGGAAATTAGCGCAGATAAAACGCTTTTGGTAAAGGGCGAGCATATAACTTTGAGCGTAATGCTAAGTAAAAAAATACCGATTCCTGCTCCGATAATTGAAATTGAAGCAGACTGCTCTAAGCAGCTTGCACCTGACAACGGCACGTTTTTTGCCGTATCTCTTGCAGGAACCGAGAGGAATGTTGTCAAAATTCCCTTTACAGCTAACTATTCTGGAGCGGCGACAGTCAGGATTTCTAGCCTGATGATAAGCGACTATCTTGGGATTTTCAGATTTAAGATGAAAATGAATCAAAGTCTTGAAGAGAAAATTTCTATATATCCTGATATACCCGATGTGGTGGTTCAGACTGATTTTTTAAAAACCGCCTCACAGTTTTCAGATAACGACGACGATGAGGAGGAAACGGACGAAACTGCAATTGGCGCAACAGGTATGCCAGGTTACGACCACAGGCAGTATGAGCCCGGCGATCCGATTAAGCGCATAAACTGGAAGCTCTCGTCAAAGAGAGATATTTATATGGTAAGACTTGATGAAAAGGTGTGCGGTGCAGGGCAGATGTTTTTTCTTGACTGTACTAAGACTGAGGAAACCGAGAACGCTTTGAAAATAAAGGATAACGTAATTGAAGCAACGCTTGCGATGTTCACAATGCTGATTCGAGAGGGCAGAGAAGCGACATTCTTTTACTACAAGGATAATATGTGGCTAAAGGCTGAAATTCACAATATGGGCGACGTCTATGCGCTTCAGGAGGAGTTTTCGGACTTTGAGCCCAGTGAGCCTGCGTCTGTTATTCCGCCTGAAATAATTTCATCAATGAAAACGCCAATATGCTTTAGCACAGCTTCGGCGGAATATCCGCAGTCCGCTGTTGATGCGGTTTCCGCTTATCCTGATTTGCTTATGCTGAGTAGCGAAATGGCAGGCTTGCAAAATATCTGTCCAAATTTATGGACAGTTTCAGAGGACTTTGAATTTAAAAAGCAGTCGAAATAGCGTGAAGCTTTAGGAGAAAATGCTATGAAAAATACTGTGAACAGAAAACAAAAAATGCTTGAAAAGCTTAATATAATGCTTTGCCCTGCGCTTTTAGGTGCGCTTGTATGCTTTACGATAGTGTATATTTTGTATCGTCCTATGGCAGCGTTTTATACAATTATATTTTTTATAGCGGAATTTTTGCTGTTTAGTCTTTTTGACGTGCTTCAAAGAAAAAAGCGTCTGGGCGGTATGCTTTATATGCTGATTATGGTTTTGATAACGATAATGAGCATACAGCTTATATTTATAGGAGCGCAGGATTCTGATATTTCTCCGATAACGTGGTTTTACGGAGAAAACGGTTCATATTACAATGCGTCGTTTTATCTTTTGGCTATATTTGTAGGCGGCGGTTTTTTTCTGATTTCAATTCTTTACTATTTCACACAGGTTCGTTACCGCAGCTTGGGAGTTATGCTCTGCATACTTTTTCCGTTTGTAATTTACGCTAAACGAGCGGACGAAGTGCCTGAAATTTTGGTTACGCTCATAATCACGGTTTTTCTTGCGCTGATGGTTCACAACCGCAGAAAAGACCCTGCAATTGCCGCAGAGAAAAGAAGCCGCTTGAAAATTGACCCGTCTTATCTAATAAGCGTAGCGTTGTTTGTTTCGGTTACAGGCGCAATCACCATGCTTGTGGACAAGCCTGAGTATCAGTCACAGCTTGAGCAGAATGCGAATTACTTTGACGCAGTTCAGACTGATGCTACGGGAAGCGGCAACTATGACAGCATGACCGAAACATCTTCACAGCGTTACGGCGGTGATTCAGGCACGGGAGAAATTCTTTTCTACTTTACAACAGACGGCGATGCGGATGAATATTTTCTGCGCCGCCAGGTGTATGATAACTTTAACGGCGAGGTCTGGGAGATAGATGAGGATTTCTATAACGATTATCCATGGTTTTATTCTCAGGATTATCCTGAGTATTCAACCGATGATATTTTGCAGGATATGCTAGAGCTTATGCTGTCAGGTGCTGACTTAAACGGTGCGCAGCCGTCTGAGAATTTGCTAGAACTAAAAAGCGGTTATTTGTATGGCGAAACCTTTACTCCTATATATCTTCCTGCACCCTACACTACAATTGCTGATGAGGATGTTACCTACTTTGTCAGAAACACCCACAGCGATATTTACAGACAGACTTACAGCGAAAAAAATTTAGACCAGAGCTTCAGCTTTTATGATTACACAGATGAGTTTTATGAATATGTCGAACAGCTCAATTTAGATATGGATTCATACATGGAGCTTTTGGAAGACAGCGAGGAGCTTTCAGATGATTTTTATGACGTATATGAAAAATATCTTTCGCTGGATTCAGTTTCAAGCGAGGTGGCAGAGCTTGCTAAGGAGATAACGGCGGACTGTGACAGCAGCTATGAGATGGCTTGTGCGCTGGAAAGCTATTTTGAAGAAAATGGGTACGTTTACGATATAGATTATGTTCCCGATGATGAATCGATAGAATACTTTATTTTCGAGGGCAAGACTGGCGTATGCTCAAGCTATGCTACGGCTATGACGCTTATGGCAAGAGCGGTCGGGCTTCCTGCAAGGTATGTCGAGGGCTTCGCCGCCTTTGAAATGAATGACGAGGGGCAGTTTGTAATCCGAGACAGCTATGCTCACGCCTTTGTCGAGGTTTATATACCGGGCGCAGGCTGGTTGACCTTTGACCCTACAGTTTCAGGGTATATGGATATTGAAGAGGAGAGCAGCTTTGACACTGCGGCGTTTTTGCAGATTTTGAGTCGTCTGCTTGTTGTGATTACAGTTGTATTTGTGATAGTGTTTATTCTCTTCCTTGATCGTATCACAGAGCTGATTTTCAGAATAAGACTGCGCTTTAAAAAGTCATATGCCGACAAAACTCTTGCGCTTTATGCAAACGTAATAAAGCTGGTTAATTACTCTTCACAGGAAAACTACAGCTCGTACACAGTAAATATGCTTAGAGATTATCTCAAAGCTTCAAGAGGAATAAGCCTTGGTAGTCTTTTGGAGCTTTTTGAAAAAACCTGCTTTGGCGGATATTCTCCGACTGAGAGCGAGTTTAAGGAGGCTTACGCTGAATACAAGAGCGTGTATAAATATTTAAGAAAGCTTCCTAAAGAAAAAAAGCTTGCAAAGCAAAGAGCTTTGGCTAAAGTCTAAAAAAATAAAAGGATGACATTTTGCCATCCTTTTTATTGAAATTTTTATTCGCTGTCCTCGTCGGCTTCTATGATTGCCGTTTCGTCCGAATCAAGCTCAAAAGTTATTGTAAATTCCTCATTGCCATCGTCAGACAGCCTGACTACCATGCAGACCATTTCATCTCCCGCTCTCATATCGTTCATTACCTCAGTAACATCATCAGTGCTTGTAATCTGAACACCGTTCAAAGAAGTGATGATGTCACCAACCTGTAAATCAGTCTGAGCGACATTACAGTCCTCGTCAATTGCCGCAACGTACAAGCCGCATACAAGGTCGTTGAGATTAGCGGCTTCTTCTGTGATAAAGTAGTAGGAAATTCCGATTTTTCCTCTGTCGGGAATGAAGCCGTTCTCCATCAGCTCTTCAATAATAGGCTTGGCTGAATTTACTGTAATTGCAAAGCCGATGTTGTCGTAGCTTGTAGAAATAAGCTTTGAGGAGGTTATGCCGATAACCTGACCGTACATATTAAACAGCGCACCGCCTGAATTTCCGGGGTTTATAGCTGCGTCAATCTGTATGCAGTTCATAGCGACAGCACTGTTTTCGGCGTGAATCTGTCTGTTAAGACCTGAAATAATTCCCTTTGTGACGCTGTTTGAATATCCAGCAGGAGAGCCTATGGTAACAACCTCATCACCAAGCTCGCATAGATCCGAATCAGCAAACTGCGCAGGCGTCAAGTCCTCAGCGTCAATCTTAATTACCGCAATGTCGGTTGAATCATCAGAGCCGATTATTTTCGCTGAATACTCTGTGTCGTCATACAGCGTGACGGTAATTCCGAAGTCGGCATCGCTTACCACGTGAGCGTTTGTGACAATGTAGCCGTCCTCTGAAATAATTATCCCACTGCCCTGACTTGATGGAATCACAGCGGTTTCCTCGTATACGTTTACTTGGACAACCGTTGAAAGCACAGCCTTTGCAACTCCTGCTGCGGTGTAGGTTCCATCCTCATTAACATATTTGCCATCAAGCTCCGGCGTTTCAGCAATGGGGAGTGTAAATTCAACATTATCCTCGCTGAAAAGGTTTGAAAGCCAGCCCTTGCCATGCTGAAGCATTACCGAATATCCGATAATCAGCGCAACGATTATGATAAAGCCTATTATCCAGAAAATTTTCTTGCTTTTAGCAGGCTTTTGAGTAGCCGCATTGCTCCAAAAATCCGCCTCGTCAGGACTTGGAAGAGTGAGGTTTATATATTCAAGCCTGCTTTGATTTTTACTGTACGTTTTTTTGGACTCTTTATCATCGGCAGCGAATTTTTTCGGCTCATCGTTTAATGATTCGTTTTCAGCTTCAAAATTTCCAGCGGTGTTATTTTGAGCAGCGGCTGTATTTTTTTCAATTGATTTTTTTGCGTTGTATTCGTTTATTATGTCGTCTAAATCCTTGTCCATAAAATAGCACCTCCGTAAATGCTTTTAGGTTATATCCTTGTTTGGAAGCGAAAACATAAATTCCGTATATTCGCCTACAACAGAACGAACCTGAATTTTACCTCCGTGAAGCTTTATTATAGAGCGGACGATATTAAGCCCAAGTCCTACTCCAGATTTATCCTCGCTCCGTGATTTATCCGTCTTGTAGAAGCGGTCAAAGACTAGTGAAAGCTCCTCCTGCGTCAGACCCTCGCCGCTGTTTTGAATGTAGATTACAGTCAGATAGCCTATCTCTTCAAAGTGAAATTTAATATATCCGTCCTTGTTTACAAACTTGATTGCATTTTCAAGCAGATTATAAATCACCTGGTGAATAAGATCATTGTCCGCCCAAAGGTAGTAACGCTTCTCGGTGTCAAGTCCTTGAATCTGAATGTTTTTTTCTTCAAGTCTTTTTTCAAAGGTTACGAGAGTATTAACTATCGGGTCTAAAACCGAGAAAGATGAAAAATTAGGCTTTAGATCTCCTGATTCAATCTTGGCTAAGTTAAGCATAGAGCGAACCATTCTAGTCATTCTGTGAACCTCAGACGAGATGATTTTTAGATACTTTTCCTGTGAATCAGGCGGTATTGTGCCGTCAAGTATGCCGTCCGCATAGCCTCCGATTGAAGTAAGCGGCGTTCTTAACTCGTGGGAAATATTAGCAACAAAGCTGTTTCTCATTGTGTCATAGCTTTTGAGCGATGATGCCATTTCATTAAACGCTCCTGCAAGCGCATTGTATTCGCTTTCAGTATATTCGGGAAGCTGAATATCAAAGTCGCCTCGCCCTATTTTATTTGCGGCGTTTGACATTTCCTTAATCGGCGCAGTAAGGCTGATTGCTGTAAAGTAGATAATTACAGCGGATATAATAAGCACGATAACTGCGGATATAATAAAAATCTCCAGAATATTTCGGGAATATTCGTTTGCTGCATCTCTTGACGGTGCTGCGACAACATAGTAGCTAGGTCCGTTTGCCGAAAAGGTCATGCCGATTGTCAGAGCACTGCTTGAAAAGACGCTTCCAAACGTAGTATAAACGCTTGTGGCTTCATCGCCGTATTTTAAAATAAAATCGTCATCCAGCTCTTCATCGTAGATGCCCTGCATATCATCCGCAAGGAGGGAAGTTAGAATTATCTCTCCGCTGCTGTTGAATAAAATGAAGTCTGCGTCCGTATTCTGTGAATACTGGTTGAGTATTCCTTCGGCAGATTCTTTCCAGTCGGAGGGCGAATCAAGCATAAGCTCTGTAAGATCTGTACTTAAAGCGTTTATACTGTTGGTGACGGTTGTCTGCTTTTCCTTGTTGAAATACTGTGATGAAATAAGCAGTAATACTGCTCCTAAGCATATGAAGCTTATCAGTATTACTGCCGTACAAATCAAAAAGTATTTAAATACAAGGCTTTTACGCTTAGTCATTGTTCTCTATAACTTCAAATTTGTATCCTACGCCCCATACAGTCTTGAGCGACCACTGCTCGGATACTCCTTCAAGCTTTTCACGAAGTCTTTTAACGTGAACGTCAATCGTTCTCGAATCGCCATAGTATTCAAAGCCCCATACCTCGTCAAGAAGCTGGTCGCGGGTGTATACACGGTTTGGATTTGAAGCAAGATGGAACAGAAGCTCAAGCTCCTTGGGCGGCGTGTCTAAAACTACGCCGTTCACCTTAAGCTCATATCTGGTCATGTTCACGCTGAGCTTGTCATACTTGACCTCTTTAATTTCAGCCTCACCAGAGGACTGTCCGACTCTGCGGTATACCGCCTTTATTCTTGCAATAACCTCCTTGGTATCAAACGGCTTTACAACATAGTCGTCAGCACCAAGCTCAAGACCTAAAACCTTATCAAAGGTTTCCTGCTTAGCGGTTATCATTATAATCGGAACATTGGATTTCTTGCGGATTTCACGGCAAACCTGCCATCCGTCAATTCCTGGAAGCATGATGTCCAAAAGAATAATGTCAGGCTTGAGTGCGTTAAATTTCACAACAGCCTCTTCGCCGTCGTGTGCTAAAATAACACCGTAGCCCTCCTTTTCAAGATAAAGCCTTAAAAGCTCACAGATGTTCTTGTCATCGTCTACAACTAAAACCTTGCCCAGTGACATAATCTTTTCCTCCTTAGGTCTTAAAATTATATGTTTATAGAAATGTTTATAGAAAATTTCCGATAATTTGAAAGCAGACAATGTAAATTTAAAAGCTCCAAATTTGAACAAAACCTATCTGCAATTCTAATTGATACTTTTATTATAACAAATTCACAAACAGATTTGATTAACTTTTATGCTAAATAATATTAACAAATCGTAAATCATGCTATTCAAAGGTAAATAAAAATCCATTCTGTTTATAAAATCAGGCTGTGTATGGTAAATATGAACGATAATTTTGCTTAAAACAAAAAATATATGTGGATTTTAGATAAAAAAATAAGAAACTAAGGTGTTACTTTTTTTTATTTTGTTTAGCTATAGTGCCTTTTGCACAAAATTGTTTAAACTCTTTCCAATATATTTGTGCAACTATACGAATTTTAAAAAAAATCGAAAATACCCCTTGCATTTTTCTGAAAAGGTGATAAAATATAATTAGCACTCAAAGCAGTAGAGTGCTAATTAAGAAAGAATGGTAAAAAACTATTTGAGAAAAGGAGAGATTTCACATGACAATTAAACCATTACAAGACAGAGTTGTCTTAAAAATGACAGAGGCTGAGGAAACGACAAAGAGCGGAATAATCCTCACAGGTTCGGCTAAGGAAAAGCCCGAGGTTGCGGAGGTTATCGCAGTCGGAGAGGGCAAGTACGATCAGAACGGCAAGCTTGTTCCAGTATCGGTCAAGGTAGGCGACAAGGTGCTTATGTCAAAGTACAGCGGTACAAATGTAAAGCTTGACGGCGAAGAATTTGTTATTGTTAAGAACGACGACATTCTTGCGGTTGTTGAATAACTACGGTTTTATTTTCAAATATTATTTTTATACGGAGGTAATTAATAATGGCAAAGGATATTAAATACGGCGAGGACGCCAGAAAATCATTGCAGGCTGGTATTGATAAGCTTGCGGATACAGTTAAAATCACGCTTGGACCAAAGGGAAGAAATGTAGTTTTGGACAAGAAGTACGGCTCTCCGCTGATTACAAACGACGGTGTTACTATCGCCAAGGAAATTGAGCTTGACGATGCTTTTGAGAATATGGGAGCGCAGCTTGTCAAAGAGGTTGCTACCAAGACAAACGATGCCGCAGGCGATGGCACTACCACAGCGACTGTTCTTGCTCAGGCGCTTATCAACGAGGGAATGAAGAACATTGCGGCAGGCGCAAATCCGATGATTGTTAAGAAGGGCATGCAGACTGCGGTTGACACGGCTGTCGAGAGCATTATTTCAAATTCAAAGACCGTATCGGGTAGCGATGACATTGCAAGAGTTGCAACTGTATCTTCAGGAGATGAAACGGTAGGAAGCCTTATTGCGGAAGCAATGGAAAAGGTTACTGCGGACGGAGTTATCACGATAGAGGAGTCAAAGACTGCTGAAACCTACAGCGAGGTTGTAGAGGGTATGCAGTTTGACCGCGGTTATCTTTCACCTTACATGGCAACTGATACCGACAAGATGGAGGCTGTTCTCGACGACGCTTATGTTCTCATAACAGACAAGAAGATTTCAAACATTCAGGATCTTCTCCCGCTGCTTGAGCAGATAGTTAAGATGGGCAAGAAACTCCTTATCATTGCGGAGGACGTAGAGGGCGAGGCTCTCTCAACGCTCATTCTCAACAAGTTAAGAGGCACTTTTACCTGCGTTGCTATCAAGGCTCCTGGCTTTGGCGACAGAAGAAAGGATATGCTTCAGGACATTGCGATTTTGACAGGCGGTCAGGTTATCACTTCGGATTTAGGTTTGGAGCTTGCTGATACGACTATCGAGCAGTTAGGTCAGGCAAGACAGATTGTAGTTCAGAAGGAGAATACAATTATCGTTGACGGTGCAGGCTCAAGTGATGATATTAAGGCAAGAGTTTCAAATATCAAAGCTCAGATTGAAAATTCAGCCTCTGATTTTGACCGTGAGAAGATGCAGGAGCGTGTAGCTAAGCTTTCAGGCGGAGTTGCGGTAATTAAGGTTGGTGCGGCTACTGAGGTTGAGATGAAAGAGAAGAAGCTGAGAATTGAGGACGCTCTCGCCGCTACTAAGGCTGCCGTTGAAGAGGGAATCGTCGCAGGCGGCGGAACTGCTCTTATCAACGCTATTCCTGCCGTTAAGAAAGCGAGCGACAAGCTTACAGGCGATGAAAAGACAGGAGCTATGATTGTACTCAAGGCGCTTGAAGAGCCGCTTCGCAGAATTGCTGAAAACGCAGGTCTTGAGGGCAGTGTAATAATCGACAAGATTATTCGTTCGAGAAAGGTCGGCTACGGCTTTGACGCTTACAATGAGGAATATGTTGACATGATTCCTGCCGGAATTGTTGACCCGACAAAGGTTACGAGAAGTGCGCTTCAGAATGCGGCGTCTGTCGCTTCGATGGTGCTTACTACAGAGAGCCTCGTTGCGGACATCAAGGATCCTGCTGCTGACGCTGCAATGGCGGCTGCCGCTGCTGGCGGCGGAATGGGCGGCGGAATGTACTAATTTGCAAAACCATTGTGATTTTAAAAGCTGCTGTGAGGAAAATTTGCAGCAGCTTTTTTAAAATCATTAGAGATACCATGGTATGTATGAGGGGAAATAAATATTGGAAAGAAAAAAATCAAAAGTACTGGGTCTGTCTTTGGTTCTGACGGTGGTTTCCTTTGCTTTGGCGGCGTTCGGGATATTTGTGCTAGTAAGGTATAACCCATCAAACTGGGAGGCTGTGCTTGCGTCAATCTCGCTGATTTTCTTAATACTTTCAGTGAACCTTTTCGTTGTAAGCATTTATGCGGCAGCTTCAAAGCAGGCAAGCCTGTTTAGCATGGCAAAGGTTTTCGCCGTTTCAGATATATCGATAGGGATTTTAACGCTCATTTATTCGGCTTACGATATTTTGACAGATGATTTGTGGTTTATGCCAGGGCTTATCGGAGCACTGCTGATAATGTATGTGATTCCTACAGTTGTCATACTTCTTTTAGCCGATGTGATAGTTTACCGCAGGCTGAAAATGAAAGAGGACGATGACGAGCTTTCAGCACAGTGATTTCCACTGCAAAATAAAAAGACGGTCTTGTGAACCGTCTTTTTTATCGGGATGACAGGACTTGAACCTGCGGCTTCATGCTCCCAAAGCATGCACTCTACCAAACTGAGTTACATCCCGTCAGCTATTATATTATACCACACTTTGTCCTAATAAGTCAATATAAAAATTTTATTATATATAAAAAAACGCACCCAAATTTATGAGTGCGTTTTAGCTTTAATCAAAAGAATTATTCAGCATCTTCTTCTGTAGACTCTTCAGCTTCTTCCTCAGTTGAATCCTCTTCTGTGGTTTCGGTATCAGCAGAATCATCACCAAAAGGTGTAACCTCAGCAAATGTTTTAACCTCACCTAAGCCTGTGATTGTAAATGTAACCTCAAGACTCTCCTCGAAAGCTATGTCTGAAAGAACATTGTCAAACGGTGAATCCAATACGGTGTTGCCGTAGTCGTTGTAGATTTCAATTCTGTAGCTGTTGGTATTGTCCTCAATGTTTCCGCAGAGAATCTTTGAAGCGTCAAATGAAACCTCTACTCCGTCGCACTTGATTGACGTAACCTCGCAGGTGATTTCAGAAGCCGCATAGTCGCCGATTGTATCTGTGTTGTAGTGGTTGTCGCCATCAACAAGCGAAGTTTCGTCAGCAGCTTCGTTTACCCAGTTGCCGTCATCGTCAAGTCCTGTTACTTCGCTGCCGTCCATAAGTCCGACAATGTCAATGCAGAATACAACAGCACCTGAAGCTCCCATTGCTGGAACATTACCGTCTAAAGAAAGATTTGGATTTACATAGGTTTCGTTTCCAACAATAGATTCTTTAGTAATTGCAACTGTATACTCGCCGTCGCCTGTGATGTCAGCGTCAACGCCATAGCCGTAAAGTGTTGCGTCATCTCCGCCTGATTCCTCCCATTCGGTTGAATGAACATATCCCGTAGGCTTCCAGTTGCCCCACAGCCATGATGAATCTGCAAACATAAGATATGCGTCATAGCCGTCAAACTCGTATTGCGGTGTGTAGTAGCCTGTTTCCTCTTCTGCGGTGCTTTCGTCTTCGCTTGATTCTTCTTCGGAAGAAGCGTCCTCGGATGAGGTTGCTGCGGATGAGGTTGAAGCGCTGCTGTCTTCATCGTCCGCTGAGTCGCCGCAGGCTGTCATTACGCCGCTGAGCATTGTAATTGCAAGTACAGCAGCAGAAATCTTTTTAAATTTTTCCATTGTAGTTCCTCCAATTTGAAAATATTTGTTGTGGTTTAATCAGTCCTACACATAAGGACAAGATTTGCCTTTTTATTTGTGCGGCTTAGAAAACGATTTCAAAGCGGCACAAACTGCTTTAGGGTGCATCTAACCCATTATCATAATTATATAATACTAAATTTTTTCGCATTTTTCAATATACATTTCGCACAAATTAAGAGCCTCACTTTTGGTGATTTTTCATATATTCGCTGTTGAAAAGTTAAAAATTGGAAAACGAACTGCAAAATAAAAAAAGAATATGAGAAAATGAGAATTTATGAAAACCAATTTTTGCACAAAAGCAACAAAAAAACGCAGGCTCAAATGCAAAATTCAAGTCTGCGGTATGTAAATTTTTCGTGAATCAATATGTTGATGTGAATTTTTGAAATTTCAAATAAGCAAGTGCTTTTAATCCTCACCAAGCTTAAGCGCTTTGGATATATTGATTTTGCGTATAAGTCTGCCGAGAACGATAAATGAAATCAGCAGCATTGCTAAAATAATTGCGTAAACCTTGAGATAGTCGCTTCTGAGCGGAATAACTACAAATCCGGGCACCTGTTCTTCAACTGTATAAAGATACTGGAACAACGGCACGAATAAATCGCTTGCTATGCCGCCTATGAATATCGCTGTGAAAATAGCTATACCTGAGGTAAGAAGCTGTTCGTAGAGAATCATCGCAATAATTTCACGGTATTTCATGCCCATAGCTCTTAGAATGCCAAACTGCAAGGTTCGGTTCTTGATAGACAAAATCCAGTACATCAGGAAGCCTATAATGCACATTATCATAATAATGATAAAACCAAGCGTCAGCGCACCGTTCATTCCCTGAAGCATAGGGTCGTTCTTTTCGCTGATAATTTCCTGACTTGCGACCTCAAGGAGAGTAGGAGTGATGTCGGATTCTTCAATTGACTCGTACAAATCCTCTGTAAGCGCACCGTCCTCCATCTTTATCCACACCTGATAAGGCTCAACGTTTGTCATAACGTTTACATAGTCAATGTTCATTACCGCAAAATTCATATATGTACCGTCGCTTGCAGTGGTGTAGGGGTTCATTGTAGGCCAGTATTCGACAAAGGCTAGTATAATAGCTTCAAAGGAATCATTTCCTCCCCAGCTTACATTAACTGTATCTCCGAGCTCAAGCCCATAGGAATCTCTGAATGCGGTTGAGAGTATTATACCCTGCTGGCACTCGCTTAACGCTTCAAGATAGTAGTTTATATCCACTGGCAGCAGTCTGTCGTCAAACCAGCAGACCTCTGAAAATTCGCCTGGTGAAACAGCCATGAGATTTACATTTGAGGTGTAATTGTATGAGGCTTCCTCACTCCTTGTTTCACCTCTGCCACGCTCAAGCGTTTCTACAACGTCAACCTCCATTCTGTCGCTTTGAATTTTGATTCCCTCCTTGACAAACACACGAGCAACGCTTTCAACGCCTGCAAGATTTTCAAATCTTTCTATCGCAGGTTCAGTGTATTGAATGTCGCTTGTATCCTCGTCATCTTCCTCGTCATCGCTGGAATCATCGCTGCTTACAAGCTCTGAGTTTGAGGAGGCATTGTTCTTAGCTTCAAGTGCGGCGTCGGCTGAGGCGGCGGCTGAGGCGGCTGTCAGCTCGTCAGAGTTGCTTTCCCATTCCTCCTGCATAACCACGTCTGCGCCTATGTCGTAGGAGACACGCTCCTCTGCGTTACGATTAAGCGCACGGGCAGTGTTCGCAAAGTACAAGCCAAGCGAAACGGTAAGTATGAGAAATATCATCAGAAAGCGTTCCTTGCCTGATGTTGTGCGTCCTACGTTGTTAAATGACACATATGCGGACGGAGAGAGAACTCTTCCGAAGATTTTAGAAACAATTCTTATAACAAGAGGATGTATTCTTATTATAAACAATCCGCAGCCTACAATGAAAGCCGTTGAAGCTATAAACATAATCGGATTTGTCGTGGTATCAGTGGCGGAGCCCTCTGTGATAAGCGTGTCCTGCTGGTTTGTGTAATAGTAAAGCCAGCCCAGCGAGCCGCCGATTAAAATTATGTCAAGACAAAGCTTTTCCCAAAGTGGAAATTTGCGTTTTTTTGCTTTCGACTGCTTATGCTCAACGATTGAAGTCTTTGTAGCAGGGATAATAGGTGCCATTGTCGTGATAAAGAAAACCACAACGGCGACAATTGCATAGATAAATGCGTTTATCGTCATGGTAATAGGCAGCGAGGTGCGGTTTACAAATTCAAGAAAGCCGTTTGAAGCACCAAGAATTTTGCACAGTCCCATTCCTACAAACGGTGAAACTATTGCCGTGACAATTCCTAAAAACATTGATTCAAGCGCATAAATTCCTATAATCTGCCGCCTGCTTGCGCCACGGCTTTTGAATATGGCGATTTCATTCTTTTCCTGCTCAATATTAAGCTGAGATACCATAAACAGGTACACCAGAATCATAAGGATAACGGGTATCTGCAAAAGCCACAGCGTCTGTCTGAGCTGTGAGGCACGGTCGGCATAGTCAATAAAAATGTCGTATGCTGGAAAATCAAAATCTATGTCGTTGTCGTCATAAATACGCTCCTGCGAATCTATAGTCTCCTCGATAGAACCAAGTCCGCTCATGTCTATATTTGAATAGTCTATTGCGTATCTTACCGCCATAGTTGTGATATTTACCGCTCCTGTGTCCATAATTTCGCCGTAAACGGTATCGTAGTCTGTAAAAAAGGTAGTGAAATAGTCGTCTATTCCCTCTGTCCAGTACGCCTCACAGCCTTCCTTGACATCAAAAATGCCGACAATTTCAATTTTTATAGTGTCCTCTCCGCCGAAAATATTTCCAATTTCATAGACTATATCGGTAGAAAGCTCTGTTACCTTTAACGCCTTTTCGGTAGCAACGCACTCGTACACTCCGTCCTCACGCTGACCAACCTCGTACATTCTGCCGGAGGTAATTTCAATCATATCGGCAAAATCCGTCATAGCCGCAAGCGATAAATCCACAGCGGCATTTCCTTCGGAAATTTCCATAGATTTGACATACAGGTAGTCGTCAGAGATGAAAGTCTTTTCATAAAGCACAGGCCAGTTAAGAGTGTCAAAGGTTTCCTCGACAATCTGAACGTTCTCCTCAATCTCCTTGCGCTGCTGCTCGGTGGAAACGTCCATCGTTATTTCCATCTCGGTGTCGTAGGTTCCAGGATAAATGTCGTTTTCAGTCTGAAAGGCTTCCATATCCTTAACTAGCATACGCTGCAAAGAAGCGTTCATATAAATAGGAATGGTGCTTATCATAGCCGCCGCCATTATAAAACCAACCAGCAGGCAGATGACCATCCATTTTGTATTGCGCATTTTACGCAAAAGTAATGTAAACATTTAGTTATCTCCTTTGCACCGCACTTATCTTATTACCAATTCATCTCCCTCTTCAATGCCAGAAATTATTTCCGACTGAGAGCCTGTCTGAAGTCCGATTTCAACTGTGACGGCAGTTTTAACTCCGTCCTTGAGAACGTAAACCACGTCCTCGCCGTTTACCGATTTGATAAGATTGTTTGAAATAGCAATGCAGTTCTCAACGGTTTCCTGCACAAGGATAGTATCCGCAAGCGAGCCTACAACATCAGACGGCGGATCCTCAGTGAATTTGACATAGATTTTGTCTGTTTCGTATTCGATTCCTGTGTCGTCCTCCGCCTCGTGGCTTTCCGCAAGCTCCGCCTGATATTCAACAAGCGCATCTGGATTCATGAAAACCTCTCCGTCATAGTATTCCTCGTCGATGCGAATTTGAAGCTCCTGTCCTATCGGGAAAAGCGTCAGGTCGTTAGGCTCAATCGCTATGTACAAATCATCCGTCTGCATAACGGTGGCTATAGTCTGCCCTGGTGAAGCGTAATCGCCTACGCTTATGTCCGCTAGCTCTGAAATAGTTCCGTCAGCGGGAGATGTCAGAACCGCCTCGTCAAGCTGAGTATTCAGCTTTTCAAGCTCAATGTCAAGAAGCTCAACGTCAACATACGCCTTGTCATATTCAGCCTGTGTGCAGCCGCTTTCATAGAGCACAACAGTGTTTAAATATGCACTCTCCCTTTGAAGCTCGGTTATCTGAATCTGATATTCAAGCTCACTGGTGTCAAGCGTGCAAATAGGATCGCCCTCGCTCACTGAATCTCCGACGTGGACGTAAAACTCGCTTATCGTGCCGCCCTCGCTTTCGTACGAAAGATTGTACTGCGATTGACTGAGGATGGTTCCGCTGTTTACAGTCTGCTTGACAAGATCCTTGCGAGTTGCTGTTACCGTAGTGTAGGTGACCTCGCTCGCCTTTACAGTAGGCGCAGCAAGCACCTCCTCTTCGTCAGGAAGAAGATAGCAGCCTGATGCCGCCGCAGAAACAGCGGCGCACAAAATAACCGCAAGCGTTTTTCTAAAAAAACTAAATTTATCCATAGCGATTTCTCCAATTTGGTCTTAAGGTTTTATACTCATATTCTATTATAACAAATTTTTCGCCGATTTTCTATATAATTTTCTACAAATTTTCGTGTTGTTTTCTGTACATTTTGCCCATACGTCTCTTTAATTT
>X368_European_Ground_Squirrel__coassemble_22_pt1 | contig 34718 bp, 31 predicted proteins | sample X368_European_Ground_Squirrel__metabat2_low_PE_002 | metagenome-assembled genome bin X368_European_Ground_Squirrel
TTAATTATATCACGTTTAACCCCGTTTGTCACGCTCCGCTTGGAGCGTGTGAGTTAAGCTTTAGTTTTTGCCGAACGGACGAAGTTGAAAAGTACTACATTTATGTTTAACTATTGATGTGTAAGGATGTGATATAATGAAAATTAAATTTGCAGTAACAAAAGTAATCGTAAATGACGAAAAAAGTCCTGAAAATCTTTGAAGATGACAAGGAATCGGCTATCGCTTGCTACGGTACGAATCCGTCAAGGACTTTAGATTGAAGTGAGTTGAAACACCGTTTGCAAAATCACATATCCTTTTTGTCATGGTAACGCTCTGCGTCAACCTATTAAGTGTATCTCTAAAAACCCTCGCCACACATCTGCGGCAAACTTTTGCTGGCAATGGTTTTTAGAGATACACTTAAATTACTTATTGACAACCACTTCTCTTTATGATATAATATAATTACATTGAGCGTGTGAGTTTAAATCGCACACAGGTGTGAGTTGAAATTATTATATCAGGAGTTTTAAAATGTACAGACAAGGTAAATATGAAATTATAAAAAAGTGCGCAAAGATTTGCACTGGGTTTGATTTGAAAATTTTTGATTTTACTGTGAGGTGTCCTGAAATAGCAGTGCTTGCAAAACCGGGACAATTTGTTCAGATTGCGGCGGAGGGCTTTTTTCTTAGGCGACCTATTTCAATTTGCGATATAGACGCTGTGAACGGCACTATCAGACTTGTTTTCGAGGTGAGAGGCAAGGGTACGCTAAAGCTTTCTGAACTAAACGAGGGCGATTTTATTGATATAATCGCTCCTTTGGGAAACGGATTTACATTTTTGCCTGACAAAAAAGCAGTCTGTGTTGGAGGCGGAATAGGTACTCCTCCTATGCTTTCAATCGCAAGGCTTTACGGTGAAAACGCAAAAGTGATCAGCGGATTCAGAAGCGAGCCGTTTTCTATTTTGCAGGAGGATTTTAAGGCGGCGGGCTGTCAGACAATTCTCTGTACCGATGACGGAACTGCAGGCGTTCACGGTTTTGTGACTGCGCCACTTGAGCAGATGCTTAAGACTGAAGGTGTAGATATAATTTATGCCTGCGGACCTATGCCGATGCTAAAAGGCATTGCGGAGCTTGCCCGCAAATACGGCGTAAGAAGCGAGCTTTCGCTTGAACAGCGTATGGCTTGCGGAGTGGGAGCTTGTCTGGTGTGCGCCTGCAAAACCGTTAAAAACGGCGAGCAGATACTCTCTCACGTCTGCAAGGACGGACCTGTGTTTGACGGCGAGGAGGTGGATTTTTCATGAGCAAAAGACTTTGCGTCAATATCTGCGGAGTGGAATTTAAAAATCCTGTGATTCCTGCAAGCGGAACCTATGGCTACGGCAGAGAATACGAGTGCCTTTATGAGCTTTCGAGGCTTGGAGGAATTTCAGTCAAGGGAACGACGCTTAATCCCCGTCAGGGGAATCCTGCGCCGAGAGTTGCCGAAACACCCTGCGGTATGCTCAATTCAGTCGGACTTCAAAACGGCGGTGTTCATCGCTTTTTGGATTATGAGCTGCCTAATCTTTTGAAAAAGGACACCAGAATCATTGCAAATATCGCAGGCGCAACAGTTGAGGAATGTGCTGAGATCGCTTCGCTTTTAAATCCCAGCGAGGTTGATATGATAGAGCTTAACATAAGCTGTCCTAACGTAAAGCAGGGAGGAGCGGCTTTCGGCACAAGCTGTAAAATCGCAGGCGAGGTAACGGCGGCAGTGAAAAAAGAGCTTCCCTGTAAGCCGCTTATGGTAAAGCTTTCGCCGAACGTCACTGATATTACCGAAATTGCAAGATCGGTTGAAGCGGCAGGAGCGGACGCTGTGTCGCTTATAAATACGATTCTGGGAATGAGAATAGATATAAAAACCAAGCGTCCTGTTTTGAAAAACAACGTCGGAGGACTTTCCGGTCCTGCTGTATTTCCCGTTGCACTGAGAATGGTCTGGCAGACGGCAAACGCCGTTAAGGTTCCCGTTGTAGGAATGGGCGGAATTTCAACATGGGAGGATGCGGCTGAAATGATGATGGCAGGCGCAGCCGCCATTCAGGTGGGAGCTGCGATTTTTGCAGACCCTTATGCGCCGATAAAGATAATTGACGGACTTGAAAAATACTGCGAGGATAACAAAATAGACAATATTTCGCAAATTGTCGGCAGTGTAGAGCCGTGGTAACGAGAGGAGAAAAGCTTTATGCCTGAAATAACCCTTGTAGGCACAGGAGGAATGATGCCGCTTAAATATCGCTGGCTGACCTCCTGCTATATCGAGCATAACGGCTCGGCGGTTCTGATAGACTGCGGCGAGGGAACGCAGATTGCGCTTGCTCAGGCGGAATGTAAAATCAGCCGCATAAATGTGCTGCTGATAACCCACACTCACGCCGACCATGTTTCAGGGCTGCCCGGATTTTTGCTTTCGCTGGGAAATTCGGAGCGCACCGAGCCGCTTGATATTTATGTGCCGTATGGAAAGACTAAAATTATTAAGAATCTGATGTGTATTTGCGACAGACTAGACTTCGATGTGAGAATACATGAGCTTAGCACTAAAGACGAAAGCTCCTTTATCGCAGAAACGATAGACCCAATGCTTGAGGTGCGTTCTCTGCCTCTAAGACACAGCTGCGATTGTTTAGGATATTCGCTCACCTTCAGACGAAAGCAGGTTTTTCTTCCTGATGAAGCTAAGCGTTTAGACGTGCCGCTTGAAAAGTGGAAAATTCTCCACAGAGGCGAGAGCGTTTTGCTTGACGACGGGCGCACAATTACGCCTGATATGGTGACACAAAATTCCCGCCGTCCGATAAAAATCACCTATGTAACCGACACGCTTCCGTTTGCGGCAATTTCAGAGTTTGCTTACGGCTCGCAGCTTTTTATCTGTGAGGGAATGTACGGCGACAGGGACAAGAAAAAAAGCATGAACCACAAGGGGCATATGCTTATGCAGGACGCTTGCAGATTAGCTCAGAATGCACAGGCGGAGCAGCTTTGGCTTACCCATTACAGCCCTGCTGAATTTTATCCTGAAAATTATTCTAAGGAGCTTAAAAAGCTTTTTGAAAATATTGTAATCAGCAAGGACGGTCAGAAAACTGAAATCAAGGATTGAAAATAAGGCAACATACATACAAAAGGCTTTGTACGTCTGTCGCCTTAAACAAAAAAGCGGCGGCTCAATTTGAACCGCCGTTTCTTTATTTTTGTTATTCCTCTTTCATCTTAGCGAAGCATTCGCTGCAATATACAGGTCTGTCCTCACGCGGCTTAAACGGAATTGTCGCCTCTCCTCCGCAGGCTGCGCATACAGTAGTGTACATCTGTCTTTCTCCTCTGTTTGACTGCTTACGTGCGTCGCGGCAAGCCTTGCATCTCTGCGGCTCGTTTTCAAAGCCTTTTTCAGCATAAAACTCCTGCTCTCCAGCTGTAAAAACAAACTCGTTTCCACAATCCTTGCATACTAATGTCTTGTCTTCGTACATGATAAACCTAACCTTTCCGATTGCTTTGGACTATCCCAAGCCAACATATTATTTTAATTTGCGTCAAGTCGGATTTGCACCGACATCTCCGCCGCTTGCGGCAGCGTTCTTCGCTTGAACCATTGGACACATATATTTTGCCGCACATTTTTGTGCGGATTTTAACAAAAGCTATTTGCCAAAGCCCTCTCTGAGCTTTTTTCTCGCTCTTTGCATTGAGTTGTCAACGCTCTTTTCGCTGACTCTCATTTCAGCGGTAATTTCCTTGTAGCTTAAACCCATGAGATAATAGGTTACCGTTTCACGCTCACGCTTGGTCAGACAGCGTTCAATCAGGTCGTAAAGCTCGTCCGTGCTGTCGCTGTAGCTATGCTCGTTTTCCGTCTCCGCTAAGGTGTCTGTAATATCCTCTGATGAAACGAAAGGAATGTTTGATTTTAAAGCTGAGAGCATTTTATTTTTGGCACATGTAAGCAGAAAGGCTTTTGCCGAAGCACGAGAGCTGTCAAAGCTGTCAATTGCCGAAAGTGCGCCGAGCATACCCTCCTGAAATAAATCCTCAGAAATCTGAACGTTAAATTTTTTTGAAAGCGATTTTATGTACGGTGAAATTCTTGACATAAGCTCAGCTGAAGCCGCTGAATCTGTCTTTGCAAGCTCTGTAAGCTCCTCATCGCTAAGTTCAGAAAAAAATCTTTTTCCATAATTTACCGCTCCAAAAATACACCTTTTGCCTATAATACTATAATAGCACAATATAACAAAAAAGTCAAGACATTTTTAAAATTTATTTACCAAACGAAAAAATTCGTTGTATTTTACAATTATATTACTCATATTTTGTACATTTTTTCTATAAAACAAGCAATTTACTGTTAAAAATTCTTGACAAAGCAGATTTTTTGAGCGAGCCTTTGCAAAAAACGCTTGTTGACAAAGCCTTTTTTGTGTGATAAAATATTAAGGTGAGAATTTTTTATATGATTGAAAAAATTTGCAGGTGATTAGGAGAGGGAAAATGAGCAGCACGGAGAGCGGCAGCTTTAAGCTTATAAAAAAAGAAGGCAGAGCAAGAAGAGGGGAGTTTTGCACAGTTCACGGTACTGTGCAGACGCCTGTGTTTATGAATGTCGGCACTGCGGCGGCAATCAAGGGCGGAGTTTCCTCGGTTGATTTAGCAAACGAGCTAAAGTGTCAGATTGAGCTTTGCAATACATATCATCTTCATGTTCGTCCGGGAGACGACGTGATATACAAAATGGGCGGACTTCACAAATTTATGAACTGGCACAAGCCTATTCTGACCGACAGCGGAGGCTTTCAGGTTTTTTCACTTGCCAAGCTTCGCAAAATTAAAGAAGAGGGAGTCTATTTTAATTCGCACGTTGACGGCAGGAAGATTTTCATGGGACCTGAGGAAAGTATGCGGATTCAGTCGTTTCTTGCCTCCACCATTGCGATGGCGTTTGACGAGTGCGTAGAAAATCCCGCTGAATATTCCTATTCAAAGGCGTCCTGCGAGAGAACCACACGCTGGCTTGAGCGGTGCATAGCGGAGCAGAAAAGGCTTAATTTGCTTGAGGAAACGATAAATAAGAATCAGCTGCTTTTCGGAATAAATCAGGGCTGCACCTTTGATGATTTAAGAGTGGAGCATATGAAAAGAATAAGAGAGCTTGAGTACTGCTCGGGCTTTGCGATAGGAGGACTTGCGGTGGGCGAGCCTACAGAGGTTATGTACCATATAATAGAGCGGGTAGAGGAGCAAATGCCGCAGGACAAGCCAAGGTATCTTATGGGAGTAGGCACACCGTCAAATATAATTGAGGCGGTGTATCGGGGAATTGACTTTTTTGACTGCGTAATGCCGAGCAGAAACGCACGTCATGCGACAATTTTCACATGGAACGGAATTATGCACGTTCACAACAAATGCTATGAGCTTGACGAGCGTCCGCTTGACAGCGAATGTGATTGTCCGACCTGCCGAAACTTTTCAAGAGCGTATATCAGGCATTTGTTTAAGTCAAACGAGCAGCTTGCGGGGCGGCTTGCGGTAATGCACAATCTGTACTTTTACAACACGCTTATGGAGAAAATCCGTCAATCGCTTGACGAGGGCAGCTTTGAGCAGTTCAGAAACACATACTCGGTAAAGCTTTCAGAAAAGCTGTGCGACTAAAAGAGGAGAGTATCTATGATTAAGCTTGCGATTTTTGACCTTGACGGCACGCTTGCGGATACAGTCGAGGATTTAGCGGACGCTGTAAACCTTGCGCTTGAGCAGGGCGGCTTTGAAAAAAGAAGCGTTGACGAAATCAGACGCTTTGTCGGAAACGGCACAAAGAAGCTGATAGAGCGAGCCTTGCCGAACGGAGCTTTGCAAAGCGAGCAGGAGAAAATCCATAAGGAATTTTCTAGTCTTTACGAGCAAAACTGTCTTAATAAAACCAAACTGTACGATGGTATAAACGAAGTGCTTAAAGAGCTTAAAAGTGGCGGTATAATGTGCGCAGTCGCTTCAAATAAGCCTGATGCATTTTCTAAGCGGATAGTGTATTCGCTGTTTGAAAGAGAGGATTTTGAGCTTGTGCTTGGAAAGGCTGACGGCAGAAAAGCTAAGCCTGCGCCTGATATTGTCTTTGAGATTTTAAGCAGGCTTGACGTTGAGAAAAGCGAGGCTGTTATTATCGGCGATTCAGGCGTTGATACAAAAACCGCAAAGGCGGCGGAGCTTTTGTCGATAGGCTGCGAGTGGGGTTTCAGAGGCAGAGAGGAGCTTGTGCGAAGCGGAGCGGATTTTATCGCCGAAAAGCCAAAGGATATTGTGGGGATTATAGCTGCACTCAATAATCAGGAATTTCCATTGTAAAATTTTTATTAAATTCTTGCAAAAATATAAATGGTGTGCTATAATATTTAAAGCGGAGCAATGCGTGATAAGCTCGCTTAATCACGCTTGCGGCTCCTTGCAACAAGTGCAAGGAGCCGCAAGGCTCCGCTGGGTTTCAGTGGGGGATTATATCCCCTACTGAAAGTCAGAATGACCGCCGCCTAAGAGGGGGTCATATGCACTTGTTATAGTGTATAAACGCTGTGACCAAGAGAGTAGGTTGGCGATATAAGGATTCTAAGAGAGGGGATACCGATGGGCTGAGAGTATCCTTAAGTCCTTGTCCGATTGAAGTTCACTTGCGAGCGGTTTTGTTTAACGGCATTTGCCAAGTAGACGAGAACGTATACGCCGCGTTAAGGCTGTAGGGAAGTGACAGCTTCTTTGCCGATATGGGTGGTAAGCTTCAGTGTATTGTGAAGCAAGCAAAGCTTTTTTAGCCTTGTCCCGTTGTCGGGACAGGGCTTTTGTCATATATATTTAAAGGAGGAAAATCAAAATGACCGAGCAGCTTAAAGCGATTGAAGAACGTGCTAAAGCGGAGCTTGAAAAGGCTTCGGATTTAAAATCGCTTGATGAAATCAGAGTGAGATTTTTAGGTAAAAAGGGAGAAATTACTGCGATACTTAAGCAGATGGGAAAGCTCACTCCCGAAGAACGTCCCGTTATAGGACAGCTTGCAAACAAGGTAAGAGCTGATATTGAGGAGAGCATTTCAAATGCGCAGAGTATTGTTAAGGCAAAGGCGGCGGCGGCAAAGCTTGAAGCGGAGCGAATAGATGTGACTTTGCCTGGAAAAGCTCCGAAGCTGGGAAGTGCACACCCGCTTAACGCTACCTTGTCGGAGGTTGAGGAGGTTTTCTTAGGCATGGGCTTTGATATAGTAGAGGGTCCTGAAGTGGAAACTGACTACTATTGCTTTGAAGCGCTAAATATGCCGAAGCACCACCCTGCGAGAGATACGCAGGATACATTCTATATAAACGATAACGTGCTGCTCAGAACGCAGACCTCAAGCGTTCAGATTCGCACGATGGAAAAGCGCAAGCCGCCTATCCGCATAATTTCACCTGGCAGAGTTTATCGCTCGGACGCTGTTGACGCAACTCACTCTCCGCTGTTTCATCAGATTGAGGGACTTGTGATTGATAAAGGAATTACAATGGCGGATCTTATGGGAACGCTGGAGCTTCTGCTTAAGCGGCTTTACGGTGAGCAGACGCAGCTGCGTTTTCGTCCTCATCATTTTCCGTATACAGAGCCGAGCGCAGAGGTGGATCTGATGTGCTTTAACTGTCACGGCAAGGGCTGTTCGATGTGCAAGCAGGAGGGTTATGTTGAGCTTTTAGGTTCAGGAATGGTTCATCCTAAGGTTTTAGAGGGCTGTGGAATCGACCCTGAAATTTACAGCGGCTTTGCATTTGGAATCGGACTTGAGCGCATAACGATGGGAAGATACAGCATAAACGATATGCGCCTGCTGTATGAAAACGACATGAGATTTTTAGAGCAGTTTTAAGAGGGGAGATTAGCTATGGATTTATCAATGAGATGGCTTGCGGACTATGTTGACTGCGGCTGTGATACAAAGACCTTCTGCGACGGTATGACTTTGTCAGGTTCAAAGGTTGAATGCTTTGAGCAGGAGGGAGATTATCTTAAGAATGTAGTTGTCGGAAAAATTCTTTCAGTAAAGGATCATCCTGATTCAGACCATATGGTGATTTGTCAGGTTGATGTGGGAGACGGAGAACCGATTCAGATTGTCACTGGTGCTTCAAATGTCAGCGAGGGAGATTTTGTGCCTGTAGCGAAGCATAAATCTAGCGTGCTTCACGAGGGAAAGGTAGTTAAGATTACAAAGGGCAAGCTTAGAGGAGAGGTGTCTGACGGTATGCTCTGCTCAATCGGCGAGCTTGGATTTACAACGCATGATTTTCCCTATGCGATAGACGACGGAATATTTATCTTAGGCGACGACTGCGACAGAACTGTCGGCAAGGATATAAGGGAAGCTGTGGGCTTTGACGATACAAAGGTAGAGTTTGAAATAACCTCTAACCGCCCCGACTGCCTTTCTGTGCTTGGACTTGCAAGAGAAGCCTCCGCAACCTTTAATGTTCCCGTGAATATTAAAGAGCCGAGCTTTGAGGGCGTTGACGGCGATATAAATGAAATTATGTCGGTTAAAATTCATAACCCCGAGCTTTGTCCGAGATATATGTGCGGCTATGTTAAAAATGTAAAAATAGAGCCGTCGCCGCGCTGGCTTAGAGAGCGTCTGCGTGCCTGCGGAGTGCGTCCGATAAATAATTTTGTCGATATTACAAACTTTGTAATGCTCGAATACGGTCAGCCTATGCACGCTTTTGATTTGAGATATGTTGAGGGCGCTCAGATTAACATCAGAAACGCTGTTAAGGGCGAAAGGATTACAACGCTTGACGGAATTGAAAGAGAGCTTTCGGAGGAAATGCTTGTAATTGCCGACAGCAAAAAGCCTGTGGCAGTTGCCGGAGTAATGGGCGGAGAGTACAGCGGGATTATGGACGATACCACAGCGGTGGTGTTTGAAGCGGCTTCCTTTAATGGCGCAAGCGTAAGAACAACAGCGAAAAAGCTTGGTATGAGAACAGATGCGTCCGCAAGATTTGAAAAGGAGCTTAATCCTGAAAACGCTTACCCTGCGCTTATCAGAGCCTTTGAGCTTGTAGAGCTTCTTGGCTGCGGCGAGGTTATAAGGAGTTTTATCGACTGCGATATGTCGCAGAAAAAGGATACGGGAGTAGAATTTAATCCTGAGTGGATAAATAATTTCCTTGGAACAGATATTGACGCTAAGCAGATGGCGGGCTATCTTGAAAGCTTAAGCTTTGAGATTAAAGACGGCAAGGTTTATGCGCCGTACTATAGAATTGATATAGAGTGCAAGGCTGATGTGGCTGAGGAGGTCGCAAGACTTTACGGCTACAACAACATTCCTAAGACTATCATAAAGGGTCAGGCAAACGCACAGCTTACGGACAAGCAGAAATTTGACAGGCTTATTACCTCGTCAATGCTGGGAATGGGAGTTAATGAGATTACTACCTTTTCATTTATCTCGCCTAAGTATTTCGATAAAATCCGCCTGCCTAAAGACAGCAAGCTTCGCAGAGCCGTTAAAATTATGAATCCGCTTGGCGAGGACACTTCAGTTATGCGAACTACAATTTTGCCGAGTATCTGCGAAGTAATGGCGAGAAACTACAGTTACCGTAACGATTCCTGCTATGTGTTTGAGCTTGGAAACGAGTATATTCCGCAAGACGGTGAGGAGCTTCCCACAGAGCCTGAACGTCTGGGAATAGGCTTCTATGATACAAAGAACAAGGTTGATTTTTACACTGTAAAGGGCATGATTGAGCAGCTGCTTGACAGGTGCGGTGCAGAGCAGGTTGAATTTAGCCGTCCGAGCGAGGACAGTGCGTTCGGCGAAACAGACGCTTTTCACCCCGGGAGATGCGCTTCGGCATTTGTAAACGGCAGGGAAATTGCGTTGTTCGGCGAGCTTCACCCTGAAACCTTGGAAAATTACGGAATAAACTGCCGCACATATGCCGCAAAGGTGAATGTGCCTGAGCTTATGGAGCTTTGCGTGACGCAAAAGACCTACAAGCCGCTGCCAAAGTATCCGGCGATAATGAGAGATTTGTCGCTTATCTGCGATGAGGAGCTTGCCGCCGCAGTGATTGAAAAGACGATAAGAAAGGCTTCGGGGAAGATTCTTGAAAGTATAACGCTGTTTGACATTTACAGAGGAGAGCAGATAGCTCAGGGCAAAAAGAGTATATCATATTCTCTGACGTTTCGTTCTCACGAGGCTACGCTGACTGATGAGCAGGCGGATAAGACAATGGCAAAGATTTTGAGTGCGCTCGGCGAACAGGGCGCAGAGCTTAGAATGTAAATTTTTTTTAAATCTTTTTGTGCAGAATGGACAATTTTTTGCAAAGGACTTGTTATTTTCAAAGAAATGCGTTATAATAATAGTGAGAGATATTATTGAAGATATGACTGTTTAGAAAACAGCTTTGAGTTACGCAAGCAAGAGCAAAGGAGTTGAGCTTCATGCACGATCGAACTGTTGAGTTTTCCGCTCTTAAGGAAAACGACGACGAACTGAAAGCCACATTAAAGACCGTTTACGAGGCTTTGGTAGAAAAGGGCTACAATCCAATTAATCAGATAGTAGGTTATATTCTTTCAGAGGATCCGACCTACATAACCACATACAACAACGCCAGAAGTCTTATTCGCCATATAGACAGAGATGAGCTGCTACAGGAGCTTGTTAAGAGCTATCTTGAGATTAACAAGCTTTGATATGTGTGATAAAAACAGAATTAATTGTCAGACCTTGGATGTGACTGTAATATTAGTTTAACTGTGCTTTAAAGGCGATTTATGAGCGGCGGAAGAGCTTCGCCGCTTTTGTTTTTAAAGCTGCTGCTTGACAGACTGCTTTTCGGTAATAAATCTGAGATTGTCCGAATAAAATAATTCATAAATAATGGCACTTGTGCCTGTTAAGATGGAGGAGTTATTTTATGTTCGGACGGGTTTTAACATTTTTAACTGCCGTAACTACAGCAGTGTGCGGTATGACGGCAGATGTGTATGCCGATGAAGCTCAACAGGATAGTGCGCAGAGCGTTGACGCTCAGAGTGTGTATGTCTGCGAGATTAGCTCATCTCAAACGCTATATGAGCAAAATTCAGAGCAGACGCTTCCAATGGGGCATATGGCTAAGCTTATGACGGTGCTTATCTGCGCTGAGGAGCTTGAAAAGGGAGCACTTTCGCTTGACGAAACGGTGACGGTTTCAGTGAACGCAAATTCAAAGCAGGGAACTCAGATTTGGCTTGAGGTCGGCGAAAGGGTGAGCGTGGAGGACTTGCTTAAGGCTATAATTGTCGGAAATGCGAACGATGCCTGCACAGCTCTTGCAGAGCGGCTGTCAGGCGACGAGGAAGCTTATGTTCAGCGGCTTAACAAGCGTGCGAAACGGCTAGGAATGAGCAATACGGTTTTTGCCGATTGCACGGGCACAGATTTGCAAACGGTTTCTACAGCTAAGGATATAGCGATTTTGTCCTGCGAAATTGCAAAGTATGAGAATTTAAAGGTCTACTTTACCACATGGATAGATAATGTTAGAGGTGGTCTGACAGAGCTTGTCAGCACTAACCGCCTAATAAGGACGTATAAGGGAATACTGGGTATGAAAGCCTGCGCTTCTAGTGAGAGCGGCGAGTGTATAAGTGCCTGCGTAAAAAGAGGAAATCTGGGGATTTGCGTAGTGCTTCTGGGCTGTTCGGACAGCGAAGGCAAAATAGACGCCGCTGAATCGCTGCTTGACGAGAGCTTTGAGAGCTACAGTTATTTTCTGCCTGAAATTGACAAGAGCTATCTTGAACCGATAAAGGTTACGGGCGGCAGAAAGCTTTCAGTCAAGGTTGAAGCTGAAAATCTGAGCGGAGCGGTGATTGACGCAGGAGGCGAGGAAGCGATAGAGCTTGAAGCCGATATAAAGGACTCGGTTGAAGCTCCTGTGAGCAAAGGCGATGTTCTTGGAAAAATTACCTGCAAAAATTCGGACGAAACGCTTATAACTGTAAATATCGTCGCCGCAGAGAATGTACAAACTATGAATTTTGGCTACGCATTAAAAAGCTGTTTGTTAAATCTGCTAAATTGTAACCATTAAAATTGTGAGGTTTATACAAAACTTGACTTGTCTAAGAAAAAGTCTTGAAAAATTCACAAAAGTATTGTATAATAAAATTAGAGGGAAAGACTGCACAGTTTTTGTGCTAATGCAAGACAAGTAAGGAAAGGAATGGAATTAAAATGGCTGTTAAACTTAACGCAAAGTATCTTGATTCGTTTATATCGGAGCAGGAATATTCATCGATTGCCCCTATTGTGACGGCGGCGCATAAGACTCTTGTGAGCAAGAGCGGAGCAGGCTCTGACTTTTTAGGCTGGGTAGATTTGCCTGTAAGCTATGACAAGGAGGAATTTGAAAGGATAAAGGCTGCCGCTAAGCGTATTCAGGAGAGCTGCGATGTACTTATCGTTATCGGAATAGGCGGTTCGTATCTTGGAGCAAGAGCGGTTATCGAGGCTCTTAAGTCAACGCTTTACAACAATCTGCCGAAAAGCACTCCTGATATTTACTATGTTGGAAACAGCATAAATCCGACATACCTTAACGATGTGCTTAAGATATGCGAGGGAAAGGATATTTGTGTAAACGTAATTTCAAAGTCGGGAACGACTACGGAGCCAGCGTTGGCGTTCAGGATTTTCAAGAAGCTTGTTGAGGATAAGTACGGCAAGGAGGAGGCAAGGAAGAGAATCTTTGCGACTACCGACAAGGCGAAGGGCACGCTCAAGGAGCTTTCTAACACGCAGGGTTATGAAACCTTTGTAGTTCCTGACGATGTGGGCGGACGCTTTTCAGTGTTTACCGCTGTAGGACTGCTTCCTATTGCGGTGGCAGGGATAGATATTGACAAGCTTATGGCAGGAGCGGCTAAGGGCAGAGAGAAATATTCTGCCGATGACGGAAACGACTGCTACAAGTATGCGGCGATAAGAAATATTCTTTATAACAAGGGCAAGAGTGTTGAGATGCTCATAAGCTACGACCCGAGCTTTGCAATGATGAACGAGTGGTTCAAGCAGCTTTTCGGCGAGAGCGAGGGCAAGGATCAAAAGGGAATTTTCCCGTCCTCCGCTGTATTTTCAACCGATTTACATTCGCTGGGGCAGTTTATTCAGGACGGTTCGAGGATTATGTTTGAAACCGTTGTCGATATAAAAGAGCCGCAGACGGACTTGTATCTTAAGCCTGATGAGGAAAATCTTGATGGACTTAATTTTCTCACTAATCAGAACATGAGCGTTGTAAACCGCAAGGCTTTTCAGGGTACAATTTTAGCTCATACAGAGGGCGGAGTTCCTAACGTTGTTTTAGAGCTTGACGATGTAAGCGAGGAAACGCTTGGAGAGCTTATCTATTTCTTTGAAAAGGCTTGTGCAATAAGCGGCTATATGCTAGGAGTTAATCCGTTTAATCAGCCCGGAGTCGAGAGCTACAAGAAGAATATGTTTGCACTTTTAGGCAAGCCTGGGTATGAGGATGCAAAGGCGCAGTTGGAGGCTAAGCTGTAAACTAAGGATGTAATTTGCGCCGAAAGCTGTGCTGTGCGGCTTTGGCGGCGTTAAATAAAATCAATAAGACAGAAATGGAGATTTAATTATGATTAATTTAATACCTGGAAAAAAAGGAACTGGAAAAACCAAAATCCTAGTTGACGCTATAACTGAAGCGTCCGAAAAGGCGACGGGCTATATTGTGTGCATAGAAAGAGGCATGAAGCTGACGTATGATATTCCTCACAAGGTAAGGCTTGTAGACGCAGAGGAGTACGGAATTACCAGCTACGATACCTTCTACGGCTTTGTAGCGGGAATGCTTGCGGGAAACTATGACATTCAGGAGATTTATGTTGACGGAATCTTAAGAATCGGCGGCAGAGATTACGAGGAGCTTGGAGATATGCTTGAAAAGCTTGCGATACTTGCCAAGGATATTAAGGTAGTATTTACAATTTCAGCAGAGCCTGACGACCTGCCGAGCGATGTGAGAGCGTTTATCAAGTGAACTTTTTCTGAATTTAGTCAAAAAAGTGCTTGACAAATTTGTCTGAATAGGCTATAATAGTCTTTGTGATGTTTTTACATCAGTGAAAGGGAGAAATCTGTTAATATGATTTTACAGCTTAAAACGCTTTTTGAGCTTGAGGGGAGCGAAGTTGAAATAAACGAGAGCGTACCCATAGACGAGCTTGAAAAATTGCAGCCGTTCATGAGCTTTGCGAAAGCTGTGAAGATTTCAGGCAGGGCTAAAAACCACGTTGGCATGGTTACGCTTGATTTTACAGTTGACGCTGTGCTTGAGCTTGAGTGCGACAGGTGTTTAACGGCGTTTGAGAGGGGATACAGCTTTGATTTTCATCATGTGCTTACTAGAGAGCTTGCAAATGAAAGCGATGAGGACAGCGATGAATTTGACGAGTATGTAGTGTGCCCTGACAATACGCTTGATTTAAGCGAGCTAGCTCTGGTTGATTTACGGCTTAGTCTGCCGACAAAGATTCTCTGCAAGGAGGATTGTCTGGGGCTGTGTCCTAAGTGTGGGGCGAATCTCAATGAAACAAGCTGTGGCTGCGAAGATTAAAAAGAATTAAGGAGGTGCCAAAATGGCAGTACCAAAGAGAAAAACTTCTAAGGCAAGACGTGACAAAAGACGTTCTAACGTATGGAAGCTTGATGCGCCTGCTCTGAGCAGATGCTCAAACTGCGGCGAGCTTACCTCTCCGCACAAGGTATGCAAACACTGCGGATATTATAAGGGCGTTGAGGTAATCAGCAAGGAGGACTGATTGTCCTTAAGGACAGTTGCGTTCAATATGCTTGACCTCTGCTATGTTCAGGCAGCGAGTTTTTAAAAGCAGAGAAGGCAACTCCTCTGCTTTATTTTATTTAGGCAGGGAATAACTCTGCAAGCTTAGGAAATACTATTTTAAAAGTGAGATGAGAAAAATGGCTTTGCCTTTGGTGGCGGTGGTTGGACGTCCTAACGTCGGAAAATCCACGCTTTTTAACAAGCTTATAGGCGAGAGGCTTTCGATAGTTGACGACACTCCTGGAGTTACCAGAGATCGTATTTACGCCAAGTGCGAATGGCTGGGGCATGAATTTATGCTTGTGGATACGGGCGGAATCGAGCCTGCTTCACAGGACAATATGCTTATGCTCATGCGCCGTCAGGCTGAGCTTGCGATTACGAGCGCACAGGTAATAATTTTAGTCGTTGATTTAAAGTGCGGAGTGACTGCGGCGGACGAGGACGTGGCGGTTATGTTGAGAAAATCGGGCAAGCCTGTGGTTCTCTGCGTCAACAAATGCGACAATGTAGGTTCGCTTCCTGCTGGATTTTATGAATTTTACAATTTAGGACTATCAGATCCGATAGCGGTTTCATCTGTTCACGGACATGGGACGGGAGATTTGCTTGACGAGGTTTTAAAGAACATTCCTGAAGATTCTGAGGAGGCTTATGACGAGGACGTAATAAGGGTTGCAGTTATCGGAAAGCCTAATGTGGGAAAGTCGTCTCTCATAAACCGTCTGTGCGGAGAGGAGAGGACGATTGTTTCTGATATGGCAGGAACTACCCGCGATGCTACAGACACTTATGTAGAAAATGACCATGGGAAGTTTGTATTTATAGACACGGCGGGAATCCGCAGAAAGTCCAAGGTGTTTGAAAATGTGGAGCGGTACAGCGTGCTTAGAGCCTACATGGCGGTAGACCGCGCAGATGTGGCTGTGGTTGTGATTGACGCACTTGAGGGCTTCACCGAGCAGGATTCAAAGGTTGCGGGCTATGCTCATGAAAAGGGCAAAGCGATTGTGATTGCGGTGAACAAGTGGGACGCTCTTGAAAAGGACGGTTCGACTATGAACGAGTACACAAAGAAGTTAGAGAGCGATTTTAGCTTTATGAGCTATGCGCCGTTTGTATTTATTTCGGCAAAAAACGGTACTCGCATGGACAAGCTTCTTGAGATGATAAAGTACACTGCGCAGCAGAACAGCGCATATATTTCAACTGGAAAGCTCAACGATGTGCTTGCCTATGCTACCGCCCGTGTACAGCCTCCGTCGGACAAGGGCAGGCGGCTCAAGCTGTACTATATAACCCAGTCGTCAACTAAGCCGCCAACATTTGTTATATTTGTAAACAGGGCGGATTTATTTCATTTTTCGTACAGACGGTATATAGAAAATCAAATCCGTGAAACCTTTTCGCTTGACGGAACGCCGATAGTGTTAGTTGTCCGCGAGCGTGACCAAAAGGACGTGTAAGGAGGTAAATGCGGAATGATTTACGCAGTATGCCTTATAGCAGTCGCAGTGGTATGCTATTTATGGGGCAGCCTTAATTCGGCGATAATTGTCGTGAGGCTTTTAGAGCATGAGGATATACGTGAAAAGGGAAGCAAAAACGCAGGGCTTACCAATGTACTGAGAGTTTACGGCAATAGAGATGCGCTTGTTACGCTTATATGCGATTTATTCAAGGGGATTATAGCAGTAGTTGCCGCTAGGCTTATAGTGAGCAATCTGCTTGACGTTACCTTTTTCGGCAACTCAATATTTATAGGCTATGTAGCTGGATTTTTCTCAATGCTTGGACATATCTTTCCGATATACTACGGCTTTCACGGCGGCAAAGGAGTGCTTATCACAGCTACAACGCTTATAGCTGTAGATCCGATAAGCTGCGCAAGTGCGATTGTAGTTTTCGCAATTGTATTAACGGTGACAAAGTATGTGTCAGTAGGCTCTATAAGCGCAGCTGTGGCTTTTCCAATAATCACGATAGCTTCGCAGACGGTAAGAGGAACGCCTGGACGGTGGGAAAACCTTCTGATGTCGGTGCTTATTTGCGGACTTATAATTTATATGCACAAGCCGAACATTATACGTTTAAAAAACGGCACGGAAAATAAATTTGGAAAGAAATCCTAGTAGGAGTTTGGAGTCAGGAGTTTAAAAATGGCTAAGATAATGATATTAGGGTCGGGAGGCTTTGGACTTTCGATAGCGATCATGTGTTCAGATGCAGGGCATGAGGTTACTGTGTGGTCTAAGTTTCAGGACGAAATTGATACGATAAAGAGAACGGGCGAGCTTAAAGCAAAGCTGCCAGGCGTAAAGGTTCCGAAGTCAGTTAAGCTTACTACCGATATAACTCAGACAAGCGGCAAAGAGCTTGTGATTTTAGGTATACCTACCGCTTTTTCACGAAGCGTTTGCGAGGAAGCGGCTGAATTTGCGGATAGAGAAGCTATAATTGTGAATACGGCGAAAGGCTTGGAGCAGGGAACTCTTAAGACGATGAGCCAGGTGACAAGGGAGTCTTTCCCTGACAACAAAATCGCTATTCTGACTGGTCCTTCTCATGCGGAGGAGCTTGCGAGGGGAGTGCCGACTACAATTGTGGTAGCGTCTGATGACAGAGAAGCGTCCTATTATGTTCAGAATACCCTCTCAAATTCACATTTCAGAATCTATGTCAACGATGATGTTCTTGGCTGTGAGCTTGGCGGCTCGCTTAAGAATGTAATTGCGCTTGCGGCGGGAGTCTGCGATGGAATGGGACTTGGAGATAACACAAAGGCGGCGCTTATGACAAGAGGAATCAGGGAAATAAGCGAGCTTGGCGTAGCTATGGGCGCGGATCCTAACACCTTTGGCGGACTTAGCGGAATAGGCGATTTGATTGTAACCTGCTGCAGCGTTCACAGCCGAAACAGGCGCGCAGGCATGCTGATTGGTCAGGGAGTTTCCCCTGATGAGGCGGTTGAGCGTGTCGGTACGGTTGAGGGATATTCCTGTACTAAAAATGCTCACGAGCTGGCAAAAAGGCTTGGCGTTGAAATGCCGATTACAGAGCAGCTCTATTCCGTTTTATTTGAGGGCGGCAATTTGGGAGATTCTATTTCTGCGCTTATGGACAGACCGCAAAAGCGTGAAACGGAGAGCAATTTTTTGGGAATTTAGAAGTATGGCTTCCTGCTTTTTTAGCGGGGAGCTTTTTGCTTGGAATAATTGCAGATATAGATGAGGTTAAGCTAATATAATTAAAATAATTTTCACAATCTGAAAATCTTATTTGAATTTTTTTAGAAAAGTTGTGAAAATCTCTTTACAATCGGTGCAGAATATTGTATAATTTACTAAGAGGTTAATTCGCATAGTATGTCATGCTTTAGGCTTTGGCTGCTGTGCAAAAGAGGACTTTGAACGGAAAAAAAGCTAGTTTGCTTTAGCGGAAAAGGGAGTGAATGCTTTATGGAACCTAAGTATAAAAGAATTTTGCTTAAGCTAAGCGGAGAAGCACTTGCAGGAGAAAAGAAAACCGGACTTGACTATGATATAATAAATGAATTTGCCAAGTCGGTTAAAAAGTGCGTTGACGCAGGAGTTCAGGTTGGAATTGTTGTAGGCGGCGGAAACTTCTGGAGAGGAAGATCCAGCGGTGCTATGGACAGAACGAGAGCTGACCATATCGGAATGTTAGCAACGGCGATGAATGCGCTTGCGGTAGCTGACGGGATGGAAAGTTGCGGACTTCAGGTGAGAGTGCAGACGGCAATTTCTATGCCGCAGGTTGCGGAGGCGTATATCAGAAACAGAGCGGTGCGGCATTTTGAAAAGGGCAGAGTTGTGATTTTCGGCTGTGGAACGGGCAATCCGTTTTTCTCGACAGACACAGCGGCGGCGCTTAGAGCGGCTGAGATTGAAGCGGATATAATCTTTAAGGCTACGATGGTTGACGGAGTGTACGACAAGGATCCGCACAAGTATGACGATGCGGTTAAGTATGACAAAATAACCTTTGCGGATGTCCTGGCTAAGGATTTAAAGGTTATGGATTCGACTGCGGCGGCAATGTGCAAGGACAACAATCTCCCGATTTTGGTGTTCGACATTGCTCGTCCTGATAACATATACGACGCCTGCATGGGCAAGGATATTGGAACTATCGTAAATTAGGCTTTGCGCTGTTTTTTTAGATGGGTTAGGTATATTGAAATACTGTTTTTTAGATATACTTGTAATATAGAAAGGAACATTGTACAGATCCACAGCATTGTTTAGACTTTTCATTTGTTTGGGTCTGTTGTAAGAACACTCGTTCCATATGAAACAAGAGTTCTTACTAGCATTTGCTACGCAGATGCCACAATATAGAAAGGATTTTTATTATGGACGCTGTAATTAGTAAGGCAGAGGAAAAAATGAAGAAAACCATTTCGGTTTTGGTAAGTGATTTTGGTTCGGTCAGAGCAGGGAGAGCTAATCCCACAGTGCTTGACAAAATAAGGGTTGATTACTACGGCTCGCCTATGCCGATAAATCAGCTTGCGAGCGTATCTGTTGCGGAGGCAAGAGTGCTGATGATTTCACCTTGGGACAAGTCCTCGCTCAAGCCGATTGAGAAGGCTATTCAGGCATCTGAACTAGGAATAAATCCGCAGAATGACGGACAGGTTATCCGTCTGATATTCCCGCAGCTCACAGAGGAGGATCGTAAATCGCTGGTTAAGGACGTAAAGAAGATGGGCGAGGAATCTAAGGTTGCGATTCGCTCTATTCGCCGCGATGCTATGGACAAGTGTAAGGCTAAGAAAAAGGACGGAGAGCTTACAGAGGACGATTTAAAGCACGCAGAGAACAAAATTCAGAAGATCACCGACAAGTATGTCAAGGAGATTGACGCTAAGGTTGCGGAAAAGGGAGAAGAAATTCTTTCTATTTAAGCGTATTCTTTTTGCGAAAGGATTATTTTGTAAATGGCTGATAAACAAAACCTGCTTCCTGCTGGAACTAAGGTGCCTGAGCATATAGGCGTGATTATGGACGGCAACGGACGATGGGCTAAAAAGCGAGGCTTGCCGAGAAAGGTCGGACACCGTGAGGGTGCGCAGACATTTCGTACGATCACCCGTCATGCAAAGAAGCTAGGAGTGAAGTACTTCACCGTCTACGCTTTTTCAACTGAAAACTGGAAAAGACCAAAGGACGAGGTTGAAGCGATAATGGACTTGTTTGAGAAGTATCTTGACGAGGTTCGAGATTTTATTGAGGAGAATATTCGCATATGCTTTATCGGCGACAGATCCATGCTACGTGAGCGGCTTCAGCAGAAGATGAGAAGTGTTGAGGAGGATTCGCTGCATTTTGATTCTATGACGCTGCTTATTGCGATAAATTACGGCGGAAGAGACGAGATTGCTCATGCAGCGAGGGCACTTGCGTACAAGGTTCAGTCGGGCGAGATGGAAGCTAGTGAAATTGACGCACTTGCTTTGGAAAACGAGCTTTACACCTCTAAGCTTGACGGAGATAAAGCACCTGATGTGGATTTGGTTATCCGTCCGAGCGGAGAACAGCGGCTGTCTAACTTTATGATATGGCAGGCGGCTTATGCTGAATTTTACTATACAAATATTCTTTGGCCTGACTTTAAGCCAAAGGATCTTGAAGCGGCGGTAATTGCCTACAGCGATAGACACCGCCGATTTGGGGGAATATAAAATACATTGAAAGGAACGTTGGACGAACGAGTAGTTTGTTTTGAGCTTTTCGTTTGTGCGGTTCGTCCTAAGCATTTTGCAAGCAAAATGCCTATACATTGAAAAGGATGTGACAATTATGAGAACCAGGATAATTTCTGCGGCGGTAGCGATTGCTTTTGCTATATTTGTGCTTGCGCTGGCACATACGTGGGTGTTTAATCTTACGCTGGCGGCGATTGCAGTAGGTGCGCTGTATGAGCTTTTTAAAGCTTTGGGCTTGATTAAGTACAGAGCGGAGTGCGCTGTGTGCTTTGCTTTTGCGTCTGTTGATATGCTTATAGGAATGGTGTACCGCAAGGACTTTTTCACGTTTTTTAATGTTAAAATCTATGGGCTTTTGTTTGTGACAGGGATACTGCTTTTATATCTTAAAAATCGAAACAGCTATGCCTTTTCGCTTCCGTTTACGCTTATAGGAATTACGTTGATTATCTGCTACTCGTTCCATACGCTTCTGTGGATGGTTGACGACTATGAAAGCTTTGGAGTGTTTGCGGTTGTGCTTACTCTTGCAGGCGCATGGCTTGCGGATTCGGGAGCGTATTTTGTCGGAACATTTTTCGGCAAGAACAAGCTTTGCCCTGAAATAAGTCCGAAAAAGACGATAGAGGGAGTTGTCGGCGGAACGGTTGTAAACGGAGTGCTTTTGCTGATAATTTCAGGGGTGTACACAGCGTTCATTAACAAGGACGTAGAAGTAAGGTTCGGAGTAGTGTTTATTGCAGGAATGCTTTGCGCAATTGTCGGACTTGTGGGAGATTTGGCAGCGTCTGAAATTAAGCGTCAGGCAGGAATTAAGGACTATGGAAATATAATGCCTGGTCACGGCGGAATTATGGATCGCTTTGACAGCGTGCTTACGGTAGCGCCGTTTATGTATTGGCTTATCAGTCAGGGCTGGATTGTTAAATTTTAGTTGACTAAGGAATAAAATATGCAGAATATATCTATACTGGGTTCAACAGGCTCAATCGGCACACAGGCATTGCAGGTGGCAAAGAAGCATAATATAAATATAGCAGCTCTTGCGGCAAATTCAAATTACACACTGCTTGCTTGTCAGGTTAAGGAATTTGGAGCGGAGTATGCCTGCATTTACGATGAAAGCTGTGTTGATGCGCTTAAGGAAGAGCTTAAGAACACAAATGTAAAAATACTTTGCGGCGATGAGGGGCTTAAGGAAATAGCGAGACTCAAGGGCGTTGACAAAATGCTCAACAGTGTTGTAGGAATGGTCGGACTTGTGCCGACGCTTGAAGCTATTGACGCAGGAACGGACATAGCTCTTGCAAACAAGGAAACGCTTGTGACGGGCGGCGAGCTTGTGATGAACCTTGCAAGGTACAACGGTGTGAGGATTTTCCCAGTTGACAGCGAGCATTCGGCAATTTTTCAGTGCATTAAGGGAAATAAACCCGAACAGGTGAGGGGAATTTTCCTGACGGCTTCAGGCGGACCGTTTTTCGGGAAAACCAAGGAACAGCTTAAAGGTATTACTCCTGCACAGGCACTTAAGCATCCTAACTGGAGCATGGGGAGTAAAATAACGATAGATTCGGCTACGCTTATGAACAAGGGGCTTGAATTTATTGAGGCTATGCGGCTTTTTGATTTAAAGCCAGAGCAGATAGAGATTGTGGTTCACCGTCAGAGTATAGTTCATTCGGCGGTCGAGTTTGACGATTTTTCGGTGATAGCGCAGATGGGAGTTCCGGATATGAAAATCCCGATTCAGTACGCTCTGCTCTATCCTGAACGAATGGAATGTCCGACAGAGCATCTCTCACTTACTGATTACGGCAGGCTGACGTTTGAAAAGCCTGATATTGACACATTTGACTGCCTTAAAGCCTGCATAAAAGCGGCGAAGCTTGGCGGCAATGCTCCTGCGGCGGTAAACGGAGCGAACGAGGAGGCTGTGAGAGCGTTTTTGGATGAGAAAATTTCATTTTTGCAGATAGGAGAGCTTGTACTTGGCGCACTTGAGGAAACGCCGTTTAAACAGGCGGTGACACTTGAAGCTGTGCTTGAAGCGGACAAAGCGGCAAGGGAAATTACAAAGAAAAAAATAGAGAAAATAAGCTTAAACAGATAGATACAGACAGGAACAAAATGAAAGGTACGGCATATGAGTAAGGTTTTAAGCATAGTATTTGCTATTTTGATTTTTGAGCTGATAATCGTTATTCACGAGTTTGGTCATTTTATTGTGGCGAAGAAAAACGGCGTTAAGGTGAACGAATTTGCAATCGGAATGGGTCCTGCGATATTTAAGCGAAAAAAAGGCGAAACGCTGTATGCGCTGAGAGCTTTTCCGATAGGTGGCTACTGCGCTATGGAGGGCGAGGACGAGGACAGCGAGGACGAGAGAGCGTTCAATAAAAAAAGTCCGATAAGAAAGATAGCGATAGTCATTGCTGGAATAGTGATGAATATTATTCTGGGCTTTGTGCTGATTATGATAAACACCTGCATTTCAGGTCCTATAACCTCGACTACCGTATCAAAGTTTTACGACGATGCGCTTTCGCATGAAACGGGACTTGAAGTAGGGGATAAGATTATAAGCGTGAACGGTATGAGAATTTTTACCGCAACGGATATTTCCTATCAGTTTCAAAATGACGAGGACGGAATTTTTGACATGGTTGTAAAGCGCAATGGCGAAAGGGTGGAGCTTGAGGACGTGCAGTTTGTCACGGAGGACGGCTCGCTTTATATTGACTTCATGGTAAAGCCGATTTCTCTTAATCCTCTGACGGCGATGAGCGAATCGTTTAAGTCTACGCTTACCTATTCAAGACTGATATATATTTCGCTCTTTGATATGCTTAGAGGAAAGTATTCACTTAATGATCTGTCGGGTCCTGTGGGAATAGTTGAGCAGATTGACGAGGTTATAGATTCGCAGACGTCTGAGGAAACTGGGATAGATTGGCTTTCTCTGGCACAGAATATGCTGGTGATGGGCGGATTCATCTCGATAAATATCGGACTGTTTAATTTGCTTCCGCTGCCTGCTCTTGACGGCGGACGGCTGATATTTTTGCTTATTGAGCTTGTTCGCCGCAAGCCTGTAAATCCAAAGTACGAGGGCATGGTTCACTTTGTCGGAATGGCTGTTCTGATGGTTCTGATGGTTGTGGTGACGGTGAGCGATGTAACAAAGCTTTTTAGCTAGGGCGCAAATGCTCTTGAGAAAGGTGAGGTAGACTTAGAATGGAAAGAGCGCTAAAGCCTGTTAGAGTTGGCAATCTGACCTTGGACGGCAAAAGGATATATGTTCAGAGTATGCTTAATGTAGAAGCGCATAAAATCGAGGAAAGCGTTAATCAGGCTAAAGAGCTTGAAGCGGCAGGCTGTGAAATTATCAGAGCGGCTGTTCCTGATATGGCGGCTGTGGAGCTTATCGGCGCACTTAAAAATGCCGTGAGCGTTCCGATTGTAGCGGATATTCACTTTGACTATCGGCTTGCGATTGCCTGCGTTGAGGCAGGAGTTGACAAAATACGAATCAATCCTGGAAATATCGGCGGCAACGAAAAGGTTAAAGCGGTTGCCGATAAATGCAGAGCGAACGGAGTGCCGATAAGGATAGGAGTAAACGGCGGCTCGCTTGAAAAGGATCTGCTTGAAAAGTACGGCTCACCTACTGCACAGGCACTTGTCGACAGCGCTATGCGGCATATTGAGCTTTTGGAGAAAAATGATTTTGACAACATAGTGGTTTCTCTTAAATCGTCAGATGTTTTGACAATGATTGAAGCGTATAGGCTGTTAGCTAAGCGGTGCGCTTATCCGCTTCACCTTGGAGTTACAGAGGCAGGAACGCAGAGAATGGGGATAATTAAATCCTCTATAGGCATAGGTTCGCTTTTGGCTGACGGTATAGGCGAAACGATAAGAGTTTCTCTGACAGACGACCCTGTGAACGAGGTATATGCGGCGAAGGATATTCTTAAAGCTCTGGGAAAGGGCGGAGGAGTTAAAATAGTTGCCTGTCCGACCTGCGGACGAACAAAGATAGATCTGATACCGCTTGCTAAAAGGGTTGAGGAAGCAGTTAAAGATATAGACAAGGATATAACCGTAGCTGTAATGGGCTGTGTTGTAAACGGAATCGGAGAGGCAGGAGAAGCGGATATAGGCATTGCGGGCGGAAACGGTTGCGCTGTTCTTTTTAAAAAGGGCAAGCAGATAAAAAAGGTGTCGGAGCAGGAGATTCTGCCGCTGCTGCTTGAGGAAATAGAAAAGCTTTAAACGAAAGAAAAGTGAAAATTATGACGGAACACACCTTATCTGAATTTTTAGAGGGATATAATATAAAGCTGCCGAAATCTCTTGAAGATGGTCAGCTGCTTAAGCTTACATACAGTGAAAGTGTAAACGAAATGGCTTTGACTGTAAAAATGGACAAGCTAGCGCCGTTTGCGGCGGTGACGGAGCTTGAGCGTTCGATGGAGGAGCTTCTTGGAATAAATGATTTCAAGCTTTTGCTTAAGTACACTCCTGATAAGCTGAGCGCAGATTATTTTAGTGAGCTTATACAGTTTTTAAAAAGCCGCTTTCCTGTGGTAAACGGCTTTTTTGACGATGCTAAAGCAAGTCTTTGCGACGGAGTACTTACCATTAAGCTTAAGCACGGCGGAGCGGATATACTCAAAAAAGCAGGGATAGAAACGGCTTTGCCGACGCTTATTTATGAAATGTTTTCTCAAAGTGTGAAAATAGAGCTATCAGGAATTCTTTCGATTGACGCTGAAAGCTATAAGAATATGCAGCAAAAGCAGATGGAGAATTTGCCGACAGCTGCGCCTCCTGCGGAGAAAAAGCAGTCTTCAGGCGGTGGGACGCATAAGAATTTTGCTGAATGCGATGTTGACTTTACAGATCTGCCGATTTTGGCAAAGGGTGCAAAGGTGCTTATGGGAAGTCCGATTTCAGCCGCTCAGACTGTCACCGCTATGGAAAACATCTCAAGCGAAATGACAGAGAGTATAACGGTCTGGGGAGAGATTTTTCTTACTGAAAGCTATGAAACCAAGAATGGTATGCTTATAGCACTGATTTCCTTTACCGACTTTACCTCGTCTTTTACTATGAAAATGATTGGCTCGTTAAGAAAGGGCAGAGGACGACTTAGCAAGGACGAGCTTTCGGATATGCTTGAAATGATGAAAAAGGGCGAAACGCTTATAGTTTCAGGCAAGGTTTCAGAGGACGACTACGACCACAATTTTTATCTTCTTCCCAGCGATATAATGCTTGTAAAAAGAACGCAGCGCAAGGACGAGAGCGAGCAGAAAAGAGTAGAGCTTCACTGCCACAGCAATATGTCGGCTATGGATGCGCTTGCCGCTCCGTCAAATCTGGTTAAGCGTGCGTTTGGCTGGGGACACAAGGCTCTTGCGATTACCGATCACGGTGTGGTTCAGGGTTATCCTGACGCTATGAATATGACAAGGAGCATAAATGCTGACGGCGGAGATTTTAAGCTTATATACGGAATAGAAGCGTATGAGGTCAATAACGACGTTAAGATTTACACAGGCTGGCAAAAGACCAAGCTTACCGATGAGATAATTGTATTTGATTTAGAAACGACAGGAACAAGTCCAAGCGGAGACAGAATAATTGAGTTTGGCGCAGTCAGGCTTAAGGGGTTAAAGGTTGTGGACAGCTTTGATATGCTCTGCAATCCTGAAAGGGAACTTGGCGAATTTATTACTGGTCTTACTTCGATAACCAATGATATGCTTAAGGACGCTGTGAGCGAAGCGCAGGCGTTGGAGAAATTCAAAGAATTTTGCGGAGATAATCCAACGCTTGCAGCACATAATGCGGATTTTGACTGTGGATTTTTAAGAGAGGCGGCAAAACGTGCAGGGACGAAATTTGAGTTTTCGTCGCTGGATACGGTTGTTATGTCAAAAAAGCTAATCCCCGATCTAAAAAATCACAAGCTTGACACTTTAGCGGAGCATTTTGGAATGGGAGATTTTAATCACCACAGAGCAAGCGACGACGCAGAGGTGTTGAGCAGAATTTTTGTAAAGCTCTCAAATATGGTTATGGATATGTATCCGCATATGATTATCACAGCCGATATGCTTAACAGTCTGCTTGCCGACGACAGTAAAGTGCTGACTGAAAAGACCTATCATCAGATTATTCTTGTTAAAAATAACACTGGACTTAAAAATCTTTACCGTTTGATAAGCGATTCAAATTTGAAATATTTTAAGCGCAATCCGAGAATACCAAAGTCTGAGCTTGTCAAAAATCGGGAGGGTCTTATCGTAGCTTCCGCCTGTGAAGCAGGGGAGCTTATTCAGAGCTATCTGAGAGGAGAGCCTAGAGAGAAAATCAAGCAAATAGCTTCATTTTACGACTATTTAGAGATTCAGCCTGAGGGAAACAACGGCTTTATGCTTTTAAGCGAAAAGGAGCCGTATAATAATATAACCACTCAGGAGGATTTAAGGGATATAAACAGGTTTGTAGTTGAGCTTGGAGAGGAAATGGGGATTCCGGTATGCGCTACGGGCGACGTTCACGTTATGGATCCATCAGATTCGGTTTTCAGAGCGATAATTATGGCATCAAAGGGCTTTGAGGATGCAGACAAGCAGGCTCCGCTCTATTTTAAGCCTACCAATCAGATGCTTGACGAGCTTTCTTATCTGGGCGAGGATAAAGCCTTTGAGGTTGTTGTTACTAATACAAATATGGTGGCTGACAGAATTGAGAGAGGACTTAAGGCCTTCCCTGACGGCACCTATACTCCGTCAATTGCCGGAGCTACGAGAGATTTACAGAATTTGTGCTGGCACAGATGCTGTGAAATATATGGCGACTGCGACCCCGAGGAAATTGTCGTCCCAGAGGGCGAAGATGTTTCAGTAGCGCAGTACTATGAGGGGCATGTTCCTAAGCTTGTCTATGACAGGCTGGAGCGCGAGCTTAAGTCTATAATCAAGCATGGCTTTGCTGTTTTGTATATGATAGCGCAGAAGCTGGTGCATAATTCCGTTGAGCATGGCTATCAGGTAGGTTCAAGAGGCTCTGTAGGCTCGTCCTTTGTAGCGTCAATGTCGGGAATTTCAGAGGTTAATCCGCTTGTGCCGCATTATGTATGCCCTAACTGCTGCCATAGTGAATTTATCACTGACGGCTCGGTGGGTTCAGGCTTTGATCTGCCGCCGAAAAATTGTCCCAAGTGCGGCTGTGATATGAACCGTGACGGGCATGATATACCGTTTGAAACATTTTTAGGCTTTGACGGAGATAAAGCTCCTGATATTGATCTTAACTTTTCAGGAGATTTCCAGAGCAGCTCTCATAAATACACAGAAGAGCTTTTTGGAAGCGACCATGTTTTTAAGGCGGGAACAATTTCAGGAGTTCAGTCAAAGACGGCTTACGGCTTTGTGAAGAAATATCTTGAGGAGCGTGGTAAGACTGTGCCGTCTGCCGAAGTTCAGCGGCTTATAAACGGCTGTCTTGACGTCAAGCGCACAACGGGACAGCACCCTGGAGGAATGGTTGTAGTTCCAAGCGACTATGAAATTTACGATTTCACTCCTATTCAGCACCCTGCCGAAAAGGACGAAGCGGACGTTATAACCACGCACTTTGACTTCCATTCAATGCACGATACGCTGCTTAAGCTTGACGAGCTAGGGCATGATGTACCTACGATATATAAGTACCTCGAGGAATTTTCAGGACTTGATATAACTAAGATTCCTATGTCTGACCCAGACGTTTACAGCCTGTTTACTTCGACTAAGGCGCTTGGCATAACAGAGGAGGACTTGATGTGGGAAACGGGTACGCTTGGAATACCTGAAATGGGAACTCCGTTTGTCTGCCAGATGCTTTTGGAATCTAAACCTAAGAATTTCAGCGACCTGCTTCAGATTTCAGGGCTTTCTCACGGAACTGACGTGTGGATTGGAAATGCGCAGGAGCTTATTAAAAACGGAATCTGCACGATTTCAGAGGTTATAGGAACTCGCGACAGCATTATGACGTACCTGATTTATCACGGAGTTGAGCCAAAGCTTTCGTTCAAGATAATGGAAATCACCCGTAAGGGAAAAGCTCCTAAGCTTCTGACTGATGAGATGAAGCAGAATATGCTTGACCATGAAGTTCCGCAGTGGTATATAGACAGCTGCCTGAAAATCAAGTATATGTTCCCTAAGGCTCATGCGGCGGCATATGTGACGAGTGCGATTAAGCTTTGTTGGTTTAAGATTCATCAGCCGATTGCGTTCTATGCGTCTATCTTTACAGTAAGAGGAGAGGACGTTGACGCACAGACGGCGGTAAAGCCTGCGGCAATGGTGAAAAGCAAAATTCAGGAGCTTAAGGCACTGCCTAAGGAGCAGCGCACAGCTAAAACTGAAGGCACGATAGAAACGCTTATGCTTATCTATGAGATGAAGCTAAGAGGACTGGAGTTTCTGCCTGTTGATATATATAAATCTCATTCTTTTATCTACAGAATAGAGGATGGCAAGCTTAGAATGCCGTTTGCGTCTATAAATGGTGTAGGTTCGATTGCTGCGGCAGCCTTGTACGAAAACGCACGGCAGGGCGATTTTATCTCAATTGAGGAATTTCAGCTTCAGAGCGGAATAGGAAAGTCAGTAATTGAAATGCTAAAAGGCTGCAACGCATTCGGAGATTTGCCTGAAACTAATCAGACGACGCTGTTTGGATTCTGATTTGATTTTACAAATAGGAAACTAATATTTCACTTTAAAGAAACAACTGCCCTTGACAAGGCGTAAAGGATATGATATAATTATACATACTACTTTGATAGCATATTAGCAGTTTACTACGATAAAGTGCTTGGAAAGAGGATAGACAATGAAGAGATATGACCTTATAACACCGGAGGGGACGAGGGATTTACTGTTTGAGGAATGCCTTGCAAGGCGAATGACAGAGGACAAGCTGACAACGCTGTTTTCAAAATTCGGCTACAGCGAGGTTGTAACTACAGGCATGGAGTTTTACGATGTTTTTTTAGGAACGTCAAGAACATTTCAGCAGGAGAGCATTTACAAGCTCTGCGATTCAAAAAACAGGCTTATAGCTTTGCGTCCTGATTCGACAATACCGATAGCAAGGCTTGTCGCTACAAGATTAAAGGGTGCACAGCTGCCGCTCAGGCTGTATTACAATCAGAGCATATATGAAAACAACGCTTCGCTCAGAGGACATTCTGACGAGATTGTTCAGGCTGGAATAGAGCTTATCGGGGGAGAAAACACCAAGCGTGCCGATTATGAAGCTCTTTGCACGGCGATAGAAGCTCTTGCGTCGTTTGGAAAGGATTTTCGCTTTGAAATCGGACATATCGGCTATTTCAAGGTTTTAGTTAAGCGGCTGAATATTGATTCGAGAACCGAAGAGGAAATCAGGCAGCTTATCAATTCTAAAAATTACCCTGCGCTTAACGATATGCTTGATGAGATGGGAGAGAGCGAGGTTATAACGGCACTTAAGGCACTGCCTAGTCTTTTCGGCGGCGAGGAGGTCTTTGACAGAGCGGCTATGCTCTACATTGACGATGAGATAAGAGAGATTCTTGATAATCTTAAGAGCGTTTATAATCGTCTTAAGGCTTTAGGCTATGAGGATAAAATAATAGTAGATTTAGGAATTGTAAGGCATACTGATTATTACACGGGAATTGTTTTTAAAGGCTATCTTACGGGGATAGGCGACAGCGTTCTTAAGGGCGGCAGATATGATAAGCTTTTAGGCGAGTTCGGAGAGGATTTGCCTGCGGTGGGCTTCGGAGTCAACTGCGATGCGATAGCTTCCTACCTCTGCAAGCTGGGAGAAGCTCCGCAGATTAGTATTCCAGACTGCATAGTTTACGGCGAAAAGGGATATGTGGTTGAGGCGATGCTTTACGGTCAGCAGCTTGTAAGGGACGGTTTTACGGTGGAAAACAGTCTTTTCGACACGCTTGAGGATACAAAAGAGTATGCGCTGAAAAAGGGCATACACGTAATTTACGCTGTGAATGAAAATGTTCAAAAAATAAAGCTTTGAGTAAAAACGAGGAATAAAAAAATGAATAAACCTATAAGAATTGCGCTTACCAAGGGCAGGCTCGAAAGGGACACGGTAGCGTTGCTTGAAAAGGCAGGCTATGACTGCACGGCGGTGAGAGAAAAGGGCAGAAAGCTGATACTTCCGATTGACGGAGGAAATTTAGAGATTGTGCTTGCTAAGGCTAACGATGTTATTACATATGTAGAGCATGGAGTGTGCGATGTCGGAGTGGTCGGCAAGGACACTATTATGGAAATGCAGGGCAAGTTTTTCGAGGTGGCAGATTTAGGCTTCGGCAGGTGCAGATTTGCGCTTGCGGCTAAAAAAGGAAGTGACTTTTACAGCGGCTACAATGTTAAAACGATAGCGACAAAGTACCCGAATGTGACGAGGAGCTATTTTGAGAGCAAGGGCATGGACGTTGAGATAGTTAAAATTGAGGGTTCAGTTGAGCTTGCGCCGCTGCTTGAGCTTTCAGACGCAATTGTAGATATAGTTGAAACAGGAACAACGCTTAAGGAAAACGGACTTGAAGTTAAAGAATACGTATGCCCGATTTCCGCAAGGCTTATTGTGAATATGGTGAGCATGAAAACACGCAGGCAGGAAATAGAGCGGCTTGTAACAAAGCTAGACTGGGCAAACGCATAGCTTTGTTTGAGCTTTTACATTAGTTAGTCTGCCCTAGAGTTTGACTGCGGCAAACTCCCGAACTTTAATTAGAATGTTCTGCACTTTTGTTTGAGCTTTTACTTGTGTTTTTGCTTACGCAAAACTGTCTGTCCTAAGCATTTGCTTTGCAAATGCTCACATAAAGGCTAGGAGGATTTGATATGGAAATTATAAAAAAAATATATGCTGACGGCAAGGCAGACGAGGAGTTTTTTGAGCTTGTCGAAAAACGCAGCGGAGAAACGGACAAAAAGGTTACTGCAATAGTCGGCGAGATAATAGAGAACGTCCGCATTAACGGCGATAAGGCGGTAAAGGAGTACACCGAAAGGTTTGACGGAAAGCTTCCGCTTTATTATGAGGTTCCCAGAGAGGTAATTAACGATGCGCTTACCGAAGCGGATAGCGATTTTACCGATGCGCTTTTAAATGCGATTGAAAATATAACCGACTTTCACACTCGTCAGAAGTCGCAGAGCTTTGTTAATACAAAGTCGGACGGAGTGATTTTAGGGCAGCGTGTAAGAGGTCTTGAAAGAGTCGCGATTTACGTTCCAGGAGGGACGGCGGCTTATCCGTCGTCGGTTCTGATGAATGCGATTCCTGCTAAGATTGCAGGCGTAAAGGAAATAATAATGCTGACTCCGCCGCTTAAGGACGGTACGCCTAACAAGGATATTCTTGTTGCGGCGGCACTTTGCGGAGTTGACAGAGTGTTTATGTGCGGAGGAGCGCAGGCTATTGCGGCAGCGGCTTACGGCACTGAGGAGATTCCAAAGGCTGATAAAATTGTAGGACCAGGAAATATCTTTGTGGCGACCGCTAAAAAGCTGCTTTACGGCACAGTGGATATTGATATGATTGCAGGACCCAGTGAAATTTTAGTACTTGCGGACGAGAGTGCAAACCCTGTTTTTGTGGCGGCGGATTTAATGTCGCAGGCGGAGCATGACAGACTTGCTTCGGCAATTTTGGTTACTACAAGTGAAAAGCTTGCGGACGAAACGATTAAGGAGCTTGCAAGGCAGATGGAATCGCTTTCGAGAAAGGATATTATAGCGCAGTCGCTTGCTGATTATGGTGCGATTATAATTTGCAGTGATAAGGACAAGGCTTGCGAAATTGCGAACCGTCTTGCGCCTGAGCATCTGGAGGTGCTGTTTGAAAATCCTATGGAATATGTCGGCAGACTTGACAACGCAGGCTCGATTTTCTTAGGCTCATACGCACCTGAACCGCTAGGTGATTACTATGCAGGTCCTAACCATGTTCTTCCCACAAGCGGCACTGCAAGATTTTTTTCGCCGCTTTCAGTGAATAATTTTGAGAAGCGTTCAAGCTTTATCTATTACACCGAAAACGCACTTTGTCAGGCAAAGGACGATATAACCCTGATAGCGCAGAGAGAGGGTTTGACTGCTCACGCTAATGCGATAAAGGTAAGATTTAAATAGCTTTTGAGCCGTCCGAATAAAAGGACGGCTTTTTTGAAAAAAATTCATGGTAAAAAAAGTGCCTAGTTTACAAAGCGTAAATTATGTGTTATGATTAAATTGGAAGGATTAAAATGACTCAGAAGGATAGAAGAGAATATTTGATTAAATACATGCTTGATGAAAGAAATGAACAGATGGAAATAAGCGATGATGAGGAGAAAAGCAAGCGGCTTTTAAGAGCACTGTTTAATGTGCGTATGCCTAAAGAAGCTTCAGAGGAGTTTTTGAAAATTCAGGATGAATATCTTAAGGTGGAAGCTGATAGAAAGAGGACTTATAAGTATGAATGGATTACGCCTGCGGCAAAGGGGATTTATATTTGGAGAGGTGATATTACAACACTCGAATGTGATGCAATTGTCAATGCGGCAAATTCAAAAATGCTAGGCTGCTTTTATCCTAATCACAGGTGCATAGACAATGCGATTCATACCTATGCGGGAGTTCAGCTAAGGCTTGAGTGCGACAGGATTATGCACGGCTGTGAGCTTGAAACGGGCAAGGCTGTGATAACCTCAGCGTATAACCTGCCGAGCAGGTATATAATTCACACTGTAGGACCAATAGTTTACGGTGAGCTTAACGAAAAGCATTGTGAAGCTCTTTCCGAGTGCTATCGCTCCTGTCTTGCTCTTGCGCACCAAAATAATTTAAAGAGCATAGCCTTTTGCTGTATTTCCACGGGGGAGTTTCATTTTCCAAGTGAAAAAGCAGCTGAAATTGCACTTAAAACGGTTATAGAAAACAGAGGAGATATAGAGGTGATTTTTAATGCTTTTAAACACACGGACGAATCAATATACACAGAGCTTGTCGAAAAATATCGAGATTCTCTGCGATAAGCTTAGTGACGCTGACGCTGTGCTTATAGGCGCAGGCGCAGGGCTTTCCGCTTCGGCTGGATTTGACTATTCGGGAGAAAGGTTTGAAAAATATTTTTCGGATTTTATAGAAAAGTACAGATTTAAGGATATGTACATCGGCGGCTTTTATCACTTTAAAACCAAAGAGGAGTTTTGGGCTTACTGGAGCAGATATATCTATATAAACCGCTACATGGACGCTCCGAAAAACACCTACAGCCTGCTTAAGGAGATAGTTAAAGATAAGGACTATTTTGTGATTACAACAAATGTAGATCACTGTTTTCAGAAAGCAGGCTTTGATAAGCACAAGCTTTTCTACACGCAGGGCGATTATGGACTTTTTCAGTGCTCGCAGCCGTGTCATGATAAAACCTATGACAATGAGGAGCAGATAGCGCAAATGCTTGAGCGTCAGCAGGATATGAAAATTCCAGGCGATCTTTTGCCGAAATGTCCTGTTTGCGGCAAGGATATGACAATGAATTTGTGTTCAGACGGCAGCTTTGTAGAGGACGAGGGCTGGCACAAAGCGCAGGAGCGTTACGCTGATTTTCTGCGCAGGCACAAGGGACTGGAAATGCTGTATTTAGAGATTGGAGTGGGAATGAACACACCGTCAATAATAAAGTATCCTTTGTGGAAAATGACTTATCAGAATGGAAATTCGTATTTTGTATCGATAAATTTCGGCGAAGCCTATGCGCCAAAGGAAATTGAAAAGCGTTCGCTTTGCATTAACTGTGATATTCACGAGACTTTAAACGAGGCTTTGAAGCAGAAAAATGGTGAAAAGTGCGACTGATTTATCATTTGACAAAAATAGATATTTACAGAATAACAAGGAATTTTTGTGCATAATCAAACGATTATGAAAGACCTGCAAATTCAAAATCAGCAGCAGATAGCTCACTCCGA
>X368_European_Ground_Squirrel__coassemble_23_pt1 | contig 34356 bp, 31 predicted proteins | sample X368_European_Ground_Squirrel__metabat2_low_PE_002 | metagenome-assembled genome bin X368_European_Ground_Squirrel
TACCAAATGATATTGAAACACCAAACAACAGATGGTTTACATCAATAACAATATATGGTAACGATACTGACAACCGGCATAATGCCGATTTTTGCAACGGTATACGACAAATTGCCGACAACATCAGTGATTTAGAATCATATGCCATTTCTAAAGATACCTACGAAAGTGAAAAAAGCAGAATAGTGTCATATTATACAAGTCCAATAAGAAAGAAAGATTTTCCTGTGCTTTCCCGTGAGGAACGTCAAAAGAAACACATCGAATGGTTAAAGCAGCATTTGAGAGATGAATAGCTTTCCAAACATAACAAAAGAGCCGCTACATCTGCAACGGCTCTTAATATTTATATGTAGTATCACAAATCTGCAAACTCACTCTGTAAAATCCCAATGAGGTCAAAGTGAGGTCAAAATGCTCGTGAATATCTTAAAAACGGCTATATATCGCACTTTCTGGGCAGAGGGCGTTTATTCCCACTCAATAGTAGCCGGCGGCTTTGTCGTCACATCATAAACCACTCTGTTTACGCTCTTAACCTCGTTTACAATTCTGGCGGAGCTAGATTCAAGCACCTCGTAAGGGATTCTCGCAAAATCCGCCGTCATGAAATCAGTGGTGGTTACCGCACGCAGGGCAAGCGTGTAGTCGTAGGTGCGAAAATCTCCCATCACTCCTACCGAACGGTTGTTTGTCAGAACCGCAAAATATTGCCCTATGCTTCTGTCTAAGCCCGCTTTCGCTATCTCCTCACGGAAGATATAGTCTGCGTCCTGCAAAATTTGCAGCTTTTCATCTGTAATTTCTCCCATTATCCTTATCGCAAGCCCTGGACCTGGGAAAGGCTGACGCCATACAAGCGTTTCGGAAAGCTTCAGCTCTTGTCCTAGCTTTCTTGTTTCGTCCTTGAATAACATTCTTAATGGCTCGATTATTTCCTTGAAATCTACATAGTCAGGCAAGCCGCCTACGTTGTGGTGCGATTTTATCGTTGCGGCATCTCCTGAACCTGATTCTATTACGTCAGGGTAAATCGTTCCCTGCGCTAAAAAATCTACCTTGCCAATTTTCTTCGCTTCCTCCTCAAATACTCTTATAAATTCCTCGCCGATAATTCTGCGCTTGGTTTCAGGGTCGCTGACTCCTCTCATTCTCGCCATGAACCTCTCCTTGGCGTTTACTCTCACAAAATTAACGTCCCAGTCGCTGAACGCCGCTTCTACCTCGTCGCCCTCGTTCTTGCGCATAAAGCCATGGTCTACAAATATGCAAGTAAGCTGACTGCCTACCGCCTTTGAAAGCAGAGCCGCAAGTACCGAGCTGTCAACTCCGCCTGAAAGCGCAAGCAGAACCTTGCCGCTTCCGACCTTTTCTCTTATCTCCCTTATCGCCGTCTGAGCATAATTTTCCATCGTCCAGTCGCCGACACAGCCGCACACCTTCTTTAAAAAAGCGTCCAGCATTTTAAGTCCGTTCTCGGTGTGGTTTACCTCAGGATGAAACTGCACGGCATAGAGCCTTCTTTCCTCATTATACATCGCCGCTGTCGGACAGTTGTCAGTATGCGCCGCCGTTTTAAAGCCGTCGGGCAGGAAAGCTATGTAGTCGGTGTGGCTCATCCACGAAACCGCCTCCTGCGGCAAAGCTCCGAAAAGCGCACACTCCTCATTATAATAGGTTTTAGTCTTGCCGTATTCGCTCGTTTTGCAGGTTTTAACACTGCCGCCCAAAAGGTGCGCCATAAGCTGCGAGCCGTAGCAAATTCCCAGAATCGGAATGTCAAGCTCAAAAATTTCCTTGTCAATTGTCGGCGCTCCCTCTCCATAAACGCTCTGAGGTCCGCCTGTGAAAATTATACCCTCCGGCTTAAGCTCCTTAATCTGCTCAAGCGTGATTGATTTGTAGGAAATCACCTCACAGTAAACACTGCACTCACGCACTCTGCGCGCAATGAGCTGATTGTACTGCCCTCCGAAATCTATAATAAGAATGTACTCATGCCCCTTTTGACGCATATTTTTCACCGTTCCTTTCGCAGAAATAAAAATACATAATTATTATAACATCTTAATCGCTTTAATACAAGTGCTTATCTGTAAATTTTTCGCCAAAAAAGCGGCAGACCTTGACCAGAACCTGCCGCTGTACAGATGGTAAATTAAAAAAAGGGGTGATAAATAATTTTCTGTACTAATATAATTATAGCACTTTTCTTGTTGTTTTGCAATCGAAAAGTATTACAATTATATTACAAATTTCTTGTTTATATTCAAATTCCCATAGAAAAGCATTATATTTTACAAACCGTCAAAAGAGCTTTGACAAAAAGAAAATGTTCTTCTCTGCACTTGAAATGTAATACAAATCTCTCACAATTAAATTATATCTTTTGCTCAAAATTTGTTGCATAATAAAGATAAGGAGGTTTGTTTTTATGTGGAAAATACAAAAGGGATACAATTCTGTAAGTAAGACATTCCGATTGCCGGAGGAAATGGTAGAAAAGCTGGACAAGCTTGCGTATGAAAACAATTTGTCGCTCAATCAGCTTGTAATTCAGTGCTTAAACTACTCGCTCGACAATCTTTCAATAGAAAACGATTCTGACAGCAAGGGTTCAGATACTTAAAAATTCAAAAAAACTTTATAAATTAAAAATTGAAAAGCCGCTTTCAGTGTGATATAACAATTGTAGACTTGCACTATGGAGTTAAGCGGATTATGGATGATAAATTTTCACGGGCTCGTTTTGCCTGTTATGTAGGCTATGTCACTCAGGCGGTGGTAAACAATTTTATGCCGCTGCTTTTCGTAACCTTTCAAACTGAATTTTCAATAAGTGCGGCAAGGATTTCGCTCCTCATTGCCGCTAATTTTGTTACTCAGATTCTGATAGATTTCTTCTCCGCTCCGATAGTTTCACTTTTAGGCTGCCGCAAAACTCTGCTTTTAGGCTGTGCATTCACTACGGTGGGACTTGTGTCGATGTCCTTTCTGCCGTCGGTAATAAATCCCTTTGCGGCTCTTTTGTTTTGCTCGGTACTCTGCGCAGTCGGCGGAGGAGTTATGGAGGTTCTTGTAAGCCCGATAATCGAAAGCTGTCCGAGCGAAAACAAGGCGGGACAGATGAACCTGCTCCACTCCTTTTACTGTTGGGGCTCGGCTTTTTGCATACTCGCTTCAACAGTCTTCTTTGCGCTTTTTTCAACCTCGCACTGGCGGATTTTAGCTCTGCTCTGGGCTATCATTCCCCTTGCCGATATATTTTTATTTCTTAAAGCTCCGCTTAATCCGATTGACGATGAAAGGAGCGGCGGCTACAAGCAGCTTTTTTTCAGCGGAGTTTTTTGGCTCATGCTTTTTATGATGATGTGTTCAGGCGCAAGCGAGCTTGCGGTTTCACAGTGGTCTTCAAGCTTTGCGGAGTCGGCTCTGGGAGTTAAAAAGAGCATAGGCGACATTGCGGGACCGTTTGCCTTCGCAATTTTCATGGGAACGGCAAGAGCGCTTTCAGTCAAAATCACTGACAAGCACCTGACAAAAGCTATGGCGGCAAGCTCGGCTCTCTGTATCTTAGGATATGCACTTATCTGCCTGCCTGACTCTGCGCTACTTTCGCTTATCGGCTGCTCTGTCTGCGGATTTTCAGTGGCGATAATGTGGCCGGGAACCTTTTCAATTGCCGCTAAACGTATTCCAAAGGGCGGCACGGCTATGTTTTCGCTTTTGGCTTTAGCAGGAGATGTGGGCTGCACGGCGGGACCTGTGACCGTCGGACTTTCCGACAATTTATCAGACGGCTTTATGCTAGCCGCACTATTTCCCATAGCAATGCTAATCTGTACGCTTATCTGCTCAAGGAATAAAAAGGATGCGCTTTAACGAAAAGTTTATAATGACTTTGCAGATAAAATTTGCATTTTCGTTTCAGATGTAGTATAATATAAAGATAGGATGTGCCTTAAGCGAAAAAGCAAAGCTTAACGGCGCAAATTTAAAAAGAATGGAAATTATTTACTATGCTTTATTTAGCTCTTTCAAATGCGTCTGTTTATGCGCCGATAATGTTTGCAGGCAGCTTTCTGATTGCTTTTTTGTCGATTAAGCTTTTCATGAAGGTTCTCCCGAAGGACCACGGCAGGGATTTTGCCGTAAACGGGCAGTTAAGCGAGGGTAAGCCGAGAGGCGCTGGAATTATAATGATAACCTCGTTTGTGCTGTGTGCGGCTTTGTTTGTACCATTCACTGCCGAAACTGCAATTTACATGGTTTTAATCTATGCCGCCATGCTCACAGGCTTCTTTGACGACGCCGCTCAAAAGCCTTGGGGCGAGCTAAAAAAGGGACTGCTCGACCTTGTGATTTCAATCGGAGTAACCGTCTGCTTTTTGATGAACAATTCCACCGACATAAATATTTTCGGCTATTCATTCCACATTCCCGTTGTGATTTTCGCACTGCTCAGCATAATTCTGGTATGGGCGAGCATTAACGTTACAAACTGCTGTGACGGAGTTGACGGAATGTGCGGCACGCTTTCAATTGTCACGCTGCTGCTCTTTATCCTGCACGGTCTGCCGACAACCGAGCGTGTGCTTTCTAACATAATGATTATGACGCTAATAGCATACCTGTGGTTTAATTCCTCGCCGAGCAAACTGCTGATGGGAGACGCAGGCTCTCGCGCACTTGGCGTTTTTCTTGCGATTGTGTCACTGAGGAGCGGTGATCCTTTCCTCTTTATCGCATTTGCGAGCATGATTATAGTTGACGGCGGACTTGGACTGCTCAAGCTTTCCTGCCGCAGATTTTTGAAAATGAAAAGCTTCATGGAAAATATCAGAACTCCGCTTCACGACCACTGGAGAAAGAATTTAGGGGTCAGCGACACACAGGTGGTTCTGCGCTTTGCCGCAATCGAGCTTGTAATAGGTGCGGCGCTGCTTTACATAATCTGATACAAGGGGAGCTTTTCGATGAGAAACTACATCAGCGACTATGAGAAATTTGACGAAAACTGCTGCTACAGGGGCGACGACTTAGGAGTTACCGTTGACGGTGAAATTACTCGCTTCAAGGTTTGGGCTCCGTTTTGTAATGCGGTTTTTCTGAATCTTTACACTGACGGCGAGGGCGACAACCTTTCTGAAACGGTCTGTATGCGCAGAATTGAACAGGGAGTCTGGTACGCAGAGCTTCTGCACACGGTTTTTTCAATGTACTACACCTACACACTTGAATACGAGTACACAGAGCGGGTTGAGGTTGTAGACATATACGCAAAGGGCTGCGGAATAAACGGAAACCGAGGCTACATTGCGAACTTTGCCGCTTTAAATCCTACCGACTGGGACAAGTCGGAAAGAGTAGTCTGTAAAAGCGCAGTTGACGCTTGTATTTACGAATGTAACGTGAGGGATTTTTCAATAAGCCCCGACAGCGGAGTTGACTTTGACAAGCGGGGACGCTTTGCGGCATTTTCGCAGGAGAACACAAGCTGTAACGGCGTTTCAACCTGCCTTGAACATTTAAAGGAGCTGGGAATTACGCACGTTCAGCTTATGCCCGTGGCGGACTTTGCAACGCTTGACGAAAAAAAGCCGCTCAGCAGCTACAATTGGGGTTACGACCCTAAGAATTATATGTGTCTTGAGGGTAGCTATTGCTCAGACGCTTATGACGGAGATGTGAGGATAAGGGAATTTAAGCAGCTTGTCGCCTCTCTCCACAAGGCGCATATCGGAGTAATTCTTGACGTGGTATTTAACCACACCTACTTTACCGAGAAATCCAATTTTCACAAGACCGTGCCGTACTACTACCACAGGCTTGACTCAGACGGCAAATTTTCAAATGGCTCAGGCTGCGGAAACGAAACGGCTTCGGAGCATCTGATGATGAGAAAATATATCGTTGACGCAATTAAATTCTGGGCGAACGAATACAAGGTTGACGGCTTTCGCTTTGATTTGATGGGGCTTCACGACATTGAAACTATAAATCTTATCCGTGACGAGCTTGACAAAATAGACCCTAGCATACTTATGTACGGCGAGGGCTGGACGGGCGGCACGGCGGCTCTTGCAGGCGAAAGGCTCTGCTACAAGTGGAACAGTCACAAGTTCGGCAGAATCGGCTTATTTAACGACAATATCCGAGACGCCGTCAAGGGCGGAACCTTTGATTTAAGAGAGCGAGGCTTTGTCTGCGCCAACGGTGACAAATTCAATGCGATAAGGCGGTCAGTCACCGCAAATGCGCCGTTTGAGCGTTTGAACGGCACAGCGGACGAGCTTAACTGGGCGTACACTCCCGCACAGGCGATAAACTACTGCGAGGCTCACGACAACCACACACTGTGGGACAAGCTAAGCATCTGCGCTAAAGAATACAGCGAGGACGACAGAATCAGAATGGACAAGCTGGCGGCGGCGGCGGTTCTGCTTTCGCAGGGAGTGCCGTTTATACAGCTGGGGCAGGATTTTCTTCGCACCAAGCCGAAGCTTTACAAGGAAAATGAAGTCAAATCCGACATACCCTTTGACGGCAACAGCTACAACGCTCCTGACGAAACCAACATGATAAGGTGGGGGCGGAAGGCTCTGTATAAGGATGTTTTCAAGTACTACAAAGCTCTGATTGCCCTAAGAAAATCCTCATGGCTCTTTAGAATGTCAAGCAGCGAGGATATGAACAAGCACCTTCATTTTCACGACAACGGCGATGTAATCAGCTTTGAGCTTGTCTGCAATGTCGAGTGCTACTTTGTCGTGCTAAATCCCCAGCCCGATTCACGGCACTGCAATCTCCCGAACGGCGAATTTTACACCCGCTTAACCCCTGACGGCATGGTAAGCTACAGCAAGCTAAGCGGCAGCATTGAAGCAAGCCGAATATCCTGCACAGTGTTTAAAAGAATTTGATATGTTAAAAACTCCCCCGATACGTCAAGTATCAGGGGATAATTTTCATTCGTCAAACAAAGCGTCAAAGTGACGGCGGTAACGCTTTGGGATATTTATCTCATCAGGCAGTCCAAGCTCTCTCAGCACATCTCCTATTATATTTAATCCGTCCTTGTAAAAACGCTCAATCCGCCTTGTCCTGTCTGAAATTCCCTTGTAATCGCTCGGACAAACAAACGTCCAGTCCGCTCCCTCATCATCAACCACAAGCCTGAAATATTTATCAATATCTCTGTCGCTAAAGCCTGCTTTGGCAAGCAGAATATGATGCTCTACCGCTGTCAATGTGGCTTAAAATCACTGTTTCTCCGTCAAAGGAAATTAGGGTGTGTTGACACTAGTATCAGCAGCGGCTCGCCGTCCGCAAGAGCAATGTCAGCTTCCTCTTCATTCGGATACTTTATCACTTTCATTTTGTTCGCCCGACTCCTCGCTCTTCTTTATCTGCTCGTACTTTTCAATGCGGTTGTGAAGCTTTGAAGCGGCATAACCCTCTCTTATTTCCGCCTTGGCTCTGCCCACCGCAAGAGCGTTGTCGGGAATGTCCTTGGTAATTGTCGAGCCTGCGCCCGTGTATGCGCCGTTGCCAACTCTTACAGGTGCAATCAGATTTGTGTTGCAGCCGATAAACGCATTGTCGCCTATAACCGTGCGAAATTTCTTGTCGCCGTTGTAGTTTACCGTAACCACTCCGCATCCGAAATTTACATTCGCTCCTACATCGCTGTCGCCTATGTAGGTAAGGTGCGCCACCGCTGTGTACTCGCCGATTGTAGAATTTTTTATCTCGACAAAATCTCCGATTTTAACGCCTCTTTTTATGTGTGTTCCAGGACGAAGCTGCACAAACGGTCCTATCTTTACATTGTCCTCGATAATCGAATCGTATGCCTGAACGTTGTTGAGATTTACTCTGTTTCCAACAGTGGTATTTTCGATAATGCAGTTATTCCCCAGCACACAGTTTTCGCCTATAGTCGTGCTTCCTCTTAAAATTACTCCTGAGTGAATTACCGTACCCTGCCCGATTGTAACATTGTTTCCAATGCTTACTCCGTCAGAGCAGCAGACCTCTATTCCTGCGTCTAAATGCCTGCCGATAATCTCTGCTCTGGCTATGTCGTTAAGCGCAAGCAGCGCACGTCTGTCGTTCGCTCCAAGCACCACATTCGGATTCCTCGAAATATAAGCGTGAGCACGCAGTCCCTTTTGAATAAGCAGCTCCACACAGTCGGTAAGGTAGTACTCGCCCTGCGCATTGTCGTTTGTAATTTCACTTAAAACCTCAAGCAGCTTTTCCGTCTTGAACCAATAGCAGCCTGAGTTGACTTCGGTAATCGCAAGCTGATACGGCTCGCAGTCCTTTTGCTCGACAATTCCGCTTATACCCTCGTCTGTGCGGATAATTCTGCCGTAGCCTGTCGGATTTTCAAGCCTTGCCGTAACTACCGTAACTGCGCTGTCATTATTAACGTGATAGTCAAGTGCGTCCTGAATTGTCTGAGCGTCTATAAACGGAGCGTCGCCGTTAAGCACCAGCGTGTTGGCGTCAGAAAAGCTCTTAAGAAAATCCGCCGCCTGCATAACCGCATGACCAGTGCCTAGCTGTTCCTCCTGCAAAATTGTAGTAACCTCCGAACGAGTGCTTCTTGACTGAACGTATTCGTCCAGCAGCTGAGCCTTGTAGCCCTTGATAACGCAAATATCCTCTATATCCGCATTTTCGCAGGCGGTAAGAACCCACTCTATCATAGGCTCTCCAAGCACGCTGCAAAGCACCTTCGGTCTTTCAGACTTCATTCTCTTTCCCTGTCCACCGGCAAGTATAACCGCAACATTTCCCATAATTCTTCCTCCCTTTTAATATATGTTCTTTTCACAATATTCAATAAGCCGCTTAAAGGTGTCATCCTCATCAGGTGTCGGCTTCAACTCTCTTGTATGTACTTTAGGCGAATAAAGCGCATAGGAAGCCGTATCATCAGGCATACCGTCAAAAATTTTCTGCACTCTCTTAAACCTCTCCTCGTCAATCTTAAAAATCCTCTGCGAGCGTGTCGGATTCAAGCTGTACAGCTTTCTCATCATGATATATGCCGCCATGCAGATATACTGATCCATTCCCTGAGCAAGCTCCTCGTTTGACGCCGACAAATCCAGCAGTGCTCTCACGCAGTCAAGCGACATATACTCATCGTCATCGTTGTCGTATCTATCAAGCGGTCCTATCTCGGGAACGTTGTACTTTTCACACAAAAGATTCGCTCTCTCCACCGTGATCGAGTGTCTGCCCGTTTCGTACATCGACAAAATCCCCTGTGAAATTCCCAAAGCCTGCGCCGCCTGTGCCTGTGTCCATCCCGCTCTTACTCTTGATTTTCTCAAATACTCTCCAACCGTATCCTTCATAAAAATTCTCCTTTCCTAAAAAGCAGGAACTATTTTTTGTTCTCAGACATATATATTATTAAGTGTACCTCTAAAGCTCCACATGACTGCACATTATTCCGCCGTCTGTGATGTCAATAAACGCATAGGATGGCTTTGACCCATCCCGGGGACATGATGCGCTGCCTGGATTAAGCACATGAACCCCGTCAATGTATTTGTAATATCGCTCGTGCGTGTGTCCGAAAAGCGCAATATCTGCGCCGACCTCTTTAGCCTTCGTTACAAGCATATCAACGCCGTACTTTACACCGAACCTGTGACCGTGAGTGTAAAAAATTCTTGAGCTTCCCATATCGTACAAATTGCTGTTCGGCGTAAACGAGCCGTAGTCGCAGTTTCCCGAAACATTCAGAATCTCAAGCTCAGGATATAGTATTCTCAGCTTGTCAATTTCACGCTCACCATCACCTAAAAAGATAAAGGTGCGGGCGTCCTTATTTCTCTCGACTATTTCTCTTGCTGCGCCAAGGCTACCGTGCGTATCGGAAAATACAATTAAGCGCATTTTTAAACACCTCCGCTCTGAGCCTTCACGCTTAAAACAGCTCCTCGCTAAAGCGTAAATCTCACTTTTACAGTCTAAAATAAATTATCAAAGGAGTTTTTTGTATGAACAACAATCAGTTAAAAGGACAAAACCCGAACGAGGCTGTTTTCGCTCAGCTTCTTAACACCGTTTCAAACAAGCTCGGTTGTACGCCTACACAGCTTAAGCAGCAGCTTGAAAACGGTTCTCTTGAGCGTCAGCTCTTTTCAGACTCTTCAAACCCTCAGCTTCAAAAGCTTAAGCAAGCCGCAAACGACCCCAACGCCGCTCAAAAGCTTCTTAACGATCCCAAAACTGCGGCTGTTTTAAAAAAGCTTTCAAAATAAGGGTTTTCGTCAGATTCCCATAAGAAAGGACGAATCAGCATGGCTGAAGCAGACAACATTATGAACAAGCTAAGCGAGGTTTTAAACGACCCTCAGACTATGACGCAGATAAACCAGATAATGTCCTCACTTTCAGGCGGCTCCGCCAATGAAGCGCAGGAGCAGTCTGATGAAAGCTCCACTGCTCCCGACATTTCCTCCATGCTGTCGCGTCACTTATGCCGCCGCAGCAAGCCGCTTCTCCGCCTCCTAGCGATTCAGGCATTGACATAGCTAAAATAATGCAGATTACAAACGCAATTTCTCAAAGCGGTCAAAACGATCAAAGCATCACTCTGCTGTACGCTCTTAAGCCAATGCTCAAGGATGAAAATCAAGTCAAAGTAGACAGAATTGTAAAAATCTTTAAGCTGTTAGCCGCTTATCCGCTACTGCGTGACAGCGGACTTTTAGGAGGTGATTTGTTTGGCTGACGAAAGCTTCAGAACCATGCAGGAGGAAGCACTTTCCTGTGTGCGGGAAATGCAACGCCGCTCACAAAACTATGCTCCTCCGCCAACTCCGCCGCCGCCCGAACCTGCTCCTGACAAGTCAGAGCAAAGCAACTCCGATTCAAAAACGCTCTTTAGCCTTGGCGGAATAAAAATTGACGAGGAAAAGGCTCTTATCGCTCTGCTCATTTACATACTCTACAAAAACAACGCCGACATGAAGCTTTTGCTCGGACTTGGCTATCTGCTGATTTAACGCTTCTCTACTCGTCCTCAAGCATTTTAACCGCTTCATTCGCCTGAAAATAGCTGTAGCCGTGACGCACCAGCGCATTTATCAGCTTCTGCGTTAGTTCACGATCGTTTGGATCATAAAGGTGCATATACCGCCGCCTTGCAAGCTGAGCCGCTCTCTCGGCAGCGTCGTCCTCGTACTGCTCAATCACTCGGTCTATCACCGATTTCGGTATCCCCTTTTGCCAGAGAAACTGCCTTGCACGATAGCTGCCGTAAAGCTTCACCTCGCACTGCTGACGTGCAAGAGCTTCGGCATAGCGCAAATCGTTTATAATACCCTTCTCAGCAAGGCTGTCAGCAACCTCATAGCAAATATCCTCGTCATAGCTTTGCTTAAGCTTTTTCACCATCTCGGCATAGGAATAATCCCTGTAATCAAGCAGATACAGCGCACGCTCCCTTGCCTTTCTAAGCAAATCCGAACGCTCAATCTCTTTCCACTTCTCGTTTTCAAGCTCCATAGAGGTGCAAAGCGAATATTTCGCCGCCGTTTCAGTGCTGATAAAGGCGGTAATTTCCTCATCGCCGCTTACAAGGACAAGCTTCAGCGTACTGCCCTTGTATTTTTCCATGCTCTCTAGTTTAAGCATAATCAGCTTCCAAGCGTAGTAATATCCACAGGCGCAAATTCCTCAAAATCGTCCTCCGCATTCACCGTCAGATCAGGCTCTGCGGTTTTCTTTGAAATTTTCTTAGGCTTTGGATCTGATTCGTCTGTCTGCTCGCTCTCCTGCTTCTCCAGAGTACTCTGCGCCGCCTGCTCCGCCTTTTGCTCGAGCTTGCTTTTTTCGGCTTCCTCCGCTCCCTTTTTCTCAAGCTCCTTAGCTTTGAGAATTTCCTTTATCTTGCCCTCAATTTCAGCCATCAATTCAGGATGCTCCTTGAGGTAAATTTTTGCGTTATCTCTGCCCTGTCCAAGCTTAAGCTCGCCGTAGCTGAACCATGCTCCGCCCTTTTTGGCAACTCCCAGCTCAACTGCCATATCCAGAACCTCACCTGTTCGTGAAATTCCCTGACCGTACATTATATCAAATTCGCACTCCTTAAACGGCGGCGCAACCTTGTTCTTTACAACCTTTACCCTTGTGCGGTTTCCGATAACCTCGCTGCCGTCCTTTATAGCCTCGCCCTTGCGCACGTCAAGCCTTACCGACGCATAAAATTTAAGTGCGCGTCCGCCTGGCGTCGTTTCGGGATTGCCGTACATCACGCCTATTTTCTCTCTTATCTGGTTGATAAAAATCGCCGTGCAGTTTGACTTCGCAAGCACGCTGGTAAGCTTTCTCATAGCCTGCGACATTAGTCTCGCAAGCTGTCCTACGTGCATATCTCCCATATCGCCGTCAATTTCCGCCTTAGTCACCATCGCCGCCACAGAGTCTATAACTATGCAGTCTATCGCTCCCGAACGAGCCAGAGCCTCCGCTATTTCAAGAGCCTGCTCGCCGCTGTCAGGCTGTGAAACAAGCAGCGTGTCAATATTAACTCCTAAATTTCTTGCGTAAACGGGATCAAGCGCGTGTTCAACGTCAATAAACGCAACCTCACCGCCCAGCTTCTGCGTTTCGGCTATGCAGTGAAGCGCAACGGTAGTCTTTCCTGAGGATTCAGGACCGTACAGCTCCACAATTCTTCCTCTCGGAATACCGCCGATTCCCAAAGCCATATCAAGCGTCATCGACCCTGTAGGAATAGCGTCAATGTCAAGCTTTGTGTCCTCGCCCAGCTTCATTATCGCACCCTTGCCGAACTTTTTCTCGATATACCCGACCGCAGTTTCAAGAGCCTTTCTCTTCTCCTCTGCGTCTGTTATTTCAACTACCTGCGCCTTCTCCTTTTTCTTCTTATCCGCCGCCATTTTTAATCTGCCGTCCTTTCATTATTTTTATTATCAAGCTGCTCGTATAAGCTCACAGCCTCGTACTCGTGATTTTTTCCAAAAACGCACCGATTTATTCCAGCCATGTCGCTCCTCGTCCGCACGTCCTTAAAGCCTGCCTGAATCATAATCTCCATGACCTCATCCTCCTGCCCTGCGCCGATTTCAAAGAGCATGATACCATCGTCCTTAAGCTTATATTTCCACTCTCTGACAATAGCTCTGTAAAAATCCAGACCGTCCTCACCGCCACGCAAAGCCTCCTCAGGCTCAAAGGTAACCTCCTTTTGCAGCTTTGTCATTTCCTCATCAGTCACATAAGGCGGATTGCAGACAATCAAATCCGCCTGCGGCAAAAGCTTTGTCGTTTCTGCGTCCTTTACGTCCGCCAAAATCGCCCTGCATCCGCTCCTTTTCGCCGAGATATTTCTCTTAAGAAAATACATCGCTGTTTCGTACTTTTCAACACAGTAAACCTCTTTGCAGTCAAGCTCTCTTTCAAGCGTGATTCCAATACAGCCCGTCCCTGCGCACAAGTCCGCCACTACAAGCGCAGCCTTTCCCTCGAAAAGCTTCTTTGCGGCGTTTATCAGCGTTTCAGTATCCGCTCTCGGTATAAGCGCTCCTGCTCCCACCTCAAACGGTTCTCCGTAAAAATCCCACTCGCCGATTATGTACTGTAGCGGCTCGCCCATAAGCCTGCGAGCAAGCAAAAGCGCCACATTGTTAATCTGTTCGCCTGTCGCCTTTGCCGTCTGGTCAAACTTTCCACGGCAGTTAAAGCCCAGCGCAAACCCCGCAAGCTCTCTCGCTTCCCAGTAATAGTTTGTAATTCCTGCCGCCGCAAGCTTTTCCGACAGACTCGCTATTACGTCCTTATATGTATAATTTACCATTTATCCGATTCACCATCCTTAGGAATAACCGCCTTAAGCGCAGCTATAGCGCACTCTATTTCAGAGTAGTCAGGCTCGCTGGTAGTTATCCTCTGAATCCAAAGCCCAGGCGCAGATATTATCCTTGTCGCCAGGTTGTTATATTTTCCTGCAAGCATAATAAGCTCGTACGCTATCCCCATCACAACAGGCAAAAGCGCAATTTTAACAAGCACTCTGAGTGCCACAACGTCCCACGTCACATGAAAAACCGTATTCACAAAAATGCTGATAAACAAAACCAGAAAGATAAAGCTTGTTCCGCATCTCGGATGAAAGCGGCAGTGTTTCGACACATTTTCAGGAGTAAGCTCCTCGCCGTGCTCATAGCAGGCTATAGTCTTATGCTCCGCTCCGTGATATTCATACGTTCTCGCAATTTCAGGCATTTTAGCTGTAAGAGCCGTATACCCTACAAAAATCGAAATCTTTAAAAGCCCCTCGATAATATTCTTAACCACCATCGGCATATTCGGAATCAGAATTGAAATTCCCTTTAATATCAGCGACGGCAGGTACATAAACAGCACCAATGCAAGAGCCACGCCGAAAACCATTGAAATAGTCATCAGCACTGGCATAAGCTTGTCGCCGAACCTGTCGTCCAGCCACTGCTCAAACCTGTTCATTTCCTCTTCCTCATCGTCCTCCGTCATCTGTTTATCCGCAGACCTCGACAAGCACCTGTAGCCGTCAATCATCGACACGATAAAGTTAAAAACTCCACGTACAAACGGCGTTTTTCTATACCACGGCAAGCCGTTCTTGCCCTTAATATCCCACTCCTCAAGGTCAATTTCGCCGCTGGGAAGCCTGCAAGCCATCGCCGACTTGCCGATCCCCCTCATCATAACTCCCTCGATTACCGCCTGTCCGCCGATTTTCGTCTTGAATTTCTCTCCGCCGACAGCCTGCACTGTTTTCTCCTTTGCCATTACATTTCCTTTCATCCTGAATTTTCAAATCTTCCTTGTATACACAATCGCTCTGCCTAGCCCAAGCTTTTTCGTATAAATATTATTGTATCACATTTTTAACTCAAAGTAAAGCGTTTTTTTACAATTTATTTTTACCGATAACATTTTTCACTTTCCGACGCAGAACCTTGAAAAAATCTCATCAACCACGCTGTCGGTAATTCTCTCTCCAGTAAGCGAAGCGAGCTGCTCCGCACTTCTTTCAAGCTCAACCGTCACAGCGTCAAGCGTCATACCGCTCAAAAGTGCCTCTCTTGCCGATTCAAGTGCCTCAATCGACATTTCCAGCCGCTTTTTTTGCCGTTCATTCACAAACAAAGCCGCTCCCTCGCCGTCAAATCCTGCAAAGCGTTCAGCTATTATCCCTTCAAGCTCATCTCTTCCAACACCGTCAACAGCCGACATTTCAACCACTGCAAGCCCTGCGCACAGTCTGCGGTACTCCTCAACCGCCGCCGCACTGCTCTTGTCGCTCTTATTTATAACGACAACTGCGTTTTTATCAAGCGACTTAGCTAAAGCTCTGTCCTCGTCACAGGGCGTTTCACTTCCATCAAAAACAGCAATCACCAGCACGCTCTCATCAAGCCTCCGCCTTGCCAGCTCCACGCCGATTTTTTCAACTTCATCGTCCGTTTCTCTTAGCCCTGCCGTGTCGCAAAGCCTGAGCGTCACATCGCCAAGTCTGACGCTCTCCTCCAGCAAATCGCGAGTAGTTCCCGCCGTGTCGGTGACAATCGCTCTCTCAAAGCCTAACAGCAAATTCAGCAAGGTAGACTTTCCCACATTAGGCTTGCCGACAATCACAGACGGCACACCTTTTTTCAGCATCAGTCCCTTGTCGTAATTTTCAACCAGTCTTCTTTGAACCGACATACACTCGTCAATCGTTTCAAGCACTGCCGAGCCTTCAACCTGCGGCAAATCCTCCTCAGGGTAATCAGCCCATGCAGCAAGCTCTCCTAAAAGCGTCACCAGCCTTGCCTTTACAGCTTTTATCTCCTCAAAAAGCCTGCCCTCTCTTGACAGCCGAGCCGATTTTAGCGTCAGCTCTCCCTGCGCCGAAACAATATCCATAACCGCCTCCGCCTGAGTTAGCGACATTTTGCCGTTAAGGAAAGCTCTCTTTGTAAACTCACCTCTGTCCGCAGGCTCCGCACCGTTCTCACAGCAAAGCCTTAGCACTCTTTCAGTAACGTAAATTCCCCCATGGCAGCTTATTTCCGCCGTATCCTCACCGGTATACGAATGAGGCTCTCTGAAAACGGTAATCACCCCATCGTCAAGCGTTTCGCCGTTTTTATCAACTATATTCCCATAAGCGCAGCTATAGCCCGTCATTTCCTCAATCCTTTTACACGAAAGAGGAACAAAAACCTTCCCTGCAACTATCAGCGCATCCTTACCGCTGATTCTGACAACAGAAATCGCCCCCTGCGCCTGTGCGGTCGAAACAGCGCAAACTGCGTCCAAAAAATCATCTCCCATCAATCTAAAGCGGTTTAGCCTTAATCCTGCCAAAGCTTCTAGGAAACCTGTCCTGTGTTTCCCTTATTTTTTCAACAACGACAGCCGAGCGTTCATCTCCGTCGGGCAAGCGATACTTCAAAACCTGCGAAATCTCTCCGCCCAGCGTCCTTACAGCACCTTTTGCTTCGCTTACCTCTGCGTCTTTGCCCTTAAGCGCAACAAATTTTCCGTCCACCTTTACAAGCGGCAGACACAGCTCGCAAAGCACTCTGAGATTAGCAACAGCCCTTGCCGTAACCACATCAAAGCTTTCCCGATATTCCTCAGTTCTCGCAAGCTCCTCAGCTCTGCCGCAGACGCACTTAACCTCAACGTCCAGCTTTTCAGCCGCCGCCTGCAAAAATCCAACCTTCTTATTCAAGCTGTCAACAAGTGTGACGTCCATATTCTGATACCACAGCTTCAAAGCCAGTCCTGGAAACCCTGCGCCACTGCCTATGTCAGCGAGAGAAAGTGGTGTTTCACGTGAAACAATGAGGAGGGAAAACGGGTATATGCTGTCGTAAAAGTGCTTTTGTGCAATTCCCAACGGATCTGTGATTGCAGTAAGGTTCATTCTCTTGTTCCACTCGCAAAGCGTTTCAGCGTAAAGACTAAAGCTGTCGTAATCACTTTGCGTGACGTCCAGTCCTCCCTGCTTAAATAAATCGTAGAAGCTTCCGTAATCAATCAGCGCCGCCATTGTTTTCTCCCTTTTTATAAGCCTTGAGCCATATCAGCAGTACGTTTACATCAGCAGGATTTACTCCTGAAATTCTGCTTGCCTGACCTACGCTTAACGGCTTCACCTTGTTCAGCTTTTCAGCCGCTTCAAGCCGTAAGCCTCTGATTTGCGTATAGTCTGTGTCCGCACTCAAAAGCTTTCGCTCAAGCCTTCGCATAGACTCAACCTGCTCATTTTGTATCGCAATATAGCCCTCATACTTTATGTTAAGCTCAACCTGCTCGCATATCTCATCGCTGAGACGCGGTCTTTGCTCGTCAAATTCCGCTAAACCCCTGTAGCTAAGCTGCGGACGCTTTATAAGCCTCGAAAGCTTTGTCCCCGTTGTGATTTTCTCTGTTCCGCAGCTGATCAGATACTCGTTCATCTTATCGCTCGGCGCAATGTTTACCTTTTTTACTCTCTCTGTTTCCGCTTCTATCTTTACTTTCTTGTCAAGCAAACGCTGATACCTGTCCTCGCTGATTAGTCCTGCTCTGTACCCCGTTTCGGTAAGTCGCAGATCCGCATTGTCCTGTCTGAGAATAAGCCTGTACTCGCTTCTTGAGGTCAGCATTCTGTAAGGATCGCTGCAGCCCTTTGTTACAAGGTCGTCAATCAGCGTGCCAATGTACGAAGACGCTCTGTCAAGCATCAGCGGCTCTTCGCCCTTAAGCTTAAGCGCAGCGTTCACTCCTGCAACAAGCCCCTGCGCCGCAGCCTCCTCATAACCTGACGTGCCGTTAAACTGCCCCGCTCCATAAAGCAAAGGTACGCTCTTAAATTCCAGCGTAGGCAAAAGCTGCGTCGGATCACAGCAGTCGTACTCTATCGCATATGCGTTTCGCATAATTTCAACCCTTTCGAGCCCCTCGATCGTCCGCATAAATTCAAGCTGAACCTCCTCGGGCAGCGAAGAGCTCATTCCCTGGACATAGCACTCTTCTGTATCAAGTCCCATAGGCTCAATGAAAAGCTGGTGCCTTGACTTGTCAGAAAAACGCTTCACTTTGTCCTCTATAGACGGACAGTATCTCGGTCCTACTCCCTCAATCTGCCCCGAATACATCGCCGAACGATTTATGTTGTCCAGAATCACCTTGTGCGTTCGCTCGTTTGTGTAACCGATATAGCAGGAAACCTTGTTCTCAAGCGGCTTGTCGTTTTCAAACGAAAAAGGTGTGATTTTTTCATCGCCGTCCTGCTTTTCAAGCTTAGAAAAGTCAATAGACCTCCTGTGAACTCTGCACGGAGTACCCGTCTTGAACCGCCTTAGCCTTACGCCTAAGCCTTCAAGCGACGCCGACAAGCCCTTTGCGGGCAGCATTGAATCAGGTCCGCTCTCGTATGAAACGTTCCCTACAAAAACCTTGCCCTTTAAATACGTTCCGCTTGCAATTATAACAGCCTTCGCTCCGTAAGACGTGCCAAGCTTTGAACGCACTCCGCTTATTTTTCCCTCGTCAGTGATAATCTCAACAATCTCATCCTGCTTAAGATACAAATTTTCCGTCTGTTCAAGCGCCCTTTTCATGTAAAGGTGATACTTCGTTCTGTCAGACTGCACTCGCAGACTGTGAACGGCAGGTCCTTTGCCCTTGTTTAACATTCTCGACTGCAAAAAGGTAGCGTCAGCCGCCTTTCCCATCTCTCCGCCTAAAGCGTCAATCTCTCTCACCAGATGCCCTTTCGCAGTGCCGCCTATCGACGGATTGCAGGGCATATTCGCCACAGCGTCAAGAGAAATACTGAAAATTACCGTCTTAAGCCCAAGCCTTGCAGCCGCAAGAGCCGCTTCACAGCCTGCGTGTCCTGCTCCGATTACCGCTATATCAAAATCTGCTATGTTACACATCGCTTTTGCTTCTGACCTTTCTAATCCTTGCAGCGTTCCAGCTTGTCCTTGCCGCCCATGTACGGTCTTAACGCTTCGGGAACAGCTACGCTGCCGTCCGCTTTCAGATTGTTTTCAAGATACGCAATTAATATTCTCGGCGGAGCGACAACTGTGTTGTTTAACGTGTGCGCAAAATACTTGCCGCCGTCTTCTCCTCTTACTCTGATTCCAAGCCGCCTTGCCTGCGCATCTCCTAAATTTGAACAGCTTCCTACCTCAAAATATTTCCTCTGCCTTGGACTCCATGCTTCGACGTCAAGGCTCCTTACCTTTAAATCAGCTAAATCTCCCGAACAGCATTCAAGCGTTCTTACAGGAATGTCCAGTGTGCGGAAAAAGTCAACTGTGTTGTTCCAGAGCTTGTTATACCACTCGTCGCTGTCCTGCGGCTTGCAGACTACAATCATTTCCTGCTTTTCAAACTGGTGAATACGGTAAACTCCGCGCTCCTCAATGCCATGTGCGCCTACCTCTTTTCTAAAGCAGGGGCTGTAGCTCGTTAAAGCCTTTGGCAGCTCGCTTTCAGGAATTATCGTATCGATAAAACGTCCGATCATCGAATGCTCGCTTGTACCAATCAGATACAAATCCTCGCCCTCAATCTTGTACATCATTCCCTCCATCTCGGCAAAACTCATAACTCCCGTTACAACGTCCGAACGAATCATATACGGCGGAATAAAGTAGGTGAAGCCTCTGTCGATCATAAAATCTCTTGCGTAGGAAAGTATCGCCGAATGAAGCCTCGCTACGTCGCCCTTGAGATAGTAAAAGCCGTTTCCGCTCGTTTTCCTTGCGCTGTCAAGGTCTATTCCGTTCAGAGCCTCCATAATGTCAACGTGGTACGGAATTTCATAATCGGGAACTATCGGCTCTCCGAAACGCTCAAGCTCAACATTCTCACTGTCGTCCCTTCCTATCGGCACATCATCGCCTATAATCTGCGGAATAACCAGCATGATTTTTCTTATCTCTCCCTCAAGCTGCGTTTCTCTCTTCGCTAAATCCTCAAGCTCAGCTCCGTACTGCTTTACCTCGCTTTTAACCTGCTCCGCCTGCTCCTTTTCACCCTTTGCCATAAGTCCGCCTATAAGCTTGCTCATGCTGTTTCTCTTGGAGCGCAGCTCGTCCGCTCTCGTCTTTGCGGCTCTGTACTCCTTATCAAGCTCTATAACCTCGTCAACAAGCTCAAGCTTGTCCTCCTGAAACTTCTTCCTGATATTCTCCTTTACAATCTCAGGATTTGCTCTTACAAATTTAATATCCAGCATAATTTTTTCTCCTTATCATTATTAATATTTATTTCCATAGCATATCTAAAAAACCGCCGCTGTGCAGATGCGTTTTAGTTGTGCAGATGCTCAATAAACCGGTTGACAAGCTCTTTAAGCTCCTCCTCGCCGTTTACATAGAACTTAAGCGAAAGCCTGCCGTTTTTTTCAGGGTAAATCTTTGCGTGAACTCCGTAATAATCCCTAAACGCCAGCTCCGCCTCGCGAGCGTACTTGCTAAGACTTCCCAGCTTGTTGTCAAGCGGCGGATACTTGTAAATCGGCTGCAAAATATTTTTCTCTTTCTCCTCGTCCTCAAGCTCTTCCTTTGTCGGAATCCTGTTTAAATGTTCAATTTCCCTAACCGAGCTGCCCTCCATCGCGAGGGTAAACATCTCTCTCAACCTATCGCCGCTCACGCCGCACATCGCTCTTGCGTGTCCGACAGTGATTTTCTTCTCCGACAAAGCTTTTTTTATATGGTCGGGAAGGTTTAACAGCCTGACTGAATTTGCAATCGCCGAGCGCGACTTTCCAACGCTCTTTGCAACCTGCTCCTGCGTCATGCCGTAATCGTCCATAAGCCTGCGGTATGCGCTTGCCTCCTCAATCGGATCTAAATCCTCACGCTGCAAATTCTCCACAAGCGAAATCTGAGCCGCCTGTAAATCGTCAAGCTCCTTTATCACAACTGGAATCTCCTCAAGCCCCGCAAGTCTTGCCGCTCTCCACCTACGCTCTCCCGCAACAATTTTGTAGCCGCCGTCAATCGGGCGCACCAAAATTGGCTGCAAAACTCCGTGCAGTGAAATGTTGTCCGCAAGCTCCTTTAAGCTCTCCTCGTCAAAGCTCACTCTCGGCTGGTTCTTGTCAGGCTCAATGAGCGAAATCCTCAGCGTCGCCTGATTTTCCTCCGCAAGGCTCTCCTGCTCGTGATCTTCAAAAAGCATATCCAGTCCATTCTTAAGCCGTTCTTTCTTAGCCATTTTTTACCTTTTTCCTTTCTATAATTTCCTTGGCAAGAGCCTCGTAAGCCCTGCTTCCCTTGCATTTCTTATCGTAATAAATCACTGGCATACCAAAGCTCGGAGCCTCTGAAACCGCAACGTTTCTCGGTATTACCGTTTTAAAAACGCTGTCGGGAAAGTACCTCTTTACCTCTTTTTCAATCTGCTTTGTAACCTTGTACCTGTCAACGTACATGGTAAAAAGTATTCCCTCAAGCCGCAGTTCAGGATTGTAAGAAGCTCTGATACGTTCTATCGTATTTTTAAGCTCCGCAAGTCCCTCTAGCGAAAGAAATTCGCACTGTATCGGAACTAAAACCGAATCCGCCGCCACAAGCGCATTTATCGTAAGCAAATCAAGCGTAGGCGGACAGTCTATAAATATGTAGTCATAAAATTCCCTTGCGTCCTTAAGCACCTCTCTGAGCCTTTTTACACGATCCTTTTGCTGCAAAAGCACTGCTGACGCACCTGAAAGCTGCTGTGTAGTAGGCACAAGACTCACGCCCTTGTGTTCGGTAGCGACTACCGCTTCAAACGCAATGCATTCTCCCATCAGCATTTCAAAAGAGGTATTGCGCACGCTTTTCTTTCTTATTCCAAGGCTTGTCGTAGCGTTGCCCTGCGGGTCAACGTCCACAATCAGCACCTTGTTTCCCTTTTCGCCAAAGACAGCCGCCAGATTGACGACGGTGGTGGACTTGCCGACCCCGCCTTTCTGGTTTGAAACGGCGATAACCTTTCCCATAAGCCCTTTCCTTTCAAAAAAATCTCTCAATATTTTTTAAGTCATACTCCTATTATACTACATTTTCCGAGCTTTGAAAAGACTTTTTTAAATTTTTTTCAATTGGCGAAATATTTTTTTCGCAATTTCCGACAAATTCGCTCTGATTTTTCCGTCAAATCAAAACCAAACAGCCCGCAAAATCAGATTTTAAGAAGCAATCTGTCAGCTTAAGTCATAATTTTCTGTGAATAATCGCTTTAAAAAGCATTGCAAAATGTGTTATACTTTATTTGGAGGCGATAAAGATGAAAGCAGAAGTAAAAAGGGAAGTGTCTGTTGTTGAAATTGAACTGGGAAGCATCTCTCCCTGTCCGTATAAGCCGAGAGAAAGCTTTGACAGCGCTTCGCTCATTTCTCTTGCCAAGAGCATAGCGTCAGTCGGAATAATCGAGCCGCTTGTCGTGCGAAATAGAGAATTTTCTGACGATAAGCAAGGCTATGAGCTTGTCTGCGGAGAACGCCGCTTAAGAGCGGCTAAAATTGCAGGTCTGCGCACTGTGCCGTGTATAATCAGCGAGCAGAGCGACAGCGGCTGTGCAATTCTAGCCTTGACAGAAAATCTCCAGCGTCAGGACTTAAACATATTCGAGCAGGCAAGGGCAATACGCATGCTCACAGATATATTTTCAATAGACCGACAATTTGCTGCGCTTTCCTTAGGCTTGTCACAGTCCGACATTTCAGAGAGCCTTAAGCTCCTCAGCCTTAGCCAGAGCGAGCAGGAAGCCTTTCTTTCAAACAATCTCACTCTTTCCCATGCCGAAGCTTTGCTTTCAGCCGAGCCCTGCGACAGAAAAAAGGTTCTGACTGAAATCTGCAAAAGGCACCTCTCCGCCGAAGAGACTTGCGCATACATACTTTCTCTCAACGAAAAAAAGCGAAGAAAAGAAACTACCTGCGCCGCTCCGCAGCGCTTACCGACCGCCGCTTGTTTTTCAACACAATTGAAAAGGCTGTCAACATCATTCGCCTTGCAGGAGTAAATGCGCAGACGGAAAAAATAAAGTCCGACGGCTGCACAAAATATGTAATAAGTATTCCCGACTAAGGAAAAGTTTCACGTGAAACATTTGCTCAACGCTCCTGCCATGCAAATAATTTCTTTGAACGCACTTAACAAAAATCCCGACCTTGAACAGTCGGGATTTTGTACTTTGAAAATCAATCTTCTGTCGGTTCAGCTTCGCTTTCCTCTGGAACATCCTCTATCTCGGCAGTGTCGTCATGCTCGGTTCTGGTAAAGGCTACAACCTTACTCTCTGCGCCTAGCTTCATGAGCTTGACGCCTCGCGCATATCTTTCCATAAGCCGTAAATCAGAGGTTCTCAGCCTGATTATTATTCCGTCAGATGAAATCATGATGATGTCGTCATCGTCGTCAACTACCTTGATTCCGCAAACGCTGTCGCCTTTGCAAGTGTAGTTCTTTAAGCCGTATCCGCCTCTGTTCTGGATTCTGTAAGCGTCAAGCGAGCTTCTTCTGCCTAGTCCGCTGTCAGAAACGGTCAGCACACTCGCTCCCTCTCTTACTCTTGCCATCGAAACTACACTGTCGCCGCTGCGCAGCTTTATCGCTTTCACTCCGTGCGCTGTTCTCGACATTGAACGTATGTCCGTTTCCTTGATTCGTATCGCCATGCCGTGCTTTGTCGCAATGATTAACTCGCTTTCGCCGCTCGTCATTCTTACTCCGGCAATCTCATCGCCCTCGTCAAGTCCTGTAGCAATCAGTCCGTTCTTGCGCACGTGCCTATATTCGCTTAGTTCGGTACGCTTGATTTTGCCTCTTTTTGTGCAGATTATAATGAATTTGCCCTCTGCGAAATCTTCCGTCTTTATCATTGCGGCAATCTTCTCGTTCTCTCTCAGCGGTAGAATGTTTACAATGTGCGTTCCCTTTGAAACCTTTGAACCCTCTGGAAGCTCATAGCACTTTAGCTTGTACATTATTCCTAGGTTAGATATAAAGAGCAAGTTGTCATGAGTAGAGCAGACGTACATTTCCTCAATAAAGTCGTCCTCACGCTGCTTCATTCCAGTTACGCCCTTGCCGCCTCTGTTCTGCGCCTTGTATAAGCTTACAGGGATTCGCTTGATGTAGCCGCCGTTTGTGTAGGTAACTACATTGTCCTCAACAGGGATTAAATCCTCAACGTCAACCTCGCCGCTTACATTTTCAATCTGCGTCAGCCGCTTGTCGCCGAATTTTTGCCTTATCTGCTCAACCTCGTCAAGCATTATGCTCAAAATCCTTGAGTGGTTAGTCAAAATATCCTCAAGATCCTCAATCTTTATTTTCAGCTCATTTAACTCGTCGGTTATCTTCTGCCGCTCGAGTCCAGTGAGCCTGCCAAGCGTCATATTCGCTATGTGACTTGCCTGAGTTTCAGTCAGATTGAACCTTGCGCACAAACGCTCCTTGCCCTCAGGAATGTTGCTAGAGGTTTTCATTATGTCTACAACCTCGTCAATGTTGTCAAGCGCAATCACTAATCCCTCTAAAATGTGCGCTCGCTCCTTAGCTTTCTTAAGGTCAAATTTCGTGCGCCGAGTAATTACTTCAACCTGAAAATCAATGTACTCCTGTAAAATCTGCTTGAGAGTAAGCGTTTTAGGCACTCCGTTTACTAAGGCTATCATGATGACGCCAATCGTGTCCTGCAATTGAGTGTAGGTGAAAAGCTTGTTGAGTACCACCTGCGGGATTGCTTCCTTTTTGAGCTCAATTACAATTCTTAAGCCGTCCTTGTCCGATTCGTCCCTTAAATCGTGTATTCCCTCTACTCTCTTTTCCTTGTGCAGCTCGGCTATTGCTTGTATCAGCCTTGCCTTGTTCACCATGTAGGGAATTTCATGCACTACTATGCACTGCCTGCCCTTTATCTCCTCAATCGTGGTTTTCGCTCTCAGCATTATCTTTCCTCTGCCTGTGCCGTATGCGCTTCTGATTCCCGATTTTCCCATGATAATTCCACCAGTAGGGAAGTCGGGTCCCTTTATGCAGCCCATAAGCTCGTCAAGCGTGCAGTCGGGATTTTCCACTAAAAGCTTCATTCCCTCGATAACCTCGCCTAAATTGTGTGGAGGAATGTTTGTCGCCATTCCTACAGCGATTCCCGTTGAGCCGTTGCAGAGCAGCTGCGGAAATCTTGACGGCAAAACTACAGGCTCCTGCAGTCTGTCGTCATAGTTCGGCTGAAAATCTACCGTTTCCTTGTTTATGTCGGTCAGCATATGCATTGCGACCTTTGCCATCTTTGCCTCTGTGTAACGGTAAGCGGCAGGCGGATCTCCGTCAACCGAACCAAAGTTTCCCTGTCCGTCAACCATCGGGTATCTTAACGAAAATGTCTGCGCCATTCTTACCAGTGCATCGTAAACCGAAGCGTCGCCGTGCGGATGGTAGCGTCCAAGCACTGAACCTACCGTGTCGGCACACTTGCGGTACGCCTTTTCAGGATACAAGCCGTTTTCGTACATTGTGTAAAGTATTCTGCGGTGTACAGGCTTTAAGCCGTCACGCACATCAGGCAGCGCTCTCGAACAAATTACTGACATCGAATATTGCAGGAAGGACTCCTTCATCATCTTTTCAATGTCAATATCAATAATATTTGAGTTGTCCTTAAAAGCTGCCGCTTCATTTTCGTTTTCGACGCTCAAAATTATACACCTCTTTCTTTATTTATCCTTATCATTATCATTTTTACCATCTGAGAAAGCCTCTTCCTGCACTTCCTCGTTTTTTTCACCATCGTTCTTTATTTTTTGCTTGTTGTAAAAAATCACATAGTCATCGCCTAATATGCTCTTGAGATGAGCGCTGAAAATTTCAATCATTTTCTCGTTCATAGCCTGCTTCGGAACTGTGTAAATGTAATCCTTGCTGTACACCAGAATAAATAAATCCTCGTAGTCAAGAACCTTCAACTCTATGTCCTCAAACTTAATCATCGCAGGCGGGTAGTTGTAAAGCTTGTCGCCCGCAAGCTCGCTCGCATCGATTATTATTCTTGAATTGTAAAAGGAAAGCTTGTAGCTGTCGTTTATCACATCGTCCGAACTGCTTACCGCATCCTTTTTTGCGCTTAGACTGTTTGCCCACATAATTACAATAATTCCTATGCAGACAATCATCAAAAGACAGCTCATAATATTGCTTGTCGAAGCAAAAATTGAAATCAAAAAGCCTGCGGCAAGCAAGCCGAAAAGAATAGTCCATCTGATATTTTTCTTTCTGACAAACTCGTTATAAAAGAGCATATACCCATCAAGCACCTGGTCGGGCGTCACCATGTATTCAAAGTCAAAAATTAGCTTGTCCAGCTCGGGATCCGCAGAAGCGTACTTTTTCTTTTTGCTGCCGAAAACCTCTGTGTTTTCTGCCTCGTCAGCCGCTTCTGTCAGATACGCCTTCTCCTTTTTCGGATTTGTGCCGAAAAACATATCCTTTATCGTTTCCTTATCAAGCAAATCTGACCTTTTTACCTTTTCCTTAACGCTGCCGAAGGTCTTTGAAGCACCGTCCAGAGCTACTTTTCCAGTCTTGGTTATTTCAATCTTTATTTTGCTCTGCGCCGCTTCGTTGTTTTCTGCTTCCTCAAAGGCTTCTGCCTCGCCATTTTTTTCTAAATCCGCTTCCTCTTTTTTACTCGGCTCGCTCTCAGACGTTTCTTTTTCCTCCTCATCGCTCTTTTTGCAAGCCTTAGCCGCTTCACTCTTTAAAGCTTCGCCAAACCACTCGCCTTTTTCAGTATTCTCAGCCGCTTTGCTGTCTGAAAATTTCTCCGTGCGAACGAAAAACTCCTCCGTGCGAATTGGCTCTTCGCTCAGCTCCTCTAAAATCGCTTCGGCTTCCTTTATCGCCTTGTCACCTTTAGCCGAATTTCTTTTAGCTTTGCGCTTTTTGCTTTTGTCTCCTGACAAAGCTTGCTTTTTCTCACGCCGCTTTGCCGATAAATCTATTATCTCATCCTCATCGTCGTCAAAAGCATCGTCACACACGCCGCTTTCATCACTTTCACTAATTGCCTGCGTCTTTTCAACTATCTCAACGCTAACCTCCTGCGGCTTTTCACTCTGCAAGGACTCTTTAATCCTATCGCTCGGCTCAATCTCTTTAAGCTCACGCTCCGCCTTTTTCGTCACTATGTCAGCACTTTCAGTCCGCCTGATTTTTTCCTTCGGTTTGTCGTCAAAAAGCTCGTCAATCAACTCGTTAAGCTGTGAATCTCCTTCGTCAGACTGCGCAATTTTAGAAAAATCAAGAATTTTAAAGCTCTTGCGGTTTATGTCTTTTTTATCCAAAATAATTTCCTCATTTTTTGTTTTATTTACAAGTCTAGCTAGGTTTTTATAGGTCAAGGTTTGTTGCGTACTGTGCGTTGGACTCGATAAACTGTCGCCTTGGCTCAACCTTTTCACCCATCAATATTGTAAAGGCTTCGTCCGCCTTCTGCGCATCCTCGACTGAAATTTTTATCATCGTCCGCCTTTCAGGGTCGAGCGTGGTTTCCCACAGCTGCATGGGATTCATCTCACCTAAGCCCTTGTACCTCTGAATATCCGCCTTGCCGCCCGACGCTTCAAACTCCGCTGTGAACATATCCCGCTCCTCGTCAGAAAAGGCGTACTTAACGTTCTTTCCTCTCCAGACCTTGTACAACGGCGGCTGTGCGCAGTAAACGTGTCCCTGCTCAATCAGCGGACGCATATATCTAAAAAAGAAGGTCAGTAAAAGCGTGCGTATGTGCGAGCCGTCAACATCAGCATCCGCCATGATTATAACCTTGCCGTAGCGCAGCTTTGTAATGTCAAAATCCTCTCCCATAGAAGTTCCAAGCGCAGTCACTACAGGCATAAGCTTGTCGTTGCCGTAAACCTTGTCAATCCTTACCTTTTCAACGTTCAACATCTTTCCCCACAGCGGCAGTATCGCCTGAAATCTTCTGTTTCTGCCCTCTTTTGCACTTCCGCCTGCGGAATCTCCCTCGACAATGTAAATCTCGGTGTACTCGTTGTTTCTGTCCGAGCAGTCCGCAAGCTTGCCCGGCAGACTTGACGATTCAAGCGCAGATTTGCGCTTTCTCGCTAAATCTCTTGCATTCTTGGCAGCTTCTCTGGCTCGCTGAGCCTGTAAGGACTTTTCAAAAATAACCTTTGCAGTCTGCGGATTTTCCTCAAGATAATCCATCAGCTTTTCGTAAACTAGCTTCTCGACAAACGGCTTGACCTCGGGATTTCCTAAACGTCCCTTTGTCTGCCCCTCAAATTCGCAGTTGGTAAGCTTGACTGAAATAATCGCCGTCAATCCCTCTCTGACGTCCTCTCCTGAAAGCCTGCCTCCGTCCTTTATCAAATTAAATCTCTTTGCATAATCGTTCAAAGCCTTGGTAAGAGCGTTCTTAAAGCCGACCTCGTGCGCTCCTCCGTCAGGCGTGTGAATGTTGTTCGCAAACGAAAGTACAAACTCGCTGTAGCCACTGTTGTACTGCAAGGCAATCTCTGCAAACATATCGTCCTTGACGCCCTGAATGTGAATTATCTCGTCAAAAATCGGGTCCGCTGACTTTGACCTGTGAATGTGGTCTACAAATTCTCTTATTCCGCCCTCGTAGTGAAGCGTTTCGCCGACAACCTCTTCCTCTCTCCTGTCAAAGAAGTTTATCTTAAGCCCTGCGTTTAGAAAAGCCTGCTCTCTTAAACGTCGCAGCAGCGTTTCATAGTCGTAAACGGTTGATTCTGTGAAAATCTCGCTGTCCGCCTTAAAGCGTATCATCGTTCCAGTTTTGTCCGTACTGCCTGTTTCCTTTATAGGTTCAACCGCAGCTCCTCTTTCAAAACGCTGAAAATGAACCCTGCTGCCATCGTAAATCGTAACCTCAAGCCACTCACTCAGTGCGTTTACAACGCTCGCTCCTACTCCGTGAAGTCCTCCTGCGACCTTGTAGCCTCCGCCGCCAAATTTTCCTCCCGCATGAAGCACAGTAAAGACAACAGTAGCTGCGGAAATTCCCTCCTTAGGATGTATTCCCGTGGGTATACCTCTGCCGTTGTCGCTTACTTTGATAATATCATTCGGCTCAATTTCAACGTTTATTTCACTGCAAAAGCCTGCGAGAGCCTCGTCAATTGAATTGTCCACAATTTCATAAACCAAGTGGTGAAGTCCCCTCGGTCCTGTCGAACCGATGTACATTCCGGGACGCTTTCTTACAGCCTCCAGACCTTCAAGCACCTGAATTTGATTTTCATCATAGGTGTTTGATTCGTCAACCTTGGATATTTCAGCAGATTCAAGCTCCTCCGCTTCGGTTTTTTCAATATCTTCACTCATTGTAAATTTTCCTCCTTAAAGCATTTATCTCCATTTTTATTCTTGCATCTCTTTTTTAACGTCTGGCATGAAAGGCGGCTGATGTACACTCTTTCACTAAGCGTTTTTCTGTCAAATTCCACTACAAAGCTTCTTGGAAAGTCCTCCGTGCAGTAGACAGCTTCCTTTCTCTTCGCCGCTTGATTTATATATTTTCTTGTATCTCCTGAAACAGTTGTTCTCTCTAAATCAAATATGCCAATGATATTTTTACTTACGAGCATTTGAGAATTTCCTATGTGTATATACATATTTTACCTCTTTGTCAGAGCCATAGCACTGCCTCTGTCTATCATAACAAGTCTGCCGTTAAAGTAGTCCTCTCCTGATTTTACAGCTTCACAGGCGGTTATTACAACCTGTAAATCTCTGATTGAGGACATAATGTAAGCCCGCCGTCTTGCGTCAAGCTCGCTCAGCACATCGTCAAGCAGTATGCAAGGAGCTTCTCCGCTCTTTTTTTCAAAAATCCTTGCCTGCGCAAGCTTTAAGGAAATTACAATAGAACGGTGCTGCCCCTGAGAAGCAAACTCCTTTGCAGAAAGCGAATTGATGTAAAAATTTACATCGTCTCTGTGAACTCCATACTGTGTAAATCCTGCCGCTATATCACTTTCTCTCTTATCCTTTATAAAATTATAGTAATCAAGGCTTGACTGTCCGCCGAAGCTTTCACGCTGCTCGACATTTTCAAAAACAGTTGAAATATATTTCATATCCAGCTGTTCCTTTCCCCTTGAAAGCTCTCCAAAAAACCACACGGCATAATTTTTTATATCCTTTACATACCTTACTCTTGTCGCAGTCAGATAAGCTCCGTACTGTGAAATTTGCTTATCCCAGATATCTAAATCATCAACTCTTAATTTTCCCTCCGCCGTAAGCTTAAGCTGATTGTTTCGCTGCTCGAGCGTCTTTTTGTACTTGTCCAGCATTTCCTTGTAATGAGGCTCAATCTGACAAAGCATTATATCTAAAAATCCGCGCCGCTTTTCAGGCGAGCCCTTTGAAATATCCAAATCGTCAGGATTAAAAATCACACACTTGAAATCTCCATAAATTTCAGACATATTTTTGAGTGTAACGCCGTTTTGCTTGATAACCCTTTTGTCAAAGGGCGGCTTTGCGCTGCTTATTTCAATAGTCTGCTCTCTCTGAGCAGTTTCATATTTTAATACTATCCTGTAGCCGCCATACTGCCTGCTCTCGTTGATTTTGTTTGTGCCAAATTCCTGCTCGTTAGTAAAAAAATCCTTTTCCTTGGCACCTCTGAAGCTTCTTTCGCCCGTGCAAAGCCAGATTGCCTCTAAAATATTGGTTTTTCCCTGCCCATTAGCTCCAAAAAGAATATTTGTCCGCCTGTTGAATTTTATTGAAACTTCTGTAAGATTTCTAAATCCATCGGCGTAAATTTCAACTATCCTCATTTTTTTTATCCTTAAAGCTAAGCCTATTTCATCAATTTCCACCGTATCGCCGTCATAAAGCTTTTTTCCTCTTGCAGTGCAGATTTCACCGTTTACCTTGATTCTTTCCTCTGCAATAATCAGCTTAGCGCTTCCTCCGGTTTCCGCAAGCCCTGAAAATTTGAGCAGGCTGTCAAGCCTTATGTATTCAGTAGTGATTTCAATTATTTCCTCTCTCATAAGCCTACTCCGTATCCTTCTTAGCTCTTATCTCTTGGAAGTCTTACCGGCAGAACCAGATATAAATAGCTGTTTCCTGTAACGGGAAGAATTTTCATCGGCTGCAGGCTGCCGTTAAGCTGCAGTCTTACCTTATCCTCGCTTATAACCTTGAGCGGATCGGTAAAATACTTGCACTTAAAGCCTATTTCAAGAGAAGCTCCCTTGACGTCGGCATCTACCTCATCGTAGAACCTTCCAAGCTGAGCGGAGGCGCATTTAATCTTGATTTTGCCGTCCTCAAACACACATCTTACAGGCGAGGGATTCTTTTCATTTATTAGAAGCTGGCAGCGTTCAAGCACTGTTATAAGCTCTTGTCTATCAGCTATGACTTCAGTCGAGCATTCTGTGGGTATTGCGCTCTTGTACGGATGAAATTCTCCCTCAAGCAGTCTTGCATTTACAAGATACCTTCCTATTTCAAAGACAGCGTGCTTGCGAGTGATGTAAACTGTGCAGCTTTCCTCTTCATCGTCTGAGAGAAGCTTTGAAATTTCATCAAGACTTTTAGCCAAAATAACAAAGTGAAGCTGTCCATCAAAGGCAATCGGCTCATTTCTCACCGCAAGACGGTAGCCGTCTATTGCCGCCATTGTAAGCATATTTTCATCAATGTCAAACAGCTCTCCTTTGAGAATAGGCTTTATATTAAGAATTGACGCCGCAAATTTGGTCTGTGTAATCATATTCTTAAGCACTGCCTGAGAAAGCTTAATTCCTTCACTGTCGCCCTTTGAAGGAAGCTCAGGATATTCAAAGTCATCCGCCGCATTTAAATTATAGGAGGTAACTCCACTGCTGAGCGTTATAACCTTTTTATCGTCAAGCTCAATGGTTAACGTTCCGCTGGGCATTCTGCGCACCATCTCAGAAAAAAGTCTGGCGTTTGCGGTAAAGCTACCTTTATCATCTGAAACGGTTTTTACAACCGTTCTTATTCCTATTTCAAGGTCATAGCCTGTAAGCTCAAGCGAGCCTTCGTTGAGAACAAACCTAATTTCCTCAAGTATACTCATTGAGGATCTGTCGGCTACTGCCTTAGAAACATTATTCAAAGTTTCCGAAAGCTCGGATTTTTCACAATTGAAAATCATAAAATTACTCCTTTTTGTTTTTTTTTTTATGCAACACAACACAAGAATATATTTATTTATATACCAGTATTATTATTAGTGTCGGTTGAAAGTGTTTAAAGCATAGAAAAAAATCGTTTCAAAGCCTTTATTTTCAGCGTAAAAGTGGAAGCTGAGTTTTCAAAGAATTTTTTAAATTTTTTCAAGATAAAATCAACTGAAGGTTTAAAAATTAGCTTCTAAAAATTGGTTTTAAAAAATTGTTGGTTAAAAGTGCAAAAAAATGTTTAAAGACTTTCTTTTTCAACCGAATGAAGAGTTGAATTTGTTTAAAGGCTTTCAAAAGGCTTTGTACGCTTAAAAATAAAGGTTTAAAATGCTGTTGAAATCAAAGTTCCTTAAGATTTTTCATTATATCGTCAACCGTATCTCTGATATCGCTGTTTGTCTTAAGAAGCTTAACCACATCCTGATAGTGAATGGTCATTGTCGAGTGATTTTTATTAAGCTCATTTCCTATCTGAATGTAGGTAAGACCTTTAATTTCTTTCATAAGATAAATTGAAATTTTTCTGGCAAGTGAAATGTTTGCGCGGCGATTTTGAGATCTTATATCATCGGGAGTAACGTGAAAAGCGTTTGCTACCTCAGCTATAATCCTGTCGTTTGTAATCTCGGCGGGATGATTTTCAAGCATAACCTCTTTAATTACCCGCTGAACCATTGAGATTGACGGAGATTCCTTAGTATAGATAGTCAAAGCCTTTATTTTATTAACCGTACCCTCCAGTTGTCGAATATTTGTTTTTATTTTTTCAGTTATAATTCTTATCAGGTTGTCCGAAAGCTGCAAATCGAGTAAATCCGCCTTTGATTTTACAATTGCAAATCTTGTTTCAAAATCGGGCGGCTGAATATCAACCTGCATTCCCAGCATAAAGCGAGAGCGGATTCTGTTTTCCAGCTTGGTTATTTTATTCGGAGAAATATCTGAGGTAAGAACTATTTGCTTTCCTGCGTTGTAGAGGTCGTTAAAGGTGTGAAAAAATTCCTCCTGAACTGCGTCCTTGTTTACTATAAACTGAATATCGTCGATCAGCAGAAAATCGGCATTTCTATACTTGTTGTGAAATTCAATAGTGCTGCGGTCGCTCAGTGCGGCTATAAATTCATTGGTGAAATTTTCAGTTGTTGTGTAAATCAGATTTATTTCAGGATGATTAGTTCTGACCTCCGCTTCAATTGCCTTCATCAGGTGAGTTTTGCCAAGTCCCGAATCGCCGTAGATAAAGAGCGGGTTAAACATACTGTCAGCTTTAAGACTTTCGCCTGCGTTATTGGCAACAGCTGTACAGCAGGCATAAGCAAGCTCGTTTGATTTGCCCTTTACAAAATTGTCAAAGGTAAGTCTGCTCTCCTGTTTGATTGTTGAGGAGGATTTTTCAAATGGATTTGTTTCTTGCTCCTTTACAATAATTTTAACCTTAACCGGGAAGCCCAGCACCGCCTTGAAGGATTCAAGCAGCGTTTTTTCATATATGTCAAGCGCAGTTCTCTTTGCAAACTCTGTATCGGCATATATGTATGCGGTATCGTCCTCCATTTTATATGGCTTGAGCGGCTGAAGCCATCTTCTGTAGCCTACCTCGCTGACGTTCGGCAAATTATACATATAGTTCATAACGTTGTCATAAACATCGTCAAATGAATCCATGCTTTTTCATTCCTTTCATAAGTGTATGCTTTTTCATTTTCTCTCCGCTTGCTACGAAATCAAAAGCGATAAAACGTAAATGCAGCATATGAATATGCTCATTAAAGATTGATTTTTATATGCTTATCTCGTAAATTAAACAGAAAAGAGAGTTATTTTTTCTTCTTTCACTTTTATTATAACGGATTTTTCAAAAAATTTCAATTGGTAAATTGCATAAATTTTCAGCAAATTTTTGTTCAAAATAACGAACAAATGTTTCTTTTAACTTTTTGAGTTGATTTTACCCGATTTTGCAGGCTTTTTTGAAGCTAAAAGCTGTAAAAATAAAATTGTACATATTTAAGCAACAAAAAATTAAGCCTTTAATTTTAAGAGTGTTTGCATATATTGATATTTTTTACAAAAACAGTAATAATATATATACAAATATTAAAAGC